>ENA-OXQK01000795-OXQK01000795.1-human-gut-metagenome-genome-assembly--contig:-NODE-795-length-9115-cov-5.24084_pt1 | contig 9115 bp, 7 predicted proteins | sample MGYA00249582_ERZ652563 | MGnify/ENA primary metagenome ERZ652563 (study PRJEB26925, sample SAMN05826493) | human gut metagenome | biome: ENVO:2100002; feature: ENVO:00000062; material: ENVO:00002003... | reverse complement strand
CGGGCAGGGCGTGCAGAAGCTGTTCGGCAGCGCGGACATTGACGCCATCGGCAGAACCGTCACGCTTGACGGCAATGAAGCAACCGTTGTGGGTGTGGTCGAGTCGTCTGGATTGATGGGCGGCATGGGCGGCGACAGCGTGAATATCTATATGCCTGCCACCACTGTGGCGCTGCGGTTTGCGTCCTCGAACATGGGATACATGCAGATCTACGGACTGGCCAAGGACGGGGTTGATATCGACCAGCTCACGGAACAGACGAAGACCGTTGTCGCTCGCATCATGCGTATCCCAACCGAACAGATCGACCAGAATCTGTCGGTCGTAAGCGCCCAATCCTCCATCGACCAGCTTTCCAGCTTCATGAGCGCATTCCAGGTGCTGGCGGGTTCGGTGGCCGGGGTCTCGTTGCTGGTGGGCGGCATCGGCATTATGAACATGATGCTCACCAACGTTACCGAACGCATCCGCGAAATTGGCCTGCGCCGGGCATTGGGTGCCACTCGGCGTGACGTGACCGCGCAGTTCCTCGCCGAATCCATTGCAATCACAGTGCTTGGAGGTCTTATCGGCACGTTGATCGGCTACTTGCTGTCGTTGGGCACCGCTGGATTGGTGTCCGGCATCGCCGGTGGCATGAGTATCGCGCCAGCAGTTTCCGTGCAGTCCATCGGACTGGCAGTGGGCATCTGCATCGCTGTCGGCGTGATTTTCGGCTACTATCCAGCTAGGCGCGCGGCAAAGCTCGACCCGGTCGAGGCGCTACGGCATCAATAATCGCGTAGCACCCCGAAATGCAGTAGGGCATTGCGCACACCGTCGTGGTCCACGTCGTCGGTGATGTAATCGGCGGCGGCCTTTGGCTCGGCGGTCGCATTGCCCATCGCGACCCCGATGCCGGCGTAGGCGAGCATATCCGTGTCATTGCCGCCATCGCCGAAGGCCATGGTCTGCCCGCGCGTGATGCCGTAATGCGCCATGAACCGCTGGATGCCGCGCGGCTTGCCGCCATCGGCCGGAATCAGATCCGTGAAATCCGGATGCCAACGCACCCCGCGCACATTGCTGCACAGTCCCACCAGTTCGGCCTCCAACTCGGGTCCGACAAAGGGACTGATCTGGAAAGTCTCATGATCCAGCGCGCGGGTGCGCGGGTCCTCAAAATACCGGGTCGGTGCGGTTTTGCCCAGTTTGCTCCACGTGGCGCGAAGCAGATCATTGGACTGGTTGAAGTACACGTAATCCTTCTCGCCGAAATTGCACACCACATCGGGGTGACGGTCCAGCCAGTCGAGAATCACCTCAATATCAGCAGTATCCAAGGCCTGCGAGGCAAAGAAGCCGGTGTCATCAAAGCAATACTGCCCATTGAACGCCACCACGCCATCGAACGTCACCGGCATGGTATCCAGCACCACGTGCATCTGTGAAGGCGCGCGGCCCGTGCAAATCAGCACCTTGACGCCTGCGGCCTGCAGCCGGTGAATCGCCTCGATTGTGGAATCCGGCACCGTATGGGTCGTGAAACTGGTGAGCGTGCCATCGATATCGAAGAATACGGCTCGGATATCGGCATTGGCAGTATCGGTAGTCATAGCTTCCATTGTCAAAGCCCCTCTCGACGTGCTTTCCGGCGTGTTCGGCACGCCTATAGCGGGTTATCAAACGCACGAATCCCGGCCATTGCATGCGCGCCATAAAAGACACCTATACGGCAATCGGCCATTTTCCGTCACTTTCGCGGTTCAAGCGCGTTATGGTGTTACCCGACATCAATTTTGGAGAGAGGAAATCCAATGACAGCAGCAACCCAGTCGGCAACTCCGGCCGCTCCTAACAATAACGAGCCGGTGCGTGTGAACCACACCGTTCGCAACGTCATCATCACCATCGTGGTCGTGGCGATTATCGCCGTGGCCGCGTTCTTCGGCTACCGCGCGTTTGCCGGTGCCAACGAGTCGTCCGCCAAGGGCAGCAAGGGCAACCCGGTCAAGATCGGCGTGGTCGGCGCTACCAACCCCGAATGGGTCAAGTTCAAGCAGGACGCCGAGAAGGCCGGCATCTACGTCGACATCGTCGACTTCCAGGACTACACCTCCGAAAACCCGGCCCTTGACTCCGGCGAGCTGGACCTCAACGAATTCCAGCACCTGCTCTACTTGGCCAACTACAACGTGAGCAACAAGAAGGACCTGCAGCCCATCGGCGGCACCGCCATCTACCCGCTCGGCGTGTACTCCACCAAGGTCAAGGACATCAAGGACCTGAAGCAGGGCGACACCGTCACCATTCCGAACGACGAAACCAACCAGGCCCGCGCTATCGGCGTGCTCAAGGCCGCCGGTCTCGTGACGCTCAAGGGCGACTGGACCGCCTTCTCCACTCCGGCCGACATCGACGAAGCCAAGAGCAAGGTCAAGGTCACCCCGCTCAAGGCCGAACAGGTGGCCACCACCCTGAAGGACCCGACCATCGCCGCTGGTGTGATCAACAACGACTACGTGGCCGACGCCGGTCTCAACCCGAAGGACGCCATCTACCAGGATGACGCCGAATCCGAAGAAGCTCGCCCCTACATCAACGTGTGGGTGGCCCGCAAGGCGGACGTGAACAACGAGACCTACAAGAAGCTCGTTTCCATCTACCAGCAGAAGGATGTGCTCGACGCCCTGCAGAAGAACTCCGGCGGTACCGCGGTGTTCGCCGACAAGTTCAGCGCCAGCGAGCTGCAAGGCTTCCTGTCCGACATTGAGAAGGACGCCAAAGCCCAGCAGTGAGCCGTGGCTGATACGAGTGCACGACTAACCCGTCCATAGCCATTACCACCAAGCGGAGCGAGTACCCGAGCCAACAATCGGGATTCGCTCCGCTTCCGTGACCGGACATCAACAACCAGCATCAGGGAGCACTATGAGCGACCCCATCATCACCTTCGACCATGTCGTGAAGGAATTCAAAACACGCGGACGCGGCGCGAACATCGCACGAGCCGTGGATGACGTCAGCCTGACCATCGATCGCGGCGACATCTTCGGCATCATCGGCTATTCCGGTGCAGGCAAATCCACACTGGTCCGGCTTATCAACGCGCTCGAACGACCCACCTCCGGCACCGTGACCGTGCTCGACACCGATATCACCTCTTTGAGTGAGACCAAGCTGCGGCCCATCCGCCAGAAAATCGGCATGATTTTCCAGCAGTTCAACCTGTTCTCCACCAAAACCGTGGCGCAGAACATCGCCTACCCGCTGCAACTCGATCACTGGCGCAAGGACTATCAGGATCGTCGCGTCAACGAACTTCTCGAATTCGTGGGCCTTAGTGAGCACGCAAACAAATACCCCTCGCAGCTGTCCGGCGGCCAGAAGCAGCGCGTCGGCATCGCCCGCGCACTGGCCACTAATCCGGAGATTCTGCTCGCCGACGAAGCCACCAGCGCGCTCGACCCGGAAACCACCACCGAAGTGCTGGCCTTGCTCAAGCGTGTGAACGAGGAATTCGGCATCACCATTGTGCTTATCACCCATCAGATGAACGTGGTCCAGCAGATTGCCGGCCGCGTGGCCGTAATGAGCGCCGGACGCGTGGTCGAATCCGGCGACGTATACGACGTGTTCGCCGCGCCCCAGCAGCCGGTGACCAAGCGATTCATCGCCACCGCCCTGTCCGGCCTGCCCGAGGAAGACCGGGTCGAGCGATTGCACCACGAATGGTCGGGCCGCATCGTCACCGTGCTCATCCGCCAAAAGGACGTTTCCGGCAGCCATGGCCACGAACTCAAGGCATCCGGACAGAACATCTCCGAACTCATCGCCAAATACGGCGTCGAATCCAGCCTGCTCTACGGCGGCATCGACACGGTCAAGGGGACCGCCATCGGTGCCATCACCTACGAATTCAACGGGCCCGGCTGGCACGTGGACGAATTCCTGCGCGAGCTCGCCGCCAATAGCGACGTCATTGACTTCGGCACCGCCGCAAAGCCCGTGGCTTACGCCGACGCAGTTGCCGGACATGCCTCCTACGCCGAAGACCGCGCCCATGACCCACTGGCGGCCGATACTGCCACCACGCCCGCTGTATCCGTCGCCGCACATGAAGGAGACAACGCATGATCATCCTCGCCAACTCGCGTAGCGACTGGAACGTGCTGCGCCCACTATTGTTCGAATCCATCGGCCAGACCCTGACCATGGTGCTCGTCACCCTTGTCATCGGCGGATTCCTCGGCCTGATCCTCGGCGTGGTGCTCTATGGCACCCGCCCCGGCAACCTGTTCGAGAACGCGGTCGTCTACCGCATCCTTGACATCATCGTCAACATCGTGCGCCCGATTCCGTTCATCATTTTCCTGGCAGCCATGCAGCCGCTCACCATCGTCGTGGTCGGCACGTCCATCGGCACCGTGGCCGCCATCTTCCCGATGGTGGTCATGTGCACCTTCGCCACTTCTCGTCTGGTCGAACAGAATCTCGTACCGGTCGACCCGGGAGTAATCGAGGCCGCGCGTTCGATGGGTGCCGGCAAGCTCACCATCATCCGCACCGTACTCATCCCCGAAGCCCTGGCACCGCTGATCCTGGCCTACGCCTTCCTGTTCATCGGCGTGCTTGACATGTCTGCCATGGCCGGCTACATCGGCGGTGGCGGTCTCGGTAACTTCGCCATCGCCTACGGCTACCAGAAGTTCGACCAGACCGTCACCTGGACGGCCGTGATCATCATGATCGTACTGGTCCAGGTGGTGCAGGGCATCGCCAACGCCATCGCCAAACGACTGCTCAAACGCCAGTAATAACAAGGCATACTGACCCCATAGATCGCGGCCCTCACCAATATGAAGCGAGGGCCGCAATATATTCTTCGCGCTACTAGAATCGGGAACCATGAGTGAACATATCGACATCGACCACGAACTCATCACCATCCGCCACTACCTGCACGCCCATCCGGAGCGTAGTTTCCGTGAATTCGACACCAGCATCTATCTGACCGACCAGCTCAAGGCGCACGGCATCGAGATCCTGCACAACCCGCTGGAGACTGGTGTTGTGGGGCTCATTCAGGGCGAGGCCGGTCCCGGGCCGCGTATCGGGCTGCGCGCCGACATCGACGGCCTGCCCATCGTGGAAGACTCCGGACTGGAGTTCAGCTCCGTCAATGAAGGCGTGATGCACGGCTGCGGCCACGACCTGCACATGACCGGTCTGCTCGGTGCCGCCTTCTGGCTCGCCGAGCACCGTGACAAGTTCGCCGGCTCAATCAAGATTCTGTTCCAGCCGAGTGAGGAGACCGGCCAAGGCGCTCGCGCCATGATCGACGCCGGACTCGTGGATGACGTCGAAGCCATTATCGGCACGCACAACAACCCCAACTATGCGTCCGGCCAGCTGGCCATCGGCGTCGAGCCGATGATGGCCGGCTGCGTGAAATTCCGCGTGACCCTCCACGCCCAAGGCACCCACGCCGGCTACCCGTACAAGGGCACCGGGCCCATCGAAGCGCTCGCCAGTATTATTCTGAGCCTGCAGACCATCGTGAGCCGCAACGTCACGCCCTTCCACCCGCTGGTGCTGTCCGTTACCGAAGTGCACGGCGGCCATGTGTGGAACGTGGTGCCCGCCGAAGCCGGATTCCAAGGGACTGTGCGCTATTTCCACAAGTCGGATGGCAATCTGGTCGGCCGCCGATTCAAGGAAGTGGTGGAACACACCGCCGAGGCATACGGTATCAGCGCCGATGTGGTCTGGGATGATTTCCAAGACCCGCTGGTCTCCGATCCAGGTCTTGCCAAGGCCGTGGCGGCGGATGTCAACGACTACGCGCAGCTCGAACCGATACGTCAGTCGATGGCGGGGGAGGACTTCTGCGAATTCGCCAAGGTGACGTTGCCGGTGTTCGCGTTCGTCGGGTCAAACGGCCAGGAAGGTTGCGCCGACTGGCATAGCCCGCATTTCGTGGGTCTCGACGAATCCATTCCCACCTTCGTCAACTTCTACGTCAACGCCGCCCTGCGCGTGCTCAACGAGCTGAGGTAAATCCTTTTTTGGCTCCCCTCTGGAGGCTGAGGCGTTAGGCAGACAGCCCAATGGGCTGTCTGCAGCCGAAGGTGAGGCGACAGCCGAACCAGATATGCGCGGGCCTCGCCCGTCCATAAGTGCAGGACGAGCTATCAGCGAAGCTGACTGAGGGGAGTGGCATTCGTTCATTAGGTCGATTCATCGTCCATTAGGTCGGTGAACGGCGATACTGGTTGTTGGAATCGCGCCATTGCAACGACTGATATCGCATTGCAGTGACCTAATGAACGCAAAAACGACCTAATGAATGACGCCAAGCCGGAAGAACAGGCAATCCGACGCCATACGCGGCTACACTAAGAAGCTATGACACAGCTTCGCTTCGCACTCGCCCAGATCGACACCTGCGTCGGCGCGCTCGATGCCAACGCCGCCAAAGTGCTCGACTACTCCCGTAAAGCCGCCGCAGGGAATGCCCAAGTGGTTGTTTTCCCGGAAATGACCCTCACCGGATACCCCATCGAAGATCTGGCCCTGCGCCGCACCTTCCGCCAAGCCGCATGGGACAAGGCCAACGAACTCGCCGCCCAGCTCAACGACGACGGCCTCGGCAATCTGTTCGTGGTGGTTGGCACCGTGGGCACTGATCGTAAGACCTCCAAGCCGCGCAACCGACTGGTGGTATTGCATCAGGGCGTGGTCTGGGCCGGCTACGACAAGCACTTCCTGCCCAACTACGGCGTGTTCGACGAATTCCGTATCTTCTCCGCCGGCGACCGTTCCGTGACCCTCGACGTGGATGGTGCCACCATCGGCGTGGCCATCTGCGAGGACATCTGGCAGGATGGTGGCCCGGTGGCCGACCTGGCCACCAAGAACATCGACCTGCTGCTCACCATCAACGGCTCGCCGTATGAGGAAGGCAAGACCAACACCCGTTTCGAGCTCGCCCAGCGTCGTGCCGCCGAAGTCAACGCCCCGGTCATCTACCTGAATCAGGTCGGCGGTCAGGACGACCTGGTCTTCGACGGTGGCAGCTTCGTGGTCGATGCCGACGGCACGCTTATCGAACGCGGCCCGATGTTCATGGAAAACCTGACGTTCTGGGACTTCGATTCCACCGCCGAACATCAGGTCAAGGCCGAGATCGTTCCGGAACTCGACCCGGACGAAGAGGTATACACTGCCTGCGTGCTCGGCCTCAAGGACTACATGGCCAAGAACCACTTCACCGGCGTGACGCTGGGCCTCTCAGGAGGCATCGACTCCGCACTGGTAGCCGCCATGGCGGCCGACGCATGCGGCGGCGAGAACGTCTGGGGCATCTCCATGCCCTCCATGTACTCCTCCGATGGTTCCAAAGACGACGCCGCTGACCTGGCCTCCAACATCGGTGCCCATTACGAGGTCCAGCCTATTGAGCCATTGTTCAACGCCTACCAACAGCAACTTGACCTTGATGGCGTCTCCGCCGAGAACCTGCAGGCCCGCATCCGCGGTGTGATCGTGATGGCCAGTTCCAATTCTCGCGGCCTGCTCGCCGTGGCCACCGGCAACAAGTCAGAGCTCGCCTGCGGCTACTCAACCATCTACGGCGATGCGGTCGGCGGCTACGCACCCATCAAGGACCTGCTCAAGACCCGTGTCTGGGAGATCAGCCGTTGGCGTAACAAGGCCGCGGCCGCAGGCGTCGGTATCGGCGGGCTCAAGATCGTGGGCAACGAGGACGGCAACGCCGGCATCCCGTTGAAGGACGGCGTGATGATTCCGGTCTCATCCATCGAGAAGGCTCCCTCGGCCGAGTTGCGCCCCGGGCAGAAGGACTCCGACTCCCTGCCCGAATACGCGCTGCTCGACAAGGTGCTCGCTGCATACATCGAGCACGCGCACGGCCGCGCCGACCTGTTGGCCGACGGCTTCGACCAGGCCACCGTGGACACTGTGATGCGATTGGTGGACCGCGCCGAATGGAAGCGCCGCCAATACCCGTTGGGACCGAAGGTCACGGCCCTCGCGTTCGGCCGCGACCGCCGACTGCCCGTCACCAACGCGTTCAGGGAATGAACATATATTGCTCCCGCCAGCGGGAGCAAGTAATACCGTTGAGAAGGTACCAATGACAGACGATAACAAGAAGCAGTGGTATTTCAACACCGTCAAGAAGCAGGCCGAGCTGGGCATGGTCTCACCGATTGAACAGCGCATGGGTCCGTACAAGACCAAGGAAGATGCCGAACACGCCTGGGACATCGTGGTGGACCGCAACGCCAGATGGGCGGAGGAGAACTGGCGCTGGAAGAACTACGGTGTGAAATCCGCGCAAGCGAACGATGAAGACTGACGGCCAAAACAGACGGATACGGTTCTGCTGTCAATCTCAAGACCGAACCGCTCACCAAGCCGCTCATACGAACATCACAGTATGAGCGGTTTCCCATATCTGGAGACGTGCAATAGCCCCATCAATACCTAGAAACCATTGGAATGGTAGCGTTCACAAAAAACAATGTGAGATAGCTCACTCCCAATTTCGGCTTTTCCCAAGCAAGTGCCAACTACACTGTTGAACCAAGGGTTCCGTGAAGATGCGAAACCTACAACCCCATTTAAGGAGTGACATGACCGCAGTAGAAAATGCAGCTGTCTCCCAGGAGGAGCTCGACGCCAAGGCGTGGGCCGGCTTCACCGAGGGCAACTGGCAGAAGGATATTGACGTCCGCGACTTCATCCAGAAGAACTACACCCCGTACGAGGGCGACGAGACATTCCTGGCTCCTGCCACCGAGAAGACCAAGCACCTGTGGAAGTACCTCGACGACAACTACCTGGCCGTGGAGCGCAAGCAGCGCGTCTACGACGTGGACACCCACACCCCGGCGGGCATCGACGCCTTCCCGGCCGGCTACATCGATTCCCCGGAAGTCGACAATGTGATTGTCGGTCTGCAGACCGATGTGCCGTGCAAGCGCGCCATGATGCCGAACGGCGGCTGGCGTATGGTCGAGCAGGCCATCAAGGAAGCCGGCAAGGAGCCCGATCCGGAGATCAAGAAGATCTTCACCAAGTACCGCAAGACCCACAACGACGGCGTCT
>ENA-OXQK01000784-OXQK01000784.1-human-gut-metagenome-genome-assembly--contig:-NODE-784-length-9227-cov-6.31651_pt1 | contig 9227 bp, 6 predicted proteins | sample MGYA00249582_ERZ652563 | MGnify/ENA primary metagenome ERZ652563 (study PRJEB26925, sample SAMN05826493) | human gut metagenome | biome: ENVO:2100002; feature: ENVO:00000062; material: ENVO:00002003... | reverse complement strand
CCGTCGGCATTGTCATCGCCGTGGTTGTGGTCGTGGCGTTGATTGCCGGAGGCTTGTTCTGGTGGCATTCCAACAGCAGCAAGGTGAGCCAAGCGGCGGCGCTAGTCGAATGCAAGGCAGCAGCCAAGCAGTATGATTCGGCCAAGAAGAAGCTCACCACCGCCATCACGAACGGTCAGACCAGCGCGCAGACGCCCACCAGTGACGTGGCCGACGTCAACACCATCACCACGTTGAATCAAGCGGTGCAGGATGCTGGCACCCCGGTCGATACCGCTACCTGCGATTCCAAGCTCAGCGCAGATGAGTTGAAGAAGCAGACCGAAGACATGCAGAGCAAGGTCAGCGACGCCGCCGATAAGACGGATGCCATCAACAGCGCCATCAAGGCCGTCAATGCTTCCAAGAAGACGGCAAACACCAACTCGCTGAAGTCGAACCTCAGCTCGGCCGTTTCGCAGGCTCAGGGCATTCTGGACAACTCGGCCGGCAACGTGGCCGATGAGAATACTCGCACCGCATTGCAGACCGCCATTACCGAGGCGAACACCGTGGCAAGCAGCTCCAACCCGTCCGAGGCCGACGTGAATAACGCCATTTCCAAGCTGCAGAAGGCCGAGGCCGACGTGAACGCTTCAATGCAGGCCAAGCAAAAGGCTGACGCCGATGCGGCAGCACAAGCTGAGGCTGAGAAGAAGGCTCAGGAAGAGGCTGCGGCGGCTGCGGCTCAGAAGAAGGCCGGAGAAGAAGCCGACAGCTCAAGCGGAGATGAATAGCGGCACTGGTAGCAACTAGTAGTTCTGCGTTCCGCATATAAAGGGCGGGTCAAATCCTACAACAGGATTTGACCCGCCCTTATTGTTATTTGGTGCTATCCGTTGGCGTTACTGTCGCTTAGCCATCGCGCGCAGCACAATCTTGCGCAACTCGGAGGCGATGAGCACAATCGCAGCCAGGCTAATGCATTCCACCCAGGCCATCGGGCTGAGCGCAACGGTACCGAACGGGCCATTAAGGAACGGCACATAGACCACCACAAGTTGCAGCGCCACGGACAGGCCGATCGCGCCCCACAGCCACTTGTTGGAGAACAAGCCCACGAACACGGACTGCAGGTGGGAGCGGGAGGCGAGCGCGTTGAACAGCTGGGCAAACACCAGAATCGTGAAGCCCATGGTACGAGCCTCGGTCATCTGTGCCTCATGGCCGATGGCATCCACCGAGCGGTCGGTGAACAGGCCGCCGGACAAGTGCATATCCATGCCGATCAGTGTGACGATGGCCATGATGACACCGATGTAGATGATGTCGCCCCACATGGAGGCGTCGATCACACGATCGGTCATCTTACGCGGCTTACGACCCATCACATCGTCGGTTTGCGGATCCACGCCCATGGCGAGTGCGGGGGCCGCATCGGTCAGTAGGTTGATCCACAGCAGCTGCGTGGCGAGGAGCGGTACGGCGACGCCCACGGATTCCGGCTGACGGATGCCGAGGAAGCCGGCCAGCACCACGCCGAGGAACACGGTGAATACCTCGCCCACGTTGGAGCTCAGCAGGTAGCGCAGGAACTTGCGGATGTTGTCGAAGATCACACGGCCTTCGCGCACGGCGGCGACGATGGTGGAGAAGTTGTCGTCCGCGAGAATCATCTTCGCGGATTCCTTGGTCACCTCGGTGCCGGTGATGCCCATCGCCACGCCGATGTCGGCGGACTTGACGGCCGGGGCGTCGTTGACGCCGTCACCGGTCATGGCGGCAATGTTGCCCTGGCGCTGCAGCGACTCCACGATCTTGAGCTTGTGCTCGGGGGCCACGCGGGCGTACACGGAGACCTCAGAAGTCGCCTTGTCGAACGCCGCCTCGTCGGGCATCGCGTCGAGCTGATCGCCGGTGAGGGCCTTGCCGCCCTTTTCGATGATGCCCAGATCGGAAGCGATGCGGGCCGCGGTGAGCGGGTGGTCGCCGGTGATCATCACCGTGCGGATGCCGGCGCGATGCGCTTCGGCCACGGAATCACGCACTTCGGTGCGCGGCGGGTCGATGATGCCGACCATGCCGGCCCAGATCAGGTCACGCTCGATGACGTCGCTCTGCTCGGAGATGTCGGTCACCTGGCCGGCTGCATTGGTCTTGATGCCGGGGATATCGGCCAGGGATGTGGTGCCGAGCGGGCGGTACGCCTCACCCAGCGTGCGGTATGCCTCGCCGGACAGACGCTCGACGGTCGCGAGAATCTCCTGGCGGTCGCCTTCGGTCATCGGGCGGACGGCTTCGCCAACCGCGATGCGCGTGCAGTAGCCGAGCAGCACATCGGGCGCGCCCTTTGCATAGACGCTCAGGTTGCCGTTGTCGCTGCTGTCCTTGCCGATCACGGCCATACGCTTGCGCTCGGACGTGAACGGAACCTCGGCCACACGGTCGAGCTTGCCGAGGGCGCGGTCGGCCTTGATCTTGCGGGAGGCGACGACGAGCGACACCTCGGTCGGGTCGCCGACGATCTCCCACTGGCCGGCATCGTTCTGACGCAAGTCACCGTCGTTGGCAAACGCTCCGACGGCGATGGTGCGCAGGGCTTCGGCGTTGACCGGAGCGCTCTCCTCGATGGCGTCGCCACCCATGCCCAGCATCTTGCCCTTGGGCTCGTAACCGGTGCCGGTGAGCTGCACTTCACCGCTCGGGGTGACGATGCGCTCGACGGTCATCTCGTTACGCGTGAGCGTACCGGTCTTGTCGGAGCAGATCACTGAAGCGGATCCCAGCGTTTCCACGGAGCTCAGCTTCTTGACGATGGCGTTGTGCTTGGCCATGCGCTGCACGCCGAGCGCGAGAACAACCGTCAGAATCGTCGCAAGACCTTCCGGCACTGCGGCGACGGCCAGCGAAACGGCCAGCAGCAGCGAGTCGATGAGATCGTCGGGCATCTTGTGGAAGCCCTGCGTGATGAACAGCGCGACGAGCACGACGGCCGCGATGATGCACACGGCAATGCCCAGGATCTTGGAGACGTGGGTCATCTCCTTCTGCAGCGGGGTATCCTCGTCATCGGTCTGCGACAGCATGTCGGCGATCTTGCCGACCTGCGTGTTCATGCCGGTTCCGGTCACGATCGCGCGGCCGGTGCCCTGGGTGACGGACGTGCCGTTGAAAATCATATTGGTGCGGTCGCCCAGCGCCTTGGCGGAGTCGAGCGTGTCGGGCTTCTTGCCCACCGGCACGGATTCGCCGGTCAGGCTCGCCTCGGCGATGCGCAGCGACGCGGCGGCGAACAGACGCCCGTCGGCGGAGACGGTATCGCCTTCGCCAAGCACCACGATGTCGCCGGGAACCACGTCGGCGGTGTTGATGTGCACGATTTTGCCGTCACGCAGCACGGAGGTCTGCGGTGCCGTCATTTGGGCGAGCGCCTCCACCGCCTGCTCGGCACGGGCCTCCTGAATATAGCCCAGCACCGCGTTGACGATCAGGATCAGGATGATGACGATGGCGTCAAACGGCAGCACTTCGCCGGCCGTTCCGTGTGAGCGCTCGATGAACCATGCGATCAGTGAGATGACAGTGGCGGCAAGCAACAGGTACACCAGCGGATCCTGGAACTGCGCCAGGAACTTCTTCCACTTGGGTACGGGCGGCGCACTGGCCAACTGGTTCGGGCCGAATTTCTCCAACCGGCGCTGCGCCTCGGCGGAACTCAGGCCGGTATTGGTATCCACATCCAGCGCCTTGGCGACTTCGTTCGCCTCGGTCAAGCTGGGATCGACGTCGTGAAGCAGGCCTTCCTGCGACTGCACGCCTGTGGATTGATCATTTGTGTGATCAACCATAATGGTCTCCTTGATATAGCCGCGGAGTAGTCAGCCCTCACAATCACCGGGATCGTCCCCTCCCCCGGTCATCTCGATAAAGCTGCGCGGTTATGGGCACCGGCGCAACTGCTGCCGATGCATACTGTTGCCATTATTCCACAAACCCGTCATCGCTTGGCGAAACAGCCCTTTACGTGTTGTCCAAATATCCGCATTCCGCGAACGATTTCAGGCGACACGCTCACACAGCGCGAGCAGCCAGAGGAGCGTCGCCATGGTGTAATCGAACAGTTCGTCGTCCATGCCGAAATACCGCTCGCGGCACTCCCTGCTCACATCGACCATCGCAAGACCTTCTGGCTCTCCGGGTGTGAATGACGCCGCCCGATCCTGCATTCATCATACGTGCCAAGGCAAGGAACTCCGGCGGCTTCGGAACCGGACGAGCTGCGTTCCGTTCCTAAGTGCGCGCCGAAACGACAACTCTGCGCACTTAGGAACGCAAACTATGCGATCTGCGTTCCTATGTTCGCGCACTCGGCGTTCCGGCGCGCACTTAGGAACGCAAACCGAGTCTCTCAGGAGATTGGGGCGATTCGCGCGCCTCGAATGGCTGTTTGGCGTGGGGGTCTGGGACAATGGCACGTATGGCAATCAAGAAAGGTCCGACCAAGGGGTCGGGAGGAAAACACCGCAATGCGCTACGCGGCAAGGGGCCGACGCCCAAAGCCGAGGATCGCGTGTATCACAAGGCATACAAGGCCAAGCAGGCGACGAACCGTCGCAAGATGGCAGATCCACGACTGGCAGCCCGCCGTCGCGCCGCGAAGTTCACGTCCGATTCGGACGATCTGGTCATCGGCCGCAATGCCGTGCTGGAGGCGCTGCGCGTCGGCGTCCCCAGCATGCAGCTGTATATCGCGACACGTATCGAGCATGATGACCGTACACGCGAGATCATCAAGCTCGCCGGCGCACAAAGCCTGCACCTGCTGGAGGCCGACCGTCTGGAAATGGATCGCATCGCCCGGTCGTCGAACCATCAGGGCGTCGTGCTCAAAGTGCAGCCGTACCAGTATTCGTCTCTCGCCGAGCTGGCGGATATCGCCGAGCGCAAGGCCAAGGCCATGGACGTGGTGAATTCGCCGAGTGCGCGCATCAACGCACGCCCGCTGTTCATCGCGCTCGACGGCGTGACCGACCCGCAGAACCTGGGTGCGGTGATTCGTTCGGCCGCCGCCTTCGGTGCCAACGGCGTGATTCTGCCGGAGCGTCGTTCCGCTTCGGTCACCGCTGCCGCGTGGAAGGTATCGGCCGGTGCCGCGGCGCATATCCCGGTGGCTCGCGTGGTGAACCTCACCAAGGCCATCGAAAGCATGCGCGAACGTGGATATTACACGGTCGGCCTAGACGGCGGCGGCGATAAGCTGGTCGGCGAAACCGGTTTCGAGACCGATCCGCTGATCGTCGTGCTCGGTTCGGAAGGCAAGGGACTGAGCCGACTCGTGCGCGAGTCGTGCGACGCGATCGCCGGCATTCCGATCACGTCCATGGTGGAGTCTCTGAACGCCTCGGTCGCAGCCGGTATCAGCCTGTACGCGGTCGCCCGCGCCCGCCGCGAAGCAGCGGCAGCCGCCACGAAGTAATACCTATATCTCCCCCTGCTGCCGGCGGGGTCATCGAGCGGAACGAAAATCGGGGTGGCCGCCGCAATCGGCGCACCACCCCGTCCGGTTTCGCTCAGCAGCTCCACATATCAGTGGCTCCACACCGCGGCATCAGGATCGTCGTCGGGATTGTAATCATCATCGTCGATGGACTTTTCGTAATTCGCCTCATCGTCGACCACGCCGGAATCCGCTTCAGCGTTGAGCTCGTTCACGGCTTTGTCATCCAGCTTGTAGTTCGGTAGCACGGATTGGATGTAGCTTTCCACAGCCTCGCCCATCGGCACGTCGTGGCCGGCCTTCTCGGCAAGGAACCAGCGGTGATCCAGCACCTCATGGAAGAACTGTGCCGGCTCGATCTGCGAACGATATTCACGTGGAATCATACGCACGGTCGGCTCATACACCTCACGCATCCAATCGGTGGCGACGATCTCCAACTCCTCGCCTTCACGCCACGTGGAGGCACGGTACGCATCCAGATCGTTGAGCAGGCGCCGCGCCTGATTCTCCTGCACATCTAAACCGGTCAGTCGCAGAAGCTTGCGCGACGCATAGCCGGCATCGACCACGCGCGGGCGGACCAGCACACGTTTGCCGTCCTCCGCGGTCTTCATCTCCAGCTCGTCCACGTCGAAGCCCAGGTCGTTGAGCTTGTTGACGCGCTGCTCGATCTTCCACATCTCATCCGGGCCGAACTTGTCGGTGTCGGTCAGCGTGCTCCACAACGAGTGGTAGCGGTCGACCAGACGGTTGCCCACCTCGATCTCGTCCACGTCGCTCGGCAGCAGACGGCCAGAAGCCAAATCCATCAATTCACCGATGATGTTGGTGCGAGCCAAGTCGATATCGTATTCACGCTGGCCATCGGTAAGCTGCACCTGCAAATCACCGGTTTCGGCGTCCACCAGGAAGGCGGAAAACGCGTCGGCATCACGCAGGAACAGGACGTTCGACAGCGACACATCGCCCCAGTAGAAGCCGGCCAAGTGCAGGCGAACCAGCAGCACGGCAAGGGCGTCGATCAAACGCTCGGCAGTATCCGGCTGGAGATTGCGGGCGAACAGTGCGCGGTACGGCAGTGAGAACTTCAGGTGACGGGTGACCAGAATCGCTTCCAGCGGTTCGCCGTTGCGGTCATGACGACCGGTGACCACGGCAATCGGGATGACGGTCGGCAACTCGAGCTTCTGCAGTCGGCGCAGAATCTCATACTCGCGCTCGGCCACCTGACGGGTGATCTCTTTCATGGCGTAGACCTCGTCGCCCACGTGCACAAAACGCACCACGTGGCGGGAGATGCCTCGCGGCAGGTTGGCCAGCAGGTCCTCGGGCCAGGTGGCCAGGGGCTTATGCCAGGGCAGCGTGAACATCTTCGGGTTCGAGCTGGCGGCGGTGATCTTCAATGCTTGCGGCTCAGCTGAACTGGCATGTTCGTCTTCGGCTTTGACGGACGTGGCCTTCAGCGCGCGCGGATCCATCTGAGGCAAATCGTTCAACTCCATGTGTTCGATTCTACGTGGTGCTTGGGAAGTGCAGCGAGTAGCGGCGACTTCGGCGCGTTATTCTCGCATACGAATAAATCATCTGTATGGGATTTGCCGGCCGAATTGACGTCCCGTATGCGGCGCCTCATGCGCAATCTGAACAAAATGAACGCAACAAGTAACATGAGCCCCGCTGCCGCAGCAATGCTGCCTACGGCGGCACCCGTATGACCGATAAGACCAAGATTGCCCGGCTCCTCGCTCGGGTTATTTTCGGGCGGGACAACAGGAGTTTCAGTGCTAAATTTCGGCTCTACTGTGATGTTGAGATCAGCGGATGTGTCTCCACTGCCAGGAATCGAGATGAGGAACGGATCACAGTCGTATGCTTTGTTGGCTTTCGCCGAGCTCGTGCGGGAGACCAGATATAGGCCGAGCGGCAGATTCTGGAAAGTGAGCTGACCAGCTACGTTAGTGGTGCCGGAATGCTGGTACAGCTTGTTTTTCGCCGCGTGCGTAGCGAGCTTCTTGGCAGCATCGTGATATTCACTTGATGTCAGGCGTTCCCAATCGGCAGTGAGCCCGGAAAAATCGCCGACGGTTTTATATGAGGAGACGCTACCATCATTGTTCGTTGTGACGGTGGCGACGCGCACGATGGAATAGGTATCGCCGGCAAGCAATTTGGGCGAAGCCGTGTCTCGGCCCCATACGGCATTGATGGTGAGAGCGCCGAAAGAATCAGCTTGCGCATACGGCACCATAGAGCCGAAGGCTGCAAGAACAGTGAGGACGATAGTAACGGCGGCGGCAATCATGGCAGCAATGCGCGCCGCACCATATTCGCTTCCGCTATGCAGGTCTAACATGTCTGCCCGGTCCTTTCCGCCGTGATGAATGTGATTGGTTATTTGTACTGTCTAGCTGAGGAGGCAAGTCACCGTCCGGCTCGATATCCGCAGAGTCAGAATCACCAGATGCGACCTTGGCGCTCCCACTCTGCCGGCGTCGCCGCTCATGACGCTGCCATAAATGCCATGCGATGAGCAAGGCAATCAGTGCAAGAGACGGCAACCAGTACTGCAGCGGAATGTCCACGTGGAACTTGGATTTGGCGTCATCCTGCTGCTGCGGCGTGTATGGGATGCGATGGCCGCGCACCAGCAGCCGATGCGTGTTGACCGCATACGGCGTACAAGTGATGAGCGTGACCAAATCCTTGCCGGGCTCAATTGCCAGTTGTTTGGTATCGGTCGGCAGAACGGTAGTGATCTTATCGACCTGATACGCATATGTGTCTTTAAGTATTGTGATGTAGAACTTGTCGCCTTTTTTCATAAGGTTCAAGTCCGTGAACAGTTTTGCCGTGGGCAAGCCCCGGTGGCCAGACAGCGCCGCATGAGTGGACGCACCGCCAACTGGTAGTGAGGTCTGTTCGAGATGTCCGATGCCGGATTGCAGTACTTTCTCGGAAGTGCCGTGATAAATCGGCAAGGTCTCCTCGAGCTTAGGCACAGTGATGTATCCCATCATGCCGTCACCGTCAATATTGAGCAGACTGTTATATTCCTCGTCCGTGGATGCGGAATTGACGGCACTGGCAAGAGCGTCGGTCTCTCCTGCATCGTTCTGGGCGAGCTTTTCGTTATAGGCGTGCGCAGCATCCAGCACCTTCTGGTACTGTTCCTGGCTCAATGCTTCAACGCTGGCGTCGTAGTTATTTACGGCGCGGCTGGCGTTGCGCATAATGAGGAAGTTGCTGATCGTCGGATAGAACAGAATGAGCATTCCACCGAGAATGACCAGTAAGGGCAGGATGTTGCGCAGTCGTTTCATCGAGCGTTCTTTTCGCGAGGAAACCGTGTTGTGGGCGTAGCGGGTGTGTGCCCTTCACGCCCAAAACACGGCCATGCTCGTCAGGCGTTCTTGCGCTTGAGAGTCCAGGCAACGCCGAGCGCGATGACCAGCACACCAATCACCGTGAAGGCGATGGTACCCATGCCACCAGTGCCAGGCAGGGTAACACCGGACTTGTTATGGACCGGGATGACACCGTTCGATGCGGTCTGGTCGTAGTCGCTGCCATTGTTGTTGTCGTAGGTGATGGTGACGGTGGCATTCGTGGTGTCAGTGCCGTCGTTCTGGCCATCAACCCTCACGCCGATGGCGCTGGCGAGCTTGTTGTAGCCGGCCGGCGCTTTGGTCTCGGTGAGCGTGTACTCGCCGTTCTTCAGTCCCTGGAAGTCAACCTTACCGTTTGCAGG
>ENA-OXQK01000721-OXQK01000721.1-human-gut-metagenome-genome-assembly--contig:-NODE-721-length-9730-cov-5.96817_pt1 | contig 9730 bp, 10 predicted proteins | sample MGYA00249582_ERZ652563 | MGnify/ENA primary metagenome ERZ652563 (study PRJEB26925, sample SAMN05826493) | human gut metagenome | biome: ENVO:2100002; feature: ENVO:00000062; material: ENVO:00002003... | reverse complement strand
TGACCCCATGCGTGACAGGCATGTATTCTAACCAACTGAACTAACGCACCAGTATGTCATTTTCATTTGCTCTTGCTCTCAATTGCGGTGCAAAGGTATAACTTATTTCGGAATCTGCAAACATTTTATTCATTTTTCTTCTAAAAATTTTAATCCGACTCTCCTCTACAATCCATAAAACGCATAAAAAAGAGGGATAATGCAATAAAAAAAGGCAAACAGTTTCTTTTTCCGATTTTAATCGCTACCTTAGGAATATTAAAGAAACGAGAAAAAATGGATATGCATATCTTTCAAATAAAGTCCAATCAGACTCTTCCCTCACCGGGAGGAATCCTGATAGCCTCTCCTCTGCTAAATGATTATCATTTTATGCGGTCAGTGGTACTGCTCATCACACACAGTGAAGAAGGCAGCATGGGAATTGTCATGAACAAAGACTTCCGATATCACATATCCCTCAACCAACTGGTTCCGGAACTGGAAGGTTCTGCTTACATTCCTGTCTTTAAAGGAGGTCCCATGGAACGGGATACAATCTTTTTCATTCATACTCTGAAACAACTGAAAGGAGCACTGGAACTGGGAAACGGATTGTACATGAACGGAGACTTTAAGGCTGTGCAACAATATATTCTTGACGGAGGTCCCCTTGACGGGCATATCCGATTCTTTGCCGGATATGCAGGATGGAATCATGGACAACTGCAACAGGAAATTCAAAGGAACTCATGGTTTATAGGAAAAGGAAACAGCGAACGACTGCTGCATGATCCACAGAAAGTTCTTTGGAATAACAGCATGAACGATCTCGGTAATCCATACACCTTATGGTCCAAATATCCGGTTTATCCTTCATTCAACTGAGCTGGAAGAGAGTTTCTGCAACAGACAGACGTCCTTGTATCCACGTCCGGTATAAATCCAATGAGGCAAATAGCCCGCACGTACATAGCCCAGGCCAGTAAACAAATGTAAAGAATGTGTATTGTCTGCATGCACGTAAGCATACAGCTGATGAATCCCCAACCGCGAAAAACAATGATGTTCCAACTGTCGCAAAGCTTCGGAAGCAATGCCCCGGTGACGGTATTCCTCCAGCACCATAACTCCCACTTCTGCACGGTTATGACGGGGATCGAAGGAACAAAGGTCAACAATACCTACTACCCCGGCCTGAGGAAGCTCAATCATCAGTCTCAACTGGCGGTCTGTATACAGGTCATTCGTACTTTGCCCGATATACTGCTTCAGCTGATATCGGGAATAAGGACCGGTAGCAATGCCGTTCTCCCATTGATCTTCATCGTTTTCAAAAAGCATCATGACATCCAGATCTTCCGGCTCAGGGGCGCGCAAACGGATTGGAGGAACTGTTTTTTCCATCGTTACTCCTCCTTTTCTCCCTCTTCCCGATTCAGATCCAGTTCCATCAGCAAACGTTCACGACCGGGTACACAGAACAGTGAAGCCACCAGAAGCATTCCGGCACACAACATTCCCGTCAGGTCAAGAGTCCAATAGTAAACCGACAGATTGAACAATGCCGGAGCCAGCAAAAGTCCCAGACGGACTTCACTCCATCTCCGATAGCTCTTTAATGCTTCGGGTAAGGGCATTGTTTTTACATAGCGGGTCAGTGACAAACTGAACAGGCGAAGAGATACGGGAATAAGTCCCATGGCCAGCAGGATACCTGCAGTCTGGAGAATATATTCCATCCGGGCATCCCCCACCATCATTCCTTGCGGTAACACATCCGTTTCATAAAGTGCGATAAGCAACAGTACCAACATCCACGCCAGAATAAATTCCCCTTGCAGCCAGCGTAGCAACCGATTGATTTCTTTTTCCATAAATTTCCCCAAAAATTAAATTGTTCCTGTAAAAGCTACCCGGTTCACGATAGACCGTCCCAGTGTAACTTCATCCGTATATTCCAGTTCATCACCAATGGATATACCACGGGCAATGACTGTCAGTTTCACATCAAACCCACTCAGCTTCCGATAAATAAAGAAATTGGTCGTATCGCCTTCCATCGTAGAACTTAATGCCAGAATAACCTCCTTGACGGCTCCGGAGCGAACCCGTTCCACCAGACTGTCAATCTGCAAATCAGAAGGACCGATACCGTCCATCGGAGATATGACCCCGCCCAGCACATGATAAAGTCCTTTGTACTGCTGAGTGTTCTCAACGGCCATTACATCGCGGATATTCTCCACCACACATACTGTCGATGCATCCCGTGAAGGATTGGAACAGATGCGGCAGATATCAGTATCCGAGATATTATGACAAACTTTACAATATTTTACTTCATGCTTTAGTGTTACCATGGCACTGCTGAAAGCCTCTACACTTTCCGTACTCTGTCTCAGCAGATGAAGCACAAGACGCATCGCGGTCTTCCGCCCTATACCGGGAAGTTTGGCAAATTCTCCTACTGCTTTTTCAAGTAATGCCGACGGATATTGTTGATTCATGATTCTCTTCTTTGTATTAAAACAGGTGTGCAAAGATAGGGAGAACTCCCGAAATTCCGGCATAAATTGAGAAATAAAGTAAAGATAAGGAATTTCAGAACAACACTCGGATGAGATAGATCAGAAAAAGGAAGCAAGTACCTGCTTTTTCATTTTTTTTTCATACCTTTGTCAAGACTTAATAAAAACAACACCATGGAAATAACCAGTGCTGAATTTGTAGTAAGTAATTCACGTGCGGACATGTGTCCCGCAACCCACCTTCCCGAATACGCGTTCATCGGACGTTCCAACGTCGGAAAATCAAGTCTCATCAATATGCTGACCAAACAGCCCAAGTTGGCCATGACCTCAGCCACTCCTGGAAAAACCTTGCTGATCAACCATTTTCTGGTTAATAAAGAATGGTATCTGGTAGACCTTCCCGGATACGGCTATGCACAACGGGGAAAGAAAATGATGGACAAGATTGAAAAGCTGATCCAGTATTACGTTCTGGAACGGGAGCAAATGACATGTCTCTTTGTTCTGGTAGACAGCCGGCTCGCTCCACAGAAGATCGATATGGAATTTATCGAATGGCTTGGAGAAAACGGAGTTCCTTTTGCCATTATCTTCACGAAAGCAGACAAACAAAGTGCCGGAAAGACGCGTGCAAATGTGGATATCTATCTTTCAGAACTTTCCAAGCAATGGGAAGAGCTTCCCCCTTATTTCATTTCATCGGCTGAAAAGAAAACCGGACGAAAAGAAATTCTGGACTACATCGAACAAATCAATCATTCAATAACTAAAAATCACACCTTATGACAAAGAAAATGATCATGTTGCCCTTGCTGGCTGCCTCTGTTTCCCTGTTCTTCACGGGATGTGAAGGAAAACTGGTGGAAAAGGTGGATCTGATTCCGCAAGCGCAGTCTGTCACAATCGGAAACGGATCTTTCCCCTTGCAGGAACTGCGCAGCATGCAGGTTCCTCCCGAATGGAACGAAACGGCCAAGGCTTTTACAGAACTGGTACAAAAAACAACCGGAGTTTCATTGACCATCAGCGATATTGACGCTCCTCTCTCTTTGGTCAAGAACGATAAACTGACCGAAGAAGCCTATACTCTGGAAATTGAAAGAGGACGTATCGTTCTGGAAGCTAATGACGCACAGGGAATCAGCAATGCACTGGCCACGCTTCACCAGCTCATTCTGACAGCAAAAGACAACAAACTTCCAATCATAAATATTCAGGATAAGCCACGCTTCGGTTATCGCGGACTGATGCTTGACTGCAGCCGGCATTTCTGGACAGTAGATGAGCTGAAAGAAACGCTGTCTCAAATGGCTTTCTTCAAGCTGAATAAACTGCAGATGCACCTGACAGACAACAATGCCTGGCGTCTGGCTATGGATCAGTATCCTGAACTGACTGCCAAAGGTACTTATTATTCTGATTTTCCGGATCTGTCTGGTAAATATTACTCAACAAACGATCTGAAAGAAATCGTAAAATACGCTCAGGCTCTCGGTATTGAAATCATTCCTGAAGTCGATCTGCCCGGTCATGCCATCGCACTGCTCGCAGCCATGCCGCAACTCTCCTGTAAAGGAGGTACGTTCGAAGCTTATCCGGAAGAGCTTCCGCTCAATCAGCGGAAACGCGGAAACGAGAATATGCTTTGCATCGGCAATCCGGAATCTATCCGTTTCGCACAGGAAGTGGTAGACGCACTGATCCAGATCTTCCCTTCGAAGTATATTCACCTGGGTGGTGATGAAGTACCCACAGCCATCTGGGAAAAATGTCCGAAATGTCAGGCCCTTTATAAGAAGGAAGGCATGAAGGAACCCAGTGAACTTCAGGACTACTTCACACGCAAGATGAGTGAATACATCCGGTCAAAAGGTAAAATCATGGTTGGATGGGATGAAATCAACGACCGTCATGCCGCCACACCCGAAGATATGCTGACCGTATGGCGGGACAATGGTCTGAAAGCTCAGAAAGCCGCACTGGAACGAGGCATACCGGTAGTCATGTGTCCGCAGCACGGATGCTATCTTGACTGGGGATATGCCGGCAACTCTACGCGGAAAGTGTACGAATGGGATCCGGTAACCAGCCAGGTAACTCCCGAACAGGAAGCACTCGTCAAAGGAGGACAAGGCGCTTTGTGGACGGAACGAGTAGCAACACAAGACCGTGTGGAATGGATGTTGTATCCGCGTCTGGCCGCTTTGTCGGAAGTATTCTGGACCAATGCTTCCAAACGCAACTGGGACGACTTCTACCGCCGTATCACGGATTTCTATCCGGTAATGCGAAAGATGGGTATCAATTTCTATGAAGACGATGCACTGAACGAGAAAGAATTCGCACCGACTCAGGAGAAACCCATGCTGATACGTCCGGCAAGCATTGATACAAACATTCCATTGAACTCACCCTATCATCCGGAATATGCTTTCGACGGAAAGACCAATACATTCTTCTGGGGAGGAAGTACCATCAACCCGTCACATTACTTTACGGTCATCCTGACAGAACCGGCCAAGATAAGTGATATCGAAATCATTACAGGTGACTCAAAGGACTATATCACAAAAGCTGACCTGCTGATCAGTGAAGACGGAAACAAATTCAACAAAGTCGGAACATTTGACGAACTGGGACAGGCCAAGGCACATGTCGGAGGCAAACCAGTCAAAGCTGTCAAGATTCAGGTAACAGGCAATCACACCTGCTGGCCGATTATCAAGGAAATCATCCTGAAATAATCCGGTATCCGGTTCCAAAGAAATAACTTATACGGCCTGCCCTTTGATCAATCAAAGAGCAGGCCGGTTTCTTTTGTATAACTTCTTCTTTTTATTCAATGACAACAACCAGGGAACGATATAACGGAGCCCAGTCAAACACAAACTTGGCATGAGAAGTGGCATTGCGGACACACATGTGCGAACGTGGAGTCGTACCAAGCGACCAGCTGTATTCGATCATGGCCGTACGGGGTACATTCACCGGAACACCATGAATATAAGCACCATTTGTAAAACGGCTGGCGTATGGCGCATATCCGCCCACCGCCGAGGAACCGTCCTTCAGAAATACCATCTTTTCTTTCTTTTGCTGGATCAGAAACATACCTAAAGGAGTTTCCATTCCGTAAGGAGGATTATGCAGTCCCGTCGTAGCCGGATTTATACTCCGGATTTTCCATTCACCTTCCGACACTCTTTCCAGAGTCGTAATATTCTGATCCAGACGATCCACGAAAATTACATGATGAAACACGGTAGAATCAGACAACAGCTTGAGATAGCGTTTGGGAACCAGCCACTCTCCTTCTGTCGTCACCGGACGAAGCCTGTAGAAACTCCCTTCCTCTCTTTCCAGCTGAGCCAGCGAACCGTCTCTGCCATAGCGTACGGGAGTCAATGTATCTTCAGGAAGATAAAGAGGAACCGACTGATAACGCTCCACTCCGAGCGTATCCGAAATCCGGTTATAGACATTACGCACATAACTCCGTACCAGAGGAGCCTCAGTGTTCAGATTCTTATAATTTTGGAAAACGGCCCAGCGAAGTTCATCACCACGCTGCATATTTTCAATAAAAGCCAGGCATTTACGCATCACCTCCCATTTGACGGAGCGAACTGTGTCCTTATATGGATAAGTATCCTTCAGCGTATATTTGTCATAAAGCAAATCTTTGGTAAGTACAATATCGGCTGCGGTCAGCGGCTTCTCCTGGAAAGAAAATTCTACCGTCACCATTGAATCAGGGGCATGATCCACCTCAAACGGAACCTCGACCAGTTGCGTCTCGTCATTACGGCATCCCGTCCAACCCACGGAAACGGCCAGCAGACATCCCAGAAGATAAATACGCTTCATGATTGCTCGGGTTTAATTTGATACAAAGTTAACATTTTTCAAGAATATTCCAAATTGATTACAAGGAATAACAATGGTTTCTATAAAAAACAATCCAGCTCCCGCATTGGTTCATTCCAGGCCGGACAGAAGGCAGCTTATCCCCTTAATGAATGGAAGACAAAAATTAGGAAATTACACTGGTAAATTATATCTTTGCCCGATTTTTTCAACTAGACTATGTATATATTCCGCTCCATACAAGAGATCATCAACACCGTCGCTGCGGCCAAAGGACTGCTGACCGAGATGTTTGAAAAAAGAAAAATTCTCAGCTTCAGATACTCCGATGCCCTGTCCCTGCTCAAGGATGACGAGAATCGTCTGAAACTGCTTATCGAAAAGGAAGTAATCCGGCAAAACGGCAACTATGTGGAACTGGATGCACGTTTCCTGGATTTCTTCGAATTGCTGCTGGAAGCCAATGAAGAGATCAATACAGCCATCATTGATGAAAACATCGAGTATCTCCACGAACTGATTGACTATTACCTGAAGGAGAGAATTCCCAGCCGGAAGGAAAGTTATGTACGCAACATCAAGATTACATTCCAGAAGATTGCGCGTACCACCATCCGCAACATCATGAATCTGCAGAACAGCATAGACAATGCGTTCAAGCACGAACCGACGTATCAGATCAAAATCGCCAAACTGGAGAATCTGGACAAGAAACGGATCAACATCCAGCGGCTGATCGACACGACAGAGCATCTGATCCTGCACGAAGAAAGAGCCTTTTTCATGCAGGCTACGGATGAAGAACTGACACGTATCCTGCTCGAACTCCGCCGGGAGCTGCAACTCTCGGCACACAGCCTCATCCGTGCCCAGCAAGATATCATCAATTACCTCAATCAGATCAAGAGCCAGATCATTCTGGTAGAAAAGATCCGGAAGGTAAAATATCTGCAAGACCAGTTCGAATTGCGGGCCCGAAGCAACCTGGCCGAAGTCGTTGAGCGGGAACATTCCCTGCTGATGGAAGGATCTGCACCAGGTTCCTTCAAGCTGTCAATCAATTACCTGAGTACAGACGAGGCCCGTCCGGTCATTCTTAAAGTCATGCGTAACCGGCAATACCGGGAGGCTTTGCGAAACAACGAGGCAGGTGCCTTCAGTGAAGAAGAGCTGGAAGCACAGGCCATGTATCAGGAACTGATCAACCTCGATACGACCGTGGGGGATTATTTCCAGGCACAGGCTCAGGCTCGATGGGCAGACGAATCGGCACCACTGGAGGATCTGTTCTCATACCTGATGAAGTATTCTTTCCAGCGGGAAGTAAGCGAAAAAGAACGTACCACCCTCTTCTGTCAGATCGTTTCCCTCTACGAAACGCAACTGCGCATCACCGAAGAGTTCGGTACCTATCACGAATATGAATTTGCCAAAGTATATCCGCTCTGAGAAATTTTCCGGACGGACCAAAATACAACGAAACAATGGATTTAAACATACGAATACCTGACCATACAGCACAGATCTTCGATTACCTGCAAAAGGGACTGTTCATCAGTTCCAACAGCACAAACGAAGATGTACGTCAGCTTTATGACGATATCGATGAAAACTTTGAAGCCCTGTCCCTGTACTTCGGACAGATCGGTTACACACTGGAACGAGGCAACGAATATTTTTATTTCTCACGCAACGAACCGAGGGCTACGCTGGAACAGAAACTTATGCGTGCCTATTACTGGATTGACGTGCTCGACCTGTTCAAGACTTACGATGAGACTTTCGGACCGGGCTTCCGGTTTCAGCCCGAACAGATTCTGGTGGAAGCCAACATCAACGTGCTGCTCCAGAACAAACTGGACGGCATCCGGAAACATTTCTCGGACAAAGATGTTCGCAAGGATGTCCTGGACAATATGATCCGCCAGCTCACCAAGGATTCATTCCTGGAACTGGAAAACGAAAAAGACAACACCTACAAGGTGATGAGTTCCTGGCATTACCTGGAACGACTGATCGAAAGTATTCAAATTTACGACGAAACGGAAGACGATGAGAAACCTGAATAGAATTATCTTTATCAACAGTGCAAACATCCCCTATGCGGATGATATTTATCTGGATGGAAACATCCACTTTATCGGAACACAGGGTGTAGGAAAAAGTACCATCCTGCGTGCCATCCTGTTTTTCTATAATGCCGACACGCAGAAACTGGGTATTCCCGTAGAAAAGCAAAGCTACACGGAATACTATTTCCCCTACTCCAACTCGTATATCGTATATGAAGTGGCTACCGAGAACGGACCTTTCTGTATCCTCAGCTTCAAGTCGATGAACCGGGTGTGTTACCGCTTTATCGATTCTCCCTACCGGAAAGAATTCTTCATCGATGAGGAAAGCCGTACGGCATACAGTGGTACCGACCGCATCCGGACCATACTGGATCAGTATGATGTGGACTATTCACGCATTATCTATACTTACGATGAATACCGGAACATTCTTTACGGCAACGAAGCTGGAGCCGACATGCAACGGTATGCCCTGATGGAAAGCAAGCAATATCAGAACATCCCGCGAACCATCCAGAATGTGCTGCTGAATTCAAAACTGGATGCGGAATTCATCAAAAAAACCATCATCTCGTCACTCAACGAGGAAGATACTTCCGTGGATCTGAACACTTATAAAGAACATCTGAAAAACTTCGAAACACGGCTTCGCGATATTGAAGAGTTCCAGAAACGGGAAACGCAGAAACAGGCTGAAGAGATCACCCGACTGGCTACGGAAGTAAACCGAAGACAGACTGCACTGGTGCAAGGCTGCCGGGAACTGGCTGCCGCCCGCATCAAGGCAGAAGAGGCGCTCCCCCAATGGGAAGAAAAGAAAAAACAGGCAGAAAACGACCGGCATATCGTACTGGCCCACCGCATGGAACTGCAGGAGCAGTCGAAAAAGAAATGTGACCGGCTGCAGGAAGTGCTGGCTGTTGTCAACAATGAATTGCAGAAAGCTTCTCAGAAAGAAAAGGAATACGACCAGCTGAACATTTCCCAGATTGCAGAACGGTCAGCCAAAAAGGAAGAATGGAAAAACCGCCAGCAGGGACTGCAGGAAGAGCAGCGTATCCTCACCTCACAGTATACGGAAATCTCTACCAAATACAAGTTGCTGATCCAAAGTCTGGATGAACAGTGGAACAAGATCCATGAAGCCAAACTGAAACAACAGGAGGAACTGGGCAACACGTATAACAGCCGGATGGAAGAGGCACGGAAGCTGCACGAAACGGCTACCGAAGCTGTCTCTTATACACATCTCCGAGCCCACGAGACGCTACGCTA
>ENA-OXQK01000714-OXQK01000714.1-human-gut-metagenome-genome-assembly--contig:-NODE-714-length-9769-cov-7.40426_pt1 | contig 9769 bp, 10 predicted proteins | sample MGYA00249582_ERZ652563 | MGnify/ENA primary metagenome ERZ652563 (study PRJEB26925, sample SAMN05826493) | human gut metagenome | biome: ENVO:2100002; feature: ENVO:00000062; material: ENVO:00002003... | reverse complement strand
TCTACACTAGATCGCTCGTCGGCAGCGTCAGATGTGTATAAGAGACAGTTCGGGTCCTTGGGCATGGCTTATTGATTGATGAAATTCCGGATTACTTGTAATGCTTCAGCTTCAGCTGTTTCCAGATTGTCATTGACAATCACTACATCGAACTGCTTGGCAAATCCCAGTTCGAATTCAGCTTTTGCCACACGGCTTTCGATAACTTCGGGTGCATCCGTACCGCGTCCGTTCAGACGTTTGCGGAGTTCTTCTACTGAAGGGGGTTGGATAAATACGGAAAGAGCCCGTTCTCCATAGAATTTTTTGATGTTGCATCCGCCTACTACGTCTACGTCGAAAATAACATTCTGACCTGCAGCCAGCTGTTTTTCAACCTGACTTTTCAGTGTTCCATAGAAGCGGTTCGGGTAAACTTCTTCGTATTCCAGGAATTCACCCTGTGCAATCCGCTGTTTGAACTCTTCAGGGGTCAGGAAGAAATATTCTACTCCGTTTTGTTCGTTGCCGCGAGGCGCTCTGCTGGTTGCCGATATGGAAAAGGCCAGGTTCAAATTCTGTTGCAGCAAATAATTGATAATGGTTGATTTGCCGGAACCGGACGGGGCTGAAAAAATAATAAGCTTTCCGTTCATACTTACATTACATTTAAGACTTGTTCCTTAATTTGTTCCAGTTCGTCCTTCATCTGAACTACGATATTTTGCATTTCGGCATGATTGGACTTACTGCCGGTGGTGTTGATTTCACGTCCCATTTCCTGAGCAATGAAACCCAGTTTCTTACCTTGTCCGTGTCCTCCGGCCATGGTTTCTCTGAAATATTTTAAATGATTGCTGAGACGCTGTTTCTCTTCGTTGATATCCAGTTTCTCGATGTAGTAGATCAGTTCCTGCTCCAGACGATTCTTGTCGTAATCGATGCTGAGCGATTTTTCCAGAGCTTCAGTGATTCGCTCTCTGATTTTGGTTACGCGCTCTTTTTCATAAGTTTCGATGGATTTCAGCAACCGTTCGATGTTGTCAATCTTTTCGGTGAATTTCTTTTCCAGAGCTGCTCCTTCCTGCTTGCGGAAGTCAACCACATGCTGCAAGGCTTCCTCTACAGCCTTTCTGACCGTATTCCATTCTTCCTCTGTCAGTTCTTGAATATCTACACGAGTAAGGACATCCGGCATACGAAGCAGGGTAGCAAACCAGTCTTCCGGTAACGGAATATTGCATGTTTCGGAAATAGTCTTGATTTGTTGATAGTAATTCTGCAGGAGTGCAGTGTTGATGGGAGTTGCAGCTTCTGCCGCTTCTTTTTCAATCCAAAGATTGACATCTACTTTCCCGCGTTCCAGTGTTTTGGAAATCAGGTTGCGGATCTCCATTTCTTTTTCGCGGTATAACGGAGCAATGCGGGTGGACAAATCCATCGCCTTGCTGTTTAACGATTTGATTTCTACGTAAATTTTTTTGTCTCCGAAAGTGGCAGTCGCCTTGCCATATCCGGTCATTGATTGTATCATAACTAATGTATTTTTTTGCAAAAGTAACCATTTTATGGAAATTAAGTGCAAATAAAAGTGTATATTTGCACCCTACATAATATAAAAAAGAATCAAGCTATGTCCTGCATATTGCATATAGAAACATCTACGGAAACATGCTCCGTTGCATTGAGCCATGATGGGGCTTCAGTGTTTAGTAAAGAAAACTTTGACGGTCCGTCACATGCTTCACTGTTAGGAGTGTACGTTGACGAGGCTATGTCTTTTGCCGATAGTCATGCTTTACCTGTTGATGCTGTAGCAGTGAGCTGCGGTCCGGGGTCTTATACAGGATTGCGAATCGGCGTTTCGATGGCTAAAGGTTTGGCTTTCGGACTGAATGTTCCGTTGGTGGGACTTCCTACTCTTGAGGTGATGTGTGTACCGGTGTTGCTGGGAAAAGATCTGGAAGATGACGCGATGCTTTGCCCGATGATCGATGCCCGACGTGCAGAAGTATATGCAGCTGTATACGACCGTGCATTGCATCCCTTACGCCCTGCCGGTGCTGATATCGTTGAACCGGGCGCGAATCCTTATCTGGAGTTTCTGGAACGGGGACCGGTCTACTTCTTCGGGAACGGAGCAGGTAAATGCCGTGAAGCCTTGACGCATCCGAATGCTCATTTCGTAGATGATATCCGTCCGCTGGCTCGCTGGATGTTTCCTCTGGCTGAAAAAGCGATAGCCCGTGAGGAATTTCGGGATGTAGCTTACTTTGAGCCATTTTATCTCAAAGAATTCGTGGCTTCAAAACCTAAGAAGCTGATTTAATGAATATGAACAACAACGGATCAAGACATTATGGAATATAATACACAACAACGCAAGCTTCCGTTGCCTGAATATGGCAGAAGTGTACAGCACATGGTAGATCATGCGCTGACCATTGAAGATCGTGAGGAGCGCCAACGGTGTGCACGCACGATAGTGAATATTATGGGAGGGATGTTTCCTGCGCTGAGAGATTCGGCTGATTTTAATCGAAGATTATGGGATCATCTGGCTATTATGTCGGATTTTCAACTGGATATCGACTATCCTGTGGAAGTTGTAAAGCGAGAAAGCCTGGAAGTGAAACCTGACCGTTTGTCGTATCCTCAAAAGAATATCCGGTTCCGTCATTACGGCCGTTTTATTGAAGATCTGGCAAAGACCGCAGCAGATATGCCCGATGGTGAAGAGAAGCAGCGCTTGCTGTTCCTTGTAGCCAGTCATATGAAAAGAGATTACCTGAACTGGAATAAGGACAGTGTGGAAGATCAGAAGATTTTTGATGATCTTTCCTTGCTTGCTGACGGTAAGGTACAGCTCTCGACTGCTGATTTCCGGTTGGCAGAACAGCGCCCTTTCATCCCGCGTAAAAAGCAGATGGGAGGTTCACAGAAAAAGAAATATTAATTGAATAATCAAATCTTGGTTTGGTATGGCATCATTTGTGATTGAAGGAGGACATCGGCTTCAGGGCGAGATCGTCCCTCAGGGAGCTAAGAATGAGGTACTACAGGTGGTGTGTGCGACTCTGCTCACCAGTGAGGAAGTGACTATTGAGAACATTCCTGATATTCTCGACGTGAACAATCTGATTCAGCTTTTGCGGGATATGGGAGTCAAAGTTTCCCGTACGGGAGTAGACACTTATACCTTCCGTGCAGATGAAGTGGATACGGCCTATCTGGAGAGTCAGGAATTTTTGCAGCGCTGCTCAAAGCTGAGAGGTTCCGTCATGCTGGTTGGTCCGTTGCTGGCCCGCTTCGGACGTGCACTGATCTCCAAGCCAGGAGGAGATAAAATCGGCCGTCGCCGTCTTGATACACATTTCCTGGGTATCAGTAAACTGGGAGCAGAATTCACTTATGATTCAACCAGAGGTATTTTCCGTATTCAGGCAGATCATCTGAAAGGAGCTTATATGCTGCTTGATGAGGCTTCCGTAACAGGTACGGCCAATATTATTATGACAGCTGTTCTGGCTGAAGGTACGACTACAATTTATAATGCAGCGTGCGAACCTTATGTTCAGCAACTTTGCCGAATGTTAAACAGTATGGGTGCACGTATCTCGGGTATTGCCTCTAATTTGCTGACAATTGAAGGTGTAACTTCCCTGAAAGGCTGTGTACATCGTGTATTGCCCGATATGATTGAAGTAGGTAGTTTCATCGGTATGGCAGCAATGACAGCCAGTGAGATAACTATCTGTAATGTGTCGTATGAGAATCTGGGGATTATTCCTGACAGTTTCCGTCGTCTGGGTATTCAGCTGGAACAACGGGGAGATGATATTTTTGTTCCCAGACAGGAACATTATCAGATTGAATCTTTCATTGACGGATCTATCATGACCATTGCTGATGCCCCATGGCCGGGACTTACACCTGACTTGCTGAGTGTCATTCTGGTAGTGGCCACTCAGGCGAAGGGAAGTGTGCTGATTCATCAGAAGATGTTTGAAAGCCGTCTGTTCTTTGTTGATAAACTTATAGATATGGGAGCACAGATCATCCTGTGTGATCCTCACAGAGCTGTTGTGATCGGTCATGACCGTAATTTCTGTCTCAGAGGCGGAAACATGACTTCTCCGGATATCCGTGCAGGAATTGCTTTGCTTATTGCAGCATTGAGTGCTGACGGAGTAAGCCGGATACACAACATCGAACAGATTGACCGCGGCTATCAGAATATAGAACAGCGACTCACTGCATTGGGTGCGCGAATCACTCGTTTGCCTTAATTCATTTAGGTATGATTAAGAAAGAGGAAGTTTTTAAGATCGGTATTATCAATAAACCGCATGGGGTGAAAGGAGAAGTATCCTTTACCTTTACTGACGATATTTTTGACCGGGTGGAGGATTGCGATTATCTGGTTCTTCTGCTTGATGGAATTTTGGTTCCTTTCTTTATCGAAGAATATCGTTTCCGTTCGGATAATGTCGCTTTGGTAAAGTTTGAAGGGATTGATTCAACTGAAAAAGCACGGACCCTGACCAATGTGGAGGTTTATTATCCCGTGAAGTTTATGGATGATCAGGAGGAAATCTCGTCGTGGAACTATTTTATAGGCTTTCGGGTAGAGGATATTCATCACGGATGTCTGGGTACAGTCGTTGATGTGGATGATGCTACCATGAATGTGCTTTTTGTCATCGAAAACGGAGATGAGGAAGTTCTGTTGCCGGCTCATGAAGAGTTTATTCTTGATATTGACCGCAAGAAGAAGATTCTCAAGGTGGACATTCCCGACGGGTTGTTGGACTGACGGATTGTGAATGAACTAATAAGGTACTGATATGAAAAGGAAAGGTCGTAAAGCATTCTGGCATAATATCAAGTTTAAATATAAACTGACTATTATCAATGAGAATACCTTGGAAGAGGTAGTGGGTATTCATGTGTCGAAGCTTAACGGGCTTTCAGTCTTGCTTGCAGCATCGACCGTCATATTTCTGATTGCTGCATCCATTATTGCTTTTACTCCCTTGCGCAACTATCTGCCCGGATATATGAACAGTGAGTTGCGTACTCAAGTCGTGACCAATGCGCTCCGTGCGGATTCTCTGGAGGAAGCTCTGGCTCGTCAAAACCATTATATTATGAACATTCGTGATATTCTGAGCGGAGAGGTAAAGGCCGACACTGTCAAGTCCATAGACTCGCTGGCTAACCAGCGTGCCGAGGAACTGATGGAACGGACTGCGGAAGAAGATGCTTTTCGTAAAAAGTATGAAGAACGTGAGCGTTATAATCTGACGGCTGTCAACGATGCCCATAGCGCCATCGGATTGAATTTCAGACGTCCTACTCGTGGAGTAATGGCGACAAACTTTAATCCGGAGGAGAAGCATTTTGGGGTGGATCTGACAGCCAGTCCCAATGAAAGTATAGTAGCTGCATTGGATGGTACAGTTATTCTGGCTACTTATACGGCAGATGCCGGTTATGTAGTCCAGATTCAACATACACAAAACTTTGTGACTGTTTACAAACATTGTGGTTCATTGATGAAAACAGAAGGTGACAAGGTGAAAGGGGGAGAGGTCATTGCACTGGTAGGTAAAAGTGGCAATGAAAAGGACACTCCTCATCTGCATTTTGAAGTGTGGCATAAGGGAAACCCTGTCAATCCGGCTAAATATGTAGTATTTTAAAGGTTATGAAGAAACAAATAGCAATATTAGGTTCTACAGGATCAATCGGGACACAGGCGCTGGAAGTGATTGCCGAACATCCCGACTTGTATGAAGTGTATGTTCTGACAGCTAATAACCAGGTGGATTTGCTGGCTGAGCAGGCCCGTAAGTTTCATCCGGAAGCTGTTGTAATCGCCAATAAGGATAAATATGCCAGACTGAAAGAAGCTCTTTCCGATCTGCCGATTAAGGTTTATGCCGGAGAGGATGCCCTTTGTCAGGTTGTCGAATCAGGTCCGATTGACATTGTATTGACCGCAATGGTAGGATATGCGGGGCTTCGACCGACTATCAATGCTATTAAGGCAGGTAAGGCCATTGCTTTGGCAAACAAGGAAACACTGGTGGTTGCCGGAGAACTGATCAATGCTCTGGCAGCAGAATATCATACACCGATCTTGCCGGTTGATTCGGAGCATTCTGCAATATTCCAATGTCTGGAACCCGGAAATCCGGTTAGTAAAGTGATTCTGACGGCTTCAGGAGGTCCCTTCCGTACCTTTACCAGGGAGCAGCTTCAAACTGTGACCAAAGAACAAGCCTTGAAACATCCCAACTGGAGTATGGGAGCCAAAATTACCATTGACTCTGCTTCTATGATGAACAAGGGCTTTGAAGTGATCGAGGCACGTTGGCTATTTGGCATGCGCCCTGAGCAGATAGAGGTTGTCGTTCATCCGCAGTCTGTCATTCATTCAATGGTAGAATTTGCTGACGGTGCCGTGAAGGCCCAACTGGGAGTTCCGGACATGCGTTTGCCTATTCAATATGCATTCTCCTATCCGGTCCGCGAGAGTCTCTCCGGAGAAAGACTGGATTTCGTGAAGTGTCATACGCTGACTTTTGAAGCTCCGGATACAGAACGCTTCCGTAATCTGGCTTTGGCTTATGAAGCTCTTCATCAGGGAGGGAATATGCCTTGTATCATTAATGCGGCCAATGAAGTAGTTGTGGCTTCTTTCCTGCAGGATCGTATCTCGTTCTTGGGTATGAGTGATGTCATAGAACAGGCAATGAGCAAAGTTCCGTTTATTAAGGAACCTACATACGCAGATTATGTGGCCACTGATGCAGAAACCCGTCGAATAGCAGCTGAACTGGTTATCAATGCACCTTTTTTTTCTAAAAGTAAATAGTCCTTAAAAGTAAAATATCAGAAATTAGTAATAGAAAAGTAAAACAAGAGTAGAATGGAAACATTTTTGATTCGTGCCCTTCAACTGGTACTTAGCCTTTCGTTGCTGGTTATCATTCACGAAGGAGGACACTTTTTCTTTGCCCGTCTTTTTAAGATTCGTGTAGAGAAGTTTTATATCTTTTTTGATCCCTGGTTCTCGCTTTTCAAGTTCAAGCCTAAAAATAGCGAGACTGAATATGGAATCGGCTGGCTTCCCTTGGGAGGTTATTGCAAGATTTCAGGAATGATTGATGAATCAATGGATACCGAGCAGATGAAGCAACCGCCTCAGCCGTGGGAGTTTCGTTCGAAGCCAGCATGGCAACGCCTTCTGGTCATGATAGGAGGAGTATTGATGAATTTTTTGCTGGCTTTGTTTATTTATTCTATGATTCTGTTCACCTGGGGAGATCAGTATATCGCCCTGAAAGACATGAGTTATGGAATGAAGTTTAATGAAACGGCGCGCGAAATCGGTTTCCGTGACGGAGATATTCTGGTCAGTGCGGATGGAAAGGAGCTGACACGTTATAATGTTGATATGCTCCGTAGCCTGGCTGAAGCACGTGAAGTCGTTGTATTGCGTGATGGAAAGGAAGAGCAGATTCTCATGCCGGAAATCAGTTTGCTGGAGATTGCAAAGGAAGATCCTCCATTTGTGGACATGTTGATCCCTAATGTTGTCGATTCTGTTTTGGCCGATGGAGGATTTGCGAAAGCCGGCTTGCAGAAGGGAGACTCCTTGATTGCCTTTAACGGAACACCGTTGCATTCCTGGAATGAATTTACGGAACAGCTCGGTGAACTTCGTTTGCGGTCGGAGGTAGAACAGAAATCATCAGCATCTTTCTCGCTCGTATATTCACGGGCAGGAGTACGTGATACAGTAAATGTTACAACGGATGACCAGTTTAAGGTACTGGCCTATTCCATGAATCCGGGTTATCAGCCGACTCGTCTGACTTATGGTTTCTTTGAATCATTCCCTGCCGGTGTCGCTTTGGGCATCAATACCCTCAAGGGTTATGTGAATGATATGAAATATGTATTCACAAAAGAAGGAGCCAAGAGCGTGGGAGGCTTTGGAACAATCGGAAGTATTTTCCCGAAAGTCTGGGATTGGCAGCGCTTCTGGTCAATGACGGCTTTCCTTTCCATTATTCTGGCTTTCATGAATATTCTGCCGATTCCGGCATTGGATGGAGGACATGTTCTGTTCTTATTGTATGAACTTGTAGCCCGTCGTAAGCCAAGTGACAAGTTCCTTGAGTATGCTCAGATGGTAGGAATGTTCTTGCTCTTTGGCCTGTTGATCTGGGCCAATTTTAATGACATTCTCCGTTTTGTGTTTTAGGAGTAAATAAAATGGCAGTTTTATGGATCAGAGCAAATCCTTAAAAGTAGCTTGATATATTGCTGATGAAGCCTGTTCCTTTTGTCTGGAGACAGAAAAGGAGCAGGCTTTGTTTATATATGCGTAGGAAGAGGAATTCTTTGTAATTTTGTTCGGTCAGAGGGAGCAAGGAAGCTGCCTGTCTGGAGATTGCGGGGATTCTGTGCCTGACAATAATTTGTAAACCAAGATAAGTGAAAATGAGAAAATTAATGTTGACCATTCTGCTTGCGGGAGGTATGGCAGCTTTTATGCCGGTAGCTGCTCAGGAACGCCATCCCGAATATTTACAGGCAGAGAAATTTACCGGTTCCAAACTGAAGAACATGTTGTTTTCTACCAAGGTGGATCCTCACTGGTTCCAAAAAGGAAACTGTTTCTGGTTTGAGTATAAAACGAGTGAAGGAACTTTCTGGTATGTCGTTGATCCTGTTGCACGTACAAAGAAATTACTTTTTGACCGTGAGAAACTGGCTGCTCAACTGACGGAAATTGTGCAGGATCCTTTCGAAGCCCGTCAGATCCCTGTCCGTAACTTGAAGGCTGGAGAAGACGGACGTACATTTACTTTTGAGATTGTTTCTTCTCAGGACAAGAAGTCAGATGATAAGAGCAAGAAGGATAAGAAAGAAAAGCAGGTCTTCTATTTCTCTTATGATTATCCGACACAGAAGCTGACTCATTTGACGGATAAGGAAAAGGAAGCTGACCGGAAAGGATGGGCTTCCGTATCACCCGACGGACAAACGGTTGTATATGCCAAGGATTGTAACCTTTATAAGATGAGCATTGCTGACTATCGCAAGGCACAGAAGGATGAAAAGGACAGTACAATTGTGGAAGTTCAGCTGACAACAGACGGAACACCGGATTTTGGCTATGGAATACCTTATAGCTTGTTGAATACAGATACACTTTGCAATGGCAAACGCCGTTATGCCTGGGGTGCATGGTCTCCAGACTCCAAACACTTTGTAACGGTTGTTTCTGATGACCGTGCTGTAAAACCATTGTGGGTGATTAATGCAGTGGCTAGTCCCCGTCCTACACTGGAAACCTACAAATATCAAATGCCGGGAGAAATGGAAGCTCCGGTAGAACATCTTTATTTGTTTGATATGACTACGAACTCACGTAAGGAGATTCGTACGGCAGCCTGGAAGAATCAGTCACTTGGACTGGAGTTCCGTCCGTTAGAACAGAAACAACGTGACAGCGAGTTCCGGCCTTTGGTATGGCAGGGAGATGACCGCCGTTTCTTCCTTACACGCAGCAGCCGTGATTTGCACCGTATAGATGTTTGCACGTATACTTTAGGTGAGGACTCCATTGTTCCTATTGTAAAGGAGCGGATGAATACCTATCAGGAAACACGTCCGATCCATGTCTTTGCGGGAGGTAAGGAATTTGTTCAGTGGAGTGAACGGGACGGATGGGCTCACTTGCTGTCTCTTATACACATCTGACGCTGCC
>ENA-OXQK01000713-OXQK01000713.1-human-gut-metagenome-genome-assembly--contig:-NODE-713-length-9777-cov-7.18546_pt1 | contig 9777 bp, 6 predicted proteins | sample MGYA00249582_ERZ652563 | MGnify/ENA primary metagenome ERZ652563 (study PRJEB26925, sample SAMN05826493) | human gut metagenome | biome: ENVO:2100002; feature: ENVO:00000062; material: ENVO:00002003... | reverse complement strand
CAGCGTCAAGATGTGTATAAGAGACAGAGAATATTCATTTCAAAACGTGTACCTGTCTGTTAGGTATACTGCTGATACTGTTTTCCGGTATACAGGTAAAGGGAGCTTCTTTGGAAGTTCAGCAGGAAAGTAAGGTGTCAGGTACGGTGACGGACGAAAAGGGCGAACCAGTTATTGGCGCTTCCGTAGTAGTCGTAGAATCGAAGCAGGGTACTATTACAGATATAGACGGTAAATTTCTGGTGAACGTACCTAAGAATGGACACCTGAAAGTGTCTTATATCGGTTATGAAACACAAGAAGTGGCTGTTAAAAACGGCCAGTTATTGAAGATCGTATTGAAAGAAGAATCGACCGCTTTGAATGAAGTGGTAGTGGTGGGTTACGGTACGATGAAACGGAAAGAAATGACTTCGGCTATTTCGCATATAGGTGCGAAAGATCTGAATCAGATATCCAGCCTCGATGCCTCCATGCTTTTGCAGGGGAAAGTTTCCAGCGTTTCGGTTTCTAACACAGCTCTGGCCGATCCGAACAATCAAGGAAGTATTCAGATTCGTGGTGTCTCTTCCCGTAATGCAGGTTTAGGACCGTTAATTGTGGTAGACGGAGTGCCGGGAGGTGATATGACGAATATTAACCCTGCCGATATTGAATCGATTGATGTATTGAAAGACGGTGCTGCTTCTGCGATCTATGGTACGCGGGGTAGTAACGGGGTTATCCTGATTAATCTAAAGAAAGGGACCAAAGATGGACAGGTTCATACAACCTATAGTACTTCCGTTACTTTTAATAAAGCTAAAAAAGAACTCGACATCATGAATGCGGAAGAATACCGTGCTTATCGCACAGTGTCTAATCCGCTTTCCGATATGGGAGCTGATTCAGACTGGTTTGATGCCGTTACTCAATTGGGGGTGACTCACATGCATACATTGACATTTTCCGGCGGTAATGCGAGAACCAACTATCGGGTGACCGCCGACTATCGTAATGCCCGTGGTATTGATTTGCGTTCCGACCGTCGTGAATATGGAGCACGTGCCAATATTAACCATACAACCAAAGACGGGCTATTCACGTTTTCTGCTAATATAACTCCTCGTGTTATCGACCGGAACAAATCAGCCAATGTATATAGCAATGCTATTAAAAACAATCCGACAATGCCTATTTATGATTCGGAATCGGCTAATGGGTACTATCGTTTTCCCAGTGGAACGGAAGGTTCTAATATCGTAGAGCAATTGAATGAAGAAGAGAATGGTACGGAAATTAAGTTGCTGGAATGGAATGCTACGGCTGCCGTTAATCTGCTGCCTCTGTTTAATCCGAAGAATCCGGACATGGTATTGAAGTCGCAGGTCACTATTTCTCAATATCAAGTTGATAAATTTAACGGATGGTTTACACCGTCTACTTATGGTTCTAACGTAAATGATGGTGTCACCGGAAAAGCCAGCCGTGACTTCGACAAAAGTACGACTAACAATCTGGAATGGGTAACAAATTTCTCTACACGTATCAAGAATCATCAGATCCGTGCAATGGTGGGGTATAGCTATAATTATGGTGTAAATTCCGGAATGTCTGCTGAAAACTGGAATTTCTCTTCGGATGGATTGACGTATAATAATCTGGGTTCCGGGCTGGAAGCGGCAAAAGATGGAAAAACAATGATGGGCTCCTATAAGAATGACCATAAGTTAATCAGCTTCTTCGGACGTGTTAATTATGATTGGAAAGAGCGCTACCTGTTTACTTTTTCTTTACGCCACGAAGGGTCTTCCCGCTTTGGCGAGAATCATAAATGGGGCAATTTCCCGGCTGTATCTGTCGGTTGGCGTATCTCGGATGAGAAGTTTATGAAAGGACTTTCATGGATTGATGACTTGAAAGTACGTTATGACTATGGGGTGACAGGTAATCAGGAAATAGGAAATTATAATTCTCTGGCTACTTACCGGGCTTTCGGTTGGTATCAATACAATGGTAACCGTTTTCATGTATGGGGACCGAGCAAAAATACGAACTCGGAATTGCGCTGGGAGAAAGGACATAATCAGAATGTGGGTTTGGACTTCTCACTCTTCTCACACAAAGTGACCGGTTCATTTAACTATTTCCATCGTAAACAAAGTGATTTGCTCGGAGATTATTCTGTACCGGTACCACCTAACTTGTTCTCCACCATCTATACCAATGTAGGTACATTGCGTAATACCGGTTTCGAACTTGATGTTACAGTAAATGCTGTCCGGACAAAGGATTTCACTTATAGTTTCACATTAGTGGGGGCTACTAATAACAATAAGTTTGTCAGTTTTTCCAACGATATATATAAAGGACAAAAATATTACTCTACCTGTAGCATGGCGAATCCGAATAATCCGGGATATTTGCAGCGGATTGAAGAGGGGGAACGTATTGGTAACTACTTTACATATCGTTATGCAGGAGTGGATAAAAAAGGTGACTGGCTGATTTATGATAAAAAGGGGAATGTGATTCCTGTAGCCCAAGGTACGGAAGAGGATAAGTCTGTGACCGGAAACGGTTTGCCGAAATTCACCGGCTCTATGACGCATAACTTCACTTATAAGAACTTTGATTTGTCTGTTGCCCTCCGTGGTGCTGCCGGGTTTGACATATTCAACGTGCATGATTTCTATTTCGGATTGCAGAGCATGACTACCAACCAGTTGACGACCGCTTATTCGAAGAATGCACATATCACGACAGGTAAGAATGTGATTACCGACTACTTCATTGAACCGGGTGATTATCTGAAGATAGACAACGTCACTTTAGGATATACCATGAACCTGAATAAGAAATATATTGAAAAGATACGTTTGTTCGGTACGGCCAACAATCTTTATACGTTTACGAAGTTTACCGGTGTAGATCCTTCTACCTACGAAGTGAACGGACTGACACCGGGTACTTTCGGAGGAGGATATAACTATTATCCGTCTGCTTTTCAGTTTATTTTAGGATTACAAGTAAGTTTCTAATAAAAGACGATTATGAAAATAACAAAATATATCATTGGATTAGGGATAATGGCAGGTACAGTCATTAGTTTGCCATCCTGTACAGATCTGTCGGAAACGGTGTATGATCAGGTCATGTCTCAAAACTATTATAATACCAAACAGGATGTTATCAACGCCGTTTTTCGTCCGTTTGAGCATATCTATGAATCCATTGTCAGACGTCATGAACACGAAGAACTGACAGGGGATCAGTTGATAACGCCTACTCGGGGAACTTGGTGGTATGATGGCGGTAAATGGGAAAAATATCATTATCATCAATACGATGACATTAATCAGGAAGACTGGACAAACGAGTGGGAAGGCATGTATGGCGGTATCGGTCAATGCAATCTGGTGTTGGATGATTTGTCTCAATTGAATCCTTCTAAATTTAATTTAAGTGACAGTGAGTTTGATAGTTTTAAAGCGCAACTACGTTGTATGAGAGCTTACTGTTATCTTCGCCTGCTTAATAGTTACCGTAATTGTATCTTAACTACGACTTCTGACCAAGCGGTCAATGAACAGCCGGAAAACCGGAAGCAGGTATCTCCACAGGTTATGTTTGATTTTATCGAAAGTGAGTTGAGAGATGTCTGTCTGGTAGCTTTACCTTCCAAAATCGGACAATCTGGTAATGGCGGTCAACAAGGACAATTTACTAAAGCGGGGGCTGCTGCATTGCTGGTACGTCTTTATTTAAATGCGGAAAAGTGGATTGGACAGCCTAAATGGCAGGAATGTATTGATATGTGTGAGCGTATTACCGGAGGAGAATTCGGCTATTATGCAATCGCTGATAACTGGTACGAACCTTTTGACTGGAATAATGAAATGTGTAATGAAGTAATCCTCGGTTTTCCCGGTTCTTATGGACTGACTAGCTGGCATCTGAAAAATGATAAGAGAACAGTTTACGGGCGGGCCCTTCCTTATGGTTGTGAGAAATACCTGAAAATTGAAGGAGATGGCAGCCGAAATCCCAAATATGCACTTTCGCCAAGTTATAATAACCAGCAACCACGTGCATTGTTTGATTATGAATTGGGCATGGTTACGCAGAAATTCGCCAAGTATGCGGGCGATAAACGTTATAAACAATATGTAAATACGAGTAATAATACACGGGAAGGTATGTTCTTCATGGAAGGGAAAATAGCTAATTCCAGTATTAGTGGGGGATATGCCAAGAATCCGGATAATCAATATGTCCTTTACCTACTTGATCAAGTGGGACGTTTTGAAGGTAACGCAGAATCCGGTTATATTGCCAACCCGAATTATCAGGAGTCTAAACTGGGAAACGGAGATTTCAACTCGGGGCTTTACTGTGTGAAGTATCCTTTCTATCCGTTTGATGGAGGATATTTTATAGAGTCGGATTATACGGAAATCCGTTTGGCGGAGATTATTTATTCGCAGGCGGAATGCCTTCTTCGTCTCGGACAGGCAGGCGAGGCCGGCAAGCTGTTGAACAGCGTGCGTAAACGCAACTATGAAAACTTTACTGCAGATATCGCTTATCAGCCGGAAGGTAACGTGGTACTTGATCTAAAAGAAATGCTTGATGAATGGGGGCGGGAATTTCTTGCGGAGAGCCGTCGTCGTACGGATTTGATCCGCTTCGGAAGATTTCAGGATGCATGGTGGGACAAGAAACGGGATGCAGATACTCATTATGAATTGTTCCCGTTTTCACAGACCCAATTGGAGCAGAATGAATATCTGAAACAGAATCCCGGTTATCCGGATATTGCCCGTTAAGCGGTGAACTGTAATTATTTCAATTTAGTGTACAAGTTTAAAATGAAGAAAAATGAAAAATAAGTTGCTCACAATATCAAAGATTGGGCTTTTGGCCTTCACTATTTTAGTGAGCCAGGCGTGTCAGGAAGATTATGAGATGGTTGATCCTCCGATGATTACTGATTATGATGATGATCTGGATGAAGAAGTTGTCTTGCAAAAAGGACTGGAAAGTTATTTTGTAACTCAATTCGGTGAAGGGGACATGGATGGTACTTCATGGGATCAGGCAATGGATGTAGCTGGTTTTCGCAAATTATTGAGTGGATCTATCGATCTGTCCAAGAGTACTATTTACATGAGCCAGGGAAAATATGTGATGTCCGAGACCGGAGGACTCGGGGTGATTATCCGCAAAGACATTAAAGCGATCAAAGGAGGATATAGTTTGTTGAGCGAAGGGACAGATCTGACTAATCGTCGTATTGATACGTATAAGACAGTGATCAGCGGAGATGTAAACGGTAATAATCAGGCTGATTCCGGTGATTGCGGACTATTGTTGGTGAAAGGAGGGATTATTGGGATTGAAGGAGTTACTTTTCAATATGGGTACCTTTCTAATAATGATGCCAAGTCTAACGAGTGTGGTAGCGGAATTTATATCAATGGTAACGTCAATAGCACCTCTGTCGAATTAACGGATTGTATTATCAGGGATTGTAAAACGGAAGCTGTCAACGGGCAAGGAGGAGTAGCGGGAGGTACAGCTATTCTTATTGCTTCCGGGAGCTCGAAACTGAACAATGTGAAGTTTCTGGATAATGCGGCGGATAGCCGTGGCGGAGCAATACGGTGTAACAGCAATAAGGCTGTTGTGTTTATGAATAATTGCCTGATAACTGGCAATTCAGTAAGAGAACTTTTTGGGGTCGGTATTCAGATATCATCGGGACATATTTGTATGAATAACACAACCATTGTCGGAAATCCGGGAAAAGGTGCTGCTTTAAACGGGGGAGGTAGTTTCATGCTCGCTAATAGTACGATTGTAGGGCATGATATTGATCAGGAGTATGGCGCCTTTCGATGTGAAACCTCTATTGATGGTGATACTAAGTTTATTAATAACCTGTTGATTTCCGAGAATTCTACCGCTCCAAGCTTCATTTTGAATGGAGCGAATAAAGAAGCTTACTCCATGGGATATAACTTGTATCAGCGAGTTAATAATTTCACAATGGACGTTTCTGATACTGCTTATCCTACCCTTGTGAATGGCAACCTGACGGAAGAGGGTGTTTATAAGTGGAATATTGACCAGATCGGACAGGTGGGTGGTTATGCTACCAAACAAGCTGTAATCAATGCTGTGAAAAGTTTCAATCCTGCTGCTTCTCCTATGGTTAATTTAGGTGAGGTATTCGTGGAATGGATGGGTGAAGATGCTTTCGGATTGGATCAGCGTGGCGTGACACGCAATCCTGATAAGATGCAAATGGGAGCTTATGATGCTGTATTGTCCAACTGAATCTTTAAAAAGTAATTGTGATATGAAAAACAAATTTTATATAATGACCGCTTTGGTCATTAGTCTGACAGGCTGTTCAAACATTGAAGACGGGACGCAGCCGACCGGCAACTTTCCCGAAGATCATATAATCCGTATTGTGACAGAAGTGAATGCGCCTGTGTCGCGTGCCGGATATGATGCAAGTAATCTGGAGAGTTTTGGACTGATCATTCATAACAGTGAAAACATTGCTTATGATTATAATTCGCAAATGGTAAAATCTAATAATGACTGGAATACGGCGGACGGGCAACAAATGCTTTGGGATAATGCAAGAACTCCGGTAACAGTAGTGGCGTATGCTCCTTACATTTCGGAAGCTAGTTTAGACACTCCGTTAGCTATCAACATACAAAGCAACCAAACTACCGAGGAAAATGTGATTGCTTCTGATTTCCTGTTGACTAAATCAATGGTTGATCCGAAACAGGATCTCACCGCAGATGGTAGATTGAAAGTTACTTTGGATCATGCCATGAGCAAGCTGATTATAAAAGTGACGGTAAATAATGGTATGGAAGATGCGGCGATCAGTAAACTGGGCGATATGGCTGTAAATGGTACAATAGCGGGTGGTATTTGTGATTTGTCAGTGCCGGAACCGGTAGTCATTCCACGGGAAGATGCTGTAGCTACAACTATCGCCCCCTATAAGGGTACGGATGGGTATGAATGCATTCTTCTCCCGCAAACAATAATAGAAGGCTTTTCTGTCAATTTCAGTTATGACGGAAAATTGTATATATGGACTGCCGAAGAGCCCATTGAGTTGCAAAAGGGAGTAGAGCATACGCTGACACTGAATGTAAATGAAACGGCACGGTTGGCTACCATGCAAATGAAATATCGGGCAACCGGTCAGATTATCTATCAGAAGTAAAAAGGAGGAGATGAGTTATGAAAATTACTAAACATATATTGGCTGCATGTATATTAACGGGTATGGCAGCTTGTGATACGGATAAAGAGATAGCCGTGTTCAATGAAGACTCCGGTGCAATCAAGATCAATGCTGTTATTGATGCTACATATACCCGTAGTAATCCTACAGGAACAAATGAACAGCAAATGCAATTTAATAATGGAGACCAGATTCTGTTGAGTTGCGAAGATGGTAGTGTGACTTATATGTTGGCTGGAGGGCAATGGGCTCCTACGGATAACTATTATCTTAGGTGGGGAAATGAACCTGTTACTTATTCTGCCTTTTATCCGGTGACTGAAGGAACAAGCGTAGCCAACTTCTCTCTTCCTATTAATCAGCAGAGTTTGGAAAATCTGGCGAGCGCAGACTACATGACTTGCACAGTAGAAGATGCTATAAATGAGGGATCAGGTGTCCTTCATCTGAATATGAACCGGAGAATGGCGAAAGTTATCATGACATTGGACGATATAGACTCACAAAGTAAAGCTCTAGGAGTTAAAATCGGTTCCTATCAGGGATATACGGACGGAAATGTTTCATCGGGAACTGCACTTGTTTCACCGTATGTCACCATTCCTGAAGGAGGGAAAGCCGGACAAAGCGGATGTAAATATACGGCGATCGTAGCTCCGGGAGCTGCAAATCCTAATAGTACTTTCGTTTCTTTAAATTACAAGGGGGAAGATCTGGTATTGCCAGGCATTCCTGCAATAAAGGCCGGATTTTGTTATGAATTTACTTTGAAAGTAGAAGGTTCGGTCATTAGATTGAGTGAACCGATTGTCACTCCATGGGAGACTGGTACAATCCATGGGGGAGATGCAACGGAATTGCAATTGGACGCTTATTATGTGAAAGAGCATGCTACAGGGAATGCTACCGGTATGGATTGGGATAATGCAATGGGAGTAGACGGGTTACGCAATCTATTGAGAACTAACACTAACAGTGCGATCACGACTGCGAATGCTAAGAAATTGGATGGTAAGAATATCTATGTGGCAGGCGGTACCTATTTGATAGCAGATCAGGAAGCCGGTCTGAAAATAGAGTATAGCGGATATAGCAAACAAGTCGAAATAAAGGTTGTGGGTGGATATGATCCTCAAAGTACCCGGAAGGATTTAAGCAAGCGTGATCCTGTCCGGTATCTGACTACTTTCACAGGAGATGCAAATAATAACGGCATTGCGGATGCGGGTGATTATTCCTTGTTTACATTAGGAAACCAGATAGATATTACATTTGAAGGTTGTACGTTCTCTTGCGGTTATCATCCCAATGAGAAAATAAATGGCTATAGTGGTGGATTCCTGATTGCGAATGGTAGCAGTGGCAATGCAACATTACAGTTGAATCATTGTATCATTGAAAAGTGCTATAATGCGGGAGTAAATGGTTCAGGTGAGGCTGGTGGTTCCGGTATATTCATGTATAAGGGGACAGCCAAACTAAATCATGTGCAGTTGAGAAACAACAAGGCATCTTCGCGTGGAGGCGCAATTCGCGTCAATGACAGTGGGAGTATTCTTTTTATGAATAATTGCTCCATTACAGGCAATGAAGGCGGACAGTTCGGTTATGCTATTCAAATGTCAAACGGTCATTTATGTATGAATAATACAACTGTTACCAATAATAGTGGTAGAGATGGGACTATCAATGGTGCGGGAAGTATGCTGATTGTAAACTCTACCATAATCGAGGATGGTGCTCAAAATAGTGGAGCTGTTATCCGTTGTGAATCTTGGCCGGCCCGGCAATCATTCTTGATGAATAATATTATCCTGAATAAAAATGCAGACAAGCCGGTTATTGAAATGTCCGGTAGCGATGAGCGTCATTTGACATCCAAAGGGTATAATCTGGTGGGAGGTACGATCATACCAGTATCAACCAACAAGTTTACAACGTCAGAGTTTGATAAGTACAATAGTATGATTAGCTCTTTAAATGTCGTATGGGATGCTAATCGTTCTGTCTATACTTGGGACGGAAATGTGAATGAGTTCACTCGGACTACTGCTGATGCTGTTAAGAATGCGATCACAACTGGCTTTAAACCGGATAGTTGTCCTTTCCAGAATTTAGGTGAGGAGTTTGGAAAATGGTTGGAAGAGGTGGATGCATTTTCCACTGACCAATTGGGTAATCCGCGTGATAAAAATGCGATGTGGCCGGGAGCTTATCAGAAATAATGATATAATTTATTTAAACGGATGACAATGAAAAACTATAAACTGATATGGTTCGGGATATTTTGCTGTTTGCAACCTCTTATATTGTTTGCACAACGGGGAGAAACGATCCGTAAGGCATTTTTAGATCCGAAGTCCGATCAGGTGTTAGTCGTGGCACATCGGGGGAACTGGCGGAGTGCACCGGAAAATTCCGTAGCGGCAATTGATAGTGCCATACAAATGGGAGTGGATATTGTGGCTGTCTCTTATACACATCTGACGCTGCCGACGAGCGATCTAGTGTAG
>ENA-OXQK01000701-OXQK01000701.1-human-gut-metagenome-genome-assembly--contig:-NODE-701-length-9850-cov-6.50801_pt1 | contig 9850 bp, 6 predicted proteins | sample MGYA00249582_ERZ652563 | MGnify/ENA primary metagenome ERZ652563 (study PRJEB26925, sample SAMN05826493) | human gut metagenome | biome: ENVO:2100002; feature: ENVO:00000062; material: ENVO:00002003... | reverse complement strand
TCACTTTCCTGACAAACGCAACACATATTTCTGCATTGGACGTTGCTAATCTCTACAAGAAAAGATGGTTGGTCGAGCTATTCTTCAAATGGCTCAAGCAGCACCTTAAAATAAAAAGATTCTGGGGCACAACGGAAAATGCTGTCCGCATTCAAATCAGTGTAGCAATCATCACTTACTGTCTAGTGGCTATTGTCCAACACGATATGCAATTGAAGCGCTCAACTTATGAAGTTTTGCAGATTCTAAGCATCTCTCTAACGGACAAAACTAACTTGCGTGAACTGTTCGATAAGACTGATTTCAACGATGTCAAAGAACTCGATTATCCCCTTTTTGAGGGACTATTTGATTAATTTTTTAACTAGTCCATTTTTATTGGACACTAATGATCTTCTAAACTATATTAAATAGAAAGGATTATACAATACCCTGAGCCATCATTGCATGAGCAACTTTCATGAAGCCTGCGATATTTGCACCTTTTACATAGTTGATGTAGCCGTCAGGCTCTGTACCGTATTTAACGCATTGCTCGTGGATATTATGCATGATCTGATGTAATTTCTGATCAACTTCTTCTGCCGTCCAGCTCAGATGCATGGCGTTCTGGCTCATTTCCAGTCCGGAGGTTGCTACACCACCTGCATTGACTGCCTTGCCCGGTGCATACATCATCTTGTGTTCGATGAATGCGTCGATAGCTTCCGGCGTACATCCCATGTTGGAAATTTCGCCTACGCACAATACTTTGTTCTGGATCAGCTGAGCAGCGTCTTCTCCGTTCAATTCATTTTGAGTTGCACACGGAAGAGCGATATCTACTTTAACTTCCCAAGGACGTTTTCCGGCAACAAAAGTAGCACCCGGGAATTTTTCTGCATACGGAGCTACGATATCGTTGCCCGAAGCACGCAGTTCCAGCATATAGTCAATCTTTTCACCGCTGATACCATCCGGATCATAAATGTATCCGTCAGGTCCTGAAATAGTAACCACTTTGGCGCCCAGCTGGGTTGCTTTCGTTGCAGCTCCCCATGCTACGTTACCGAAACCGGAGATTGCCACCGTTTTGCCTTTGATGTCAATACCCTTTTCGTCAAGCATATGTTTCACGAAATAGAGTCCTCCGAATCCCGTAGCTTCCGGGCGGATCAGAGAGCCTCCGAATTCCAGTCCCTTGCCTGTGAAGGTTCCGGTGAATTCGCGGGTCAGCTTCTTATACATTCCGAACATATAACCAACTTCACGGCCTCCAACGCCGATGTCACCGGCAGGAACATCCATATCAGGACCTACATGACGCCAAAGTTCCAGCATGAATGCCTGGCAGAAACGCATGATTTCCGCATTGCTCTTTCCACGTGGAGAGAAGTCTGAACCGCCTTTTCCGCCGCCCATCGGCAGAGTGGTCAGTGCATTCTTGAAAGTCTGTTCAAATCCGAGGAATTTCAGGATAGAAAGATTGACGGAAGCGTGGAAACGGATACCTCCTTTATAAGGGCCTATGGCATTGTTGAATTGTACGCGATAACCTAGATTTGTTTGTACTTCACCTTTGTCGTCTACCCATGTCACACGGAATGTAAAGATACGGTCCGGTTCTACCAGGCGTTCAATGATTTTTGCCTTTTCGAATTCCGGATGCTGGTTGTAAACAGGCTCGATGGAGAGCAGAACTTCCTTTACGGCTTGCAAATATTCCGATTCACCTGGATGTTTGGCTTCCAGGGAAGCCATGATTTGACTGATGTTCATACGTCGTAATGTTATAAGGTTTAACAAAATGAAATCTTTTGTATCTGCAAAGTTATGCTTTTTCGTCGCATGACAAAATGTTTCGGCCGGTTTTTGTGCTAAATAATGATAAAATGTATAGTCTCTCATTTCGGTATTGCAAAACTCACGGGAATTTCCGTTCTTTGCATAGAATAAGCTTAAATCCTGCTATATGCTCACAAAATTAAAATTGAACCGCTTCAAAGATACCCAATTCGCCAATCTGATGACGAAACGTATCTTTAATGTCTTGTTGGTTGCCAATCCGTACGATGCATTTATGCTGGAGGATGACGGTCGGATAGACGAAAAGATCTTTATTGAATATATGAACCTCAGCCTGCGTTATCCGCCGCGTTTCACGCAGGTTTCTACGGAAGAAGATACCTGGAGACAACTGGGAAATACAATGTTTGATCTGGTAATCTGTATGCCCGGATCCGACAACAGCGATACGTTTGATATCGGACGTCAGATCAAGGAGAAATATCCGCATATTCCGCTGGTCGTTCTGACTCCTTTTTCCCACGGTATCCGGGCGCGTATGGAACATGAGGATCTGAGTATATTTGAATATGTATTTTGCTGGCTGGGAAATACGGATCTGCTCTTGTCCATCATCAAGCTGATCGAGGATAAGATGAATCTGGAGCATGATATCAATGAAGTTGGCGTTCAGATGATCCTGCTGGTGGAAGATTCCATCCGTTTCTATTCTTCTGTCCTGCCGAATCTTTATAAGTTTGTCCTCACCCAGAGTCAGGAGTTTGCCACGGAAGCTCTGAACGAACATCAGCGGACGTTGCGAATGCGCGGCCGTCCCAAGATTGTACTTGCCCGTTCGTATGAAGAAGCAATGGATCTCTATGAAAGATTCAAGAACAATATTCTGGGAATTATTTCCGATGCCCGTTTCCCCCGTGAAGGGGCCGTTGATCCGCTGGCCGGCATTAAACTGTTGGGAGAGATTCGCAAGAGTGATCCTTACATGCCGCTGATTCTTCAGTCGGCAGAGGAGAGCAACCGTGCCTATGCTTCCCGGCTTGAAGCTTCTTTCATCGATAAGAATTCCAAGAAAATGAATATCGATTTGCGGGATGCTGTTTCGCGGAATTTTGGTTTCGGCGATTTTATTTTCATTAATCCGCGTACGATGGAGGAAGTAGCCCGCGTTCATAATCTGAAGGAATTGCAGAACGTTATATTCTCTGTTCCGGCTGAGTCCCTGCAATACCATATTATACGCAACCATGTATCCCGCTGGCTTTATTCCCGGGCTATTTTCCCTGTGGCCGAATTCCTGAAGCAGATTCGTTGGGAAGGTCTGCAGGATATCGACGCTCACCGGAAGATTATTTTCGAAGCCATCGTGAAATACCGCAAGATGAAAAACCAGGGAGTGGTGGCTGTGTTCCAGCGTGACCGTTTCGACCGCTATTCTCACTTTGCACGCATTGGTGACGGATCGCTGGGAGGAAAGGGACGTGGTCTGGCTTTCATCGACAACATGGTGAAGCGTCATCCTGAATTTTCGGAGTTTGAGAATGCTTCAGTAGTTATTCCCAAGACCGTGGTGCTGTGTACCGATATCTTTGATGAGTTCATGGATACGAATCTTCTTTATCAGCTGGCTTTGAGCGATGCCGATGATGATACCATTCTGAGAGCCTTTCTGAAAGCAAAACTTCCCGACCGTCTGGTGGAAGACTTCTTTGCTTTCTTCGATGTAGTGAAAGCTCCGATAGCCATCCGTTCGTCCAGTCTTCTTGAGGATTCGCATTACCAGCCGTTTGCCGGTATCTATTCCACCTATATGATTCCTTATCTGGAAGACAAATATGAAATGCTCCGTATGCTGAGTGATGCGATAAAAGGTGTGTATGCTTCGGTTTATTATCGTGACAGCAAGGCTTACATGCAGGCCACCAGTAACGTCATCGATCAGGAAAAGATGGCCGTTATTTTGCAGGAGGTAGTCGGAACCCAGTATGGCGACCGTTATTATCCGGCCATATCGGGAGTGGCCCGTTCCATCAATTATTATCCGATCAATGACGAAACGGCTGAAGAAGGTACCGTCAGTCTGGCACTGGGACTCGGCAAGTATATCGTTGACGGCGGACTGACTTTGCGTGTCTGTCCGTATCATCCGGACAAGGTGCTTCAGACCAGTGAAATGGAAATAGCCCTGCGCGAAACGCAGACCCGTTTCTATGCGCTTGACTTGAAGAACAACGGGCATAACTTCTCGCTTGATGACGGATTTAATCTCCTGAAGCTTACCGTAAAGGATGCCGAAAATGACGGTGCCCTCGATTATATTGCTTCCACCTACGATCCGTATGATATGGTGATCCGTGACGGAATCTATCCGGGCGGCCGTAAGCTGATTACTTTTGCCAATATCCTTCAGCATGATGTCTTTCCTCTGGCACGCATTCTTCAGCTTGCCCAGCAATACGGACAGGCAGAAATGAGGCGTCCTGTAGAGATTGAGTTTGCTGTTAACTTCGATGCGCGTACCAAGAGCGGTGTCTTCTATCTGCTTCAGATTCGTCCGATGGTCGATGTGAAGGCCGGACTTGATGAAGATCTTACCCAAATACCTGATGATCAGTTGCTGCTGAAGAGTGAAAATGCCCTGGGACATGGTATTATGGAAGATATCAGCGATGTGATCTACGTGAAGACGGAAGGCTATTCGGCTTCCAATAACCAGTTGATTGCTTATGATATAGAGAAGCTGAACCGCCGTTTCCTGGATGAAGGGAAGCATTATGTGCTGGTAGGACCCGGCCGGTGGGGCAGCAGCGATACGTGGCTGGGGGTACCGGTCAAATGGCCGCATATCTCAGCGGCCCGTGTCATTGTGGAAGCCGGACTGACCAATTATCGGGTAGATCCCAGTCAGGGAACTCACTTCTTCCAGAATCTGACTTCATTTGGAGTGGGGTATTTCACCATTAATGCCTATATGAATGAAGGTATTTACAATCAGGAATTGCTGAACTCCATGCCGGCCGTGGAGGAAACGAAGTTCCTGCGCTGGGTACATTTTGACCGTCCGCTGACTGTGAAGATGGACGGCCGTAAGAAACTGGGAGTCGTGGTACTGCCGGAAGAAGAATAAGAACGAAAGAAGCTGTTATATAATAAGGAGGCGGGCAAATGTCGGTGGATGTTTGCCCGCCTCGGGCTTTTAAAAAAAGACTTCGACGAATGCAATAAAACGTTTCGGCGTTCGAAGGAAAAGAATTCGACGTTTTTTAAAAAGCCCGAAGGGGAACAGGCACCGTGAAAAAGTGTATTTGGAATAATTTTCTAAATATTTATTGGCTTATTCTCTATTGCTTTGGCCGGAGGTGTGCTGACTTCCTGCAGCAACGATGATGATTCATCTGTCGTATCTCCGATCACACAGACTAAAACTTATGCGGATGCCAGCGGGCTGACTCTTACATATAGCGGTGCTCCTATGCTGGGCAAGCAGGTTGTCTTTACACCGGATGCAAATGACATTACCAAGGCAACGTTGACTTTATCAGGCGCTCAGACAACTTCTCCGTTGAGTGATAATGCTTCCGGTCTGGCTACGGCTGGTGTCATTCCGGGTGAAGTTAGTACTACCATTGATGTAGACCTGACAATTAAAAACGATACGGTAACCTTTGCCGGAGAAGAAAACAGGGGAGGATATACTTTGAAATATCAGGGATCAGCCACCGATGCTTCTTTGAATCTGGCCTTGAATGTGACTTTTGTTGAAACTGCCTGGACCAATACTTCCTGGCAATTGCTTCCTCCGGGAAATCTGTTCAGTGGTGATCCGATGCAGCCAATCCATGTGAAATGGGATGCAGATCCATTTGATTTTAATGGATCTCCTTATGAAATTCAGTCATTGATTTCTTTGGCTATTAGTATGACTCAAATTGAAGGAAACACCATTCCTAAAATGCTTTGTGGAGTATTAAATAAGGTAACTTTCCTTTCTGACGGAAATGTTCAGGCTGAATACAAGGATTCGCTGAATGCAACAGAGTGGAAGACTTCACCTTTGAATCTGGCCACTTATACTGTGCCTGAACCCAATAAGATCCGTTTGTTCCTGAATCCGGCACAAATTGCAGCAACAGCTTCCGGTAAGAGCCGTGCCGGTATGACGGATGTTCTTTCACAGCTGATGGCTGCTGTTACTCCGATGCTTTCCGAAGGAATTCTGATCACTTTGGAAAAAGATGAAGAAGGTGTGTTGAAAGCTTATCTGGATACAGAAACTCTGCTCCCGATTCTGAAGATCGTAGCACCGCTCTTTGAAGATGAAGCAGCAGTGGAACAGATTCTTTCTATGTTGAAAGCTCAGGCTGGTGAGATGGCCGGAATGGTTGATGTAGTCCTGAAACCAATTCTGGTTGCCATGCCGCAGATCATCGGTTCAACAGAAACCATACAGATTGGTATCAAGATGCAGGCCGCTCAATAAAACAATAAGAAAAGACCGCAGCCGTTTCCGTTTGAGGAGAGGCTGCGGTCTTTTTTGTATTCTTACGTGTCGGATCTTTCTGCTCAGAAAGCATATCCGAATCCGAAATTCAGATAAATGGGATACATGGCGAATGAGATTGTCTGGAAATCTTTCTGGAAAATATCATTCAGTCCCCATTTCTTTTCTGCCCCGAACCATTTGATCGCATTTCCCTCCAGCATGATGGCAAGCGTGGGATTATACGAATCAATACTTCTGATTTCAGCTGGCAAAGGCAGGGGAGAACTTCCTCCGATACTGATACCTGCCCGGACTTCGTATTCCCATCCGTGCAGGGCTGCATTCAGCAACGTCTGATTCTCGTTCTTTTGGGCATAAAGACAGCTTCCTGCAGTAATTATGGCAGCTGTCAGTGCAAGTAAATATCTTTTCATATTCTTGTCAGATTCTGTTTTATGGATCTTGAGTGATCCTTCCGTTTATTCAAAAATCAGTTCCATCTCGTCAATAAGCAGCGTACTTCCCGGTGCACCTTCAAAAGAAGCCCCGTCTTTGCTGGAAGCCATGACAATGCCCAGACTATATTTTCCTTCGGCCAGTTTCTGTGCATCTACTCCTTTTCCGAAGGAATCATAATCAAAGTTGAGGCTGAAGCTGGTCCATTCATCTGTTTCGTGAGCATCCTTGATGCGTGCCACAGCTACCATATCCGGATGAGTATATCCGTTGGACGGCAAACTTCCGTCGAGCATGCTTGTTCCGTTGCTGTTGTCAAAGAAGAACGCATAGATGTCAAAAACATCTTTCTGATCCGTATATGCGCCATTGGCAAAGAACTGTTCGCCCGCCTTATACTTATAATATCCTGTCAGGCGGATCGGTTTGCTATAGAAAGGTATTCCGAACTTGGTTGCCTTGAGCGGAGCAGTCAGAGCGTTTGTCAGGTCAAACTGCCCGATAAACAAGTTTCCGGCTGCGATCGGCATGCCCACAAGGCTTCCCAGGCTTCCTGTACTCCGCGTAACCAGTTTCAGGCATTTTCCGTTCCATCCGTTATCATCCTGTGTAGTCGGATAATCTTTAGCCGCAGCCTGGCTGACTGCCAGAGCATATCCGCCGTTTCCGCTGGCCCAGATAAGCGAATGCTCTCCCTGCTGTTCATAGAATACATAATAATTGCCCGAAGTCTTGACATTTTCAAAATGATATACCGTCGGTATGTTGGTCGAAGTCTGTTCCGTGACCGACACACTGTAAGTGCGGTGCCATTGTCTGTCTTCCGAAGTCACGGTATATCTCACTGGGGAAGAGAAGTCATGAATGCTTCCGCTTTCCGGACTGATGGTTGCCCCCGGAGTCAGTTCAAAAGCCGGTGCGAGGCTGGAAAGGTCAGTACCTTCCTTCACCTTTATTTCTATGGGATAGGCATTCAACTCATCACTGTAAGGCAGTCCAACCTCAATGGTATTGCTTGCCAGACAGTCCACAGGCAAGAGTGAGCAGGCCGTGATGTCAGCTTCTGCATTGGGAGCCTCTTCCTGGATGCAGGAATTCAGGGTCAGTCCCAGCAGGAAGGTTCCGACCGTTGTTACATACATTTTTTTCATACTTTAATCTGTTAGTCTGTTTAGTTTATCCATTATTGCGATATTCCAGCGGGCTCATACCCACGTTCCGCTTGAAATACTTTCCGAAGAATGACATATTTGCAAAGTTCAGTGAATCCGATATGTCCTGTATGGACAGATTGGTAGATTTCAGCTGCGATTTGGCATCCATAATTACCATGGATGAAATGATGTCCACACATGTCCTTCCGGTAACTTGCTTCACAGTCGTGCAAAGGTGAGCATGCGTGATACCCAGTTTCTCGGCATACCAAGCTACGTTTCTTGTCTGGTTATAATGTTGCATGACCAGCTGTCCGAAGTTCCGGCAGATTTGTTCACTCTTTGAAATAGGACTCTTGTCCGTATTCTTATTCTTATATAATATGGATACACCTTTATGTATATCCGCATACAGATTGGGAGCCATTTCTGTTCGCATCTTCTCGGGAAAAGTCTCATACATCCGGATCAGCAGTTTCAGGTAATCCTGCATAACACTTGCTCCCTCCGGTTTCAGTGAGAGGACAGGATGTCCCAAAGTCAGATAAATGGAATCCAGCATTGCTCTGGTCTGATTGCTTTCCTCAATGTATTTGGAAGAAAAGCCCAGAAAATAGATTTTCAGATTCCCGTCCACACGATAGATCTGGAAGATACTTCCCGGAGTAAGCGTAATGATGTCGTTGGGGCGTACCTCAATACGGTTCAGGTTCACAGAGGCATCCACTTCTCCGTCCATGCAGAGCACAAAGATTTCACATTTCAGTCTCACCGGGTAATTGGTGTAGAGGCTGAGCAGTTCCTTGCTGATATCCGTACCGATCAGCCAGGGTTCAGGTAAATCTATTTTAGGCAATTCTTTTTCCATGTCTTTTTTGTTTGAAAATATTTCATTTGCAAAGTTAGCCAATTTGAAATATCGGCTATAAAGTAATGCTATAAAATAACATAAAACAGGGAAAATCGGTGTGTTATGTCTTTCTTGAAAAGGTAAAGATAAAGAATAGACCAAAAATAAAATAAATTGACCTTGTGAGGGTGTGCAAAAAGCCGTTACTTTGCAGCCAGATTCAGATGCTGTGGAATTGGTATTTTACAGTGGTAGTTGAGACCAATTAATTAGAGAGATATAAATGAAAACAATAAGAATGAACAAAAATTATTTAATGTTGCTGGCTTTGGTTGCATTGGGATTGTCTGCATGCCGAAGTGACGAACGTACTCCCTCAGGCGGCGGTTATCTTGCTGTCAGGGTGGCAGCTGATAATGAAGTGGTTTCTGCCGCTTCACGTGCAGAGGGTGATGGAATTCCAGATGTCGGAGACTTCAGTTTATCCATAGCCAAGGAGAATGGAGAATTGGTTAGTAAATGGGATAAATTCAGTGATTACGATGCAGAGGCTACAGTCGTTCCGGTAGGAACTTATACAGTTTCTGCTTCTTATGGAGATGCAACAACTGAGGGCTTTGACGGATTGAGCTATGCCGGAAGTACGACTGCCAATGTTGCTGAAGGCGAAACTACTGATGTGACTATTGACTGTACAATCAATAAAGCTAGAGTCAGTATCTCTTATACAGATGCATTCAAGAGTTATTTTACTTCTTACAGTGCTTATGTTTCTTCTTCTCGTGGAAATAAAATTGATTATACAGCTGACGAAACCCGTGCAGCCTATTTTACTCCCGGGAATCTGGATGTTTATCTGAATGTTACTCGTCCGGGCGTTTCCGGTTCAGTGGCTTTGAAGGTTAAGACGCTGGCAGCGGAAGTAAAGCATGAATATCGTCTTACCATGGATGTGGATGCCGGAACTTCCACTTTGAATATTATCTTCAATGATGATCCGGAGAGTACACAAAATGTTGAATTTAATATTTCGGATGCTGCTCTGAATGCACCGGCTCCCACTATCGTAGCTCATGGATCTGTCTCTTATACACATCTCCGAGCCCACGAGACGCTACGCTATCT
>ENA-OXQK01000690-OXQK01000690.1-human-gut-metagenome-genome-assembly--contig:-NODE-690-length-9936-cov-6.71379_pt1 | contig 9936 bp, 6 predicted proteins | sample MGYA00249582_ERZ652563 | MGnify/ENA primary metagenome ERZ652563 (study PRJEB26925, sample SAMN05826493) | human gut metagenome | biome: ENVO:2100002; feature: ENVO:00000062; material: ENVO:00002003... | reverse complement strand
ATATAAAAAAGATTAAATATTTGATTTTTTAACGCTGCAAAAGTAGGACTATGGTATTACAGTCCAGTTACTTTTTCATAAAGAAGCTACATGATTCATATTGCATTTCCATTACTTATTCTGATACAAGCCGCATCCCTGAATATAACAAATCTCTATTCGACAACAGATTAACAACGGCAGGAAACAATCAGCAACAGCAAACAAGACAAACAGACAGAAAGAACAGGCATATATAAAAACGAGGCTGACTTCCGTAAATAAAGTCAGCCTCGTTACAGGTTTAATCATCAAGATCAGTCGCAGGCAGAGAAGCGCAGCTTGTAGCTGAACGGCATCTGCGGGATCTTGTATTTCAGCATGGTTTCCGGACCACAGCTGGCATTACCCAGACCGCGAACCAGTGCATCCAGGTGAAGGATGATGCACGGACGTTCCTGGAGTTCCCAGAGGTGGTTGGCCTTCATCAGGTCGGCATCCGTATAGCGCAGGGCGGAGAAGGATACACCGCCTTCGGTCTGGATGCTGACACCACGTCCCTGACAGTTGGTCAGCTTCAGTTCACGCAAGCCTTCGCGGTTACCCATGGACTGGGGTTTCACATAAGGTACAACCATGTCTTCCACAGTGGTGCGGTAGCGTCCTACCATGCAGCCTGCATGACGGTCGTTGTAGTTTTCCCACGGACCGTATGCATAATAGTCCACATTGTTCAGACCGGCATTGACGGAGCATACCAGACCGGTACGACGCAGGTCGGCAGTCTTCGGAGTGAGTTTCACATCCATATCCATCACGCCGCCCGGATAGAACACATACGTGATCTCCGTGTCGCAGAGACTTCCCTTGCGGACAGTCTTCACAACCACATTACCGCTGGCTTCTTCCACAGCCTCACAGGTACCGGTGGGTTCCAGTCCGTTTTCGGTCTTCTCGAAGCGGTCGTTTTCAATCCAGCGGTGGTTATCAAAGATGAAACCTTCACCGCCATAGATGACATCCAGTCCGTTCAGGCGCAGGGCAGTCATCCGTCCGGTTGTGGTGTCAAAGGCTGCATCCACAAATCCGTTGCCGACGGTCAGGCTCTGACCTTCTTTCTTCACGGCCAGCTTGGGCACACGGGCATTGATGCGCAGTTCCGGCAGTCCGGCACGGCTGGTCAGTTCAAACTGCTTCTGGGCTACTTCATGACCGGCTCCGGCCCATACCGTTGCCTTGCGCTGGCGCACGGTCAGGTTGATCATCACTTCTTCACCGTTCTTCGATGCTTTCTTCAGGTCAGCTCCCGACAGCGGCAAAGTGAGTGAAACGGAATCATAGGGGGCTACATCGGCCAGCTGCATGCTGTCTGCTCCCACTACATAACCGTCTTTCACGGTTTCCCAGCGCAGATCGAAATCAGCCAGAGAAGTAAAGTTATACGTATTTTTCAGACTGACAGTCACTTCGTTTCCGTTCTTGTCATTATTCTCCAGACGGAACTTGATATACTGATAAACGGCTTTCACTTCCTTCAGCTTCGGAGTTTCCTCGCGGGTAGCGGGGATGATACCGTTGGAGCAGAAGTTGCCCTGGTGCGGGCCGGGGAAGTCGTATCCGGTGTGCAGACGTCCGGCATAGTTGCCCTGCTTGATTTCAACCGGTTCATAGATGGCCTGGTCTACCCAGTCCCAGATGGCACCACCGATGGTAGACGAACTGCTTTCGATGCTGTTCCAGTATTCAGTCAGGTTACCGATGGCATTACCCATGGCATGTGCATATTCGCAGATGAACATCGGCTTGTCGAACGAATTGACATACTGATCCATCCAGCCCATGCTGGGATACATCTTCGAGTAGAGGTCACTGAAACGGTTACCGCCGAATTCCTTGCCGTCGCGGGCACTTTCGTGGTGTACGGGACGGGGATCAAGGCGCTTGGCTGCATCGTAGCAGGCCTGGAAGTTGTTACCGCCTCCACATTCATTGCCCAGACTCCAGAAGATCACACTCGGATGGTTGCGGTCACGCAGCACCATGCGGTCGATGCGGTCCACAAAGGCCGGAATCCATGACGGCATGTCACTGATGGACTGGTTGGCATGGTCTTCCAGATCGGCCTCATCCATGGTATAGAGTCCGTAATAGTCGAACATGGCATACATCTTCGACGCGTTGGGATAGTGTGAGGTACGGATGGTATTGATGTTATTGCGCTTCATCAGCAGCACATCCTGCAGCATGGATTCCACCGTTACGGCACGTCCGTAGAGCGGATGGCTGTCGTGGCGGTTCACCCCCTTGAAGAAGACGCGCTTGCCGTTGATATATACCAGCGGACCGCGTACTTCGATGTCGCGGAAACCATATTTGGTAGAGAAGGCCATTTCGTCCTTGCCTCCAGCACGCTGGATAACGCTCACCGTATAGAGGTTCGGTGTTTCTGCTGTCCACAGGCTGAGGTTCTTCACGCGGAAGTCAGTCTTAACCTTGCAGGTTGTTTCACGTTCAGAGAAACGCACGGTCTGTTCGGTTTCAGCCACTACCTTGCCCGACGGATCCGACAGACGGACAACAAGTTCCTTTTCGCCTTTCAGACGTCCCCGGTTGTCGAACGTCAGTTCCACCTGCATTTCTCCCTGACGGTAATCAGCCGAAGCATCCAGACGGGAAGTAATGTAATGATCGCGCACGCTCACCAGCGGTGTGTTGTAGAGATAAACATCGCGGAAAATACCGCTCATACGGAACATGTCCTGACATTCCAGGTAAGAGCCGTCGCTCCAGCGGAATACCTGTACGGCCAGTTTGTTCTGTCCCGGACGGAGATATGAAGTCAGGTCAAATTCAGCCACGTTGTTGGAACCCTGGGTATAGCCCACGTACTTTCCGTTCAGGTAAACCAGTGCAGCACTGTAGATACCGTTGAACTGAATGAAAGTGCGCTGTTTGTCCCAGCCTTCGGGCAGGTTGAAATAGCGGACGTAAGAGCCTACGGGATTGATGCCGTAGTTCTTTCCGCCGTCATTGAATCCCTTGCGGGCATCGATATAGGGCGGTGTGTTGGAGTGCGGATACTCCACATTGCAGTAGATGGGACGGTCATATCCCTGCATTTCCCAGTTGGAGGGAACAGGAATCGTAGCCCAGCTGCTGACATCATAGTCTTCTTTATAGAAATCCAGCGGACGTTCAGACGGCTGCGGCACGAAGTTGAAGTACCAGTCGCCGTTGAGCAGCATCATGGCCTTGCTCTGGTTGTACACCCACGGAGTGGCGTAAAACTCCTTGTCGGCCAGCATTTCCTGTTCGCTGAAATAAGGAATATAAGTGGCATGGCCCTTTTCCTTATTTTCCTCGAAACGGGTTTCGTCTTCCCAGTACACCTTCTCGCGTGCAGCACCGGAAGCAGAAGCCGGAGCAGCCACCTTGCTTGCCGTGATGCGGAAAAGGGTTTCCTTCGACGTACCGGCCTTGGCTACATCCACCAGGGCAATGGTTCCGTCTTCGCGGCAGGAAGCTACCCACTGCGCCTTGTTTGAAGGAATCAGCTGCACATACTCGCCGACAGGCTTGATGAGCCACAGCTGCATTTCGTCAGATCCGTTCACTTCAGACACCTGTGCCAGGGCATTGTCGGCAGCCCGTACGGCCCGGTTCTCAAAAGGATTAATCAGCCGGAAGCTGCCAGAAAGATCCGTGATGCTCCACTGCTGCTGTTTGTCCGATTCACTCACTGTGGCCAGTTTCACATTCGGGGCCGAACCTGAATAGCTCCAGGCCTTTCCCGGATACTTGACTGAGCAGACATTGTAGAGCTTCTTCTTGTCGAAGCGCACCTGTGCCTGCAGGCCCTGTACCGCCAGGAATACGAGGCAAGTCAGAATGACAAATAAACGTTGTTTCATAAGTTGTTATAGGTTTAAAATTAAAGTCTGGGTAAAGATACGATTTTTCCGGGATATCCGGAGACTGTTACGGATAATTTCCGGATCAGTCTCCCCGGTAGTAGTACAGCAGGGTGTGGCGGGCAATGAAATCCGCATTCTCCTGTACCCAGCTGTCCGCTTCGCCGGACAGGGAAGCATCAGGCAACCAGCCGTTGGCAATGCAGCGGTGCAGCAGGTCGGGCGGACACAGCATTTCCTCGGTGAGCAGGCGGAAAGCCTTCCTGCGCGCTTCTTCCGGACGATACAACGGATTGTCCGGGTCGGCAATGCAGGCAGCCACGTCCTTGGCCAGCAGAATACCCTTCTCCCGATTCACCAGCAGGACAAAGTCGCGGTGGGCACGGAACTGAGGCAGGGTGTGATTGTCGTCATCAGGCCATTGGAGCACTCCGGTCAGGAAACCGCGCAGAGCCTCATAGTCCGGCAGATAAGCCACTTCCCGCCCCTGTGTATGCGCCGTAAAGAGTTCGTAGTTGCGGCGGTTCTGTTCCTTCACCCGCTCGGGCACTTCCGGTTCGGAAGTATAAAGTCCTTCCACTTCCTTCCAGCGTGAAGGATCTGCGGCCAGGCGGTCTGTCCATTCGTGCAGAAAGAGCGCCAGCGGTCCGGTCGGTACGATGAAACGGTCGCGCGGAGCAACATGGGCGATATAAGGCTGCATCGACGGCTCCGTCAGATAAGTATGTCCGAAAAGCCAGGTCAGCTTGCGTTCAGCCTCTTCTTTCGTGGCAAAGGTTTCCCAGAATCCGGCCAGTGCCTCATTCTCGGGAGCTTCCTCGTAGGCCCGCTCCACCAGCGGACGGAAAGCGGCTGCCTGACGGGTAATGTCCGGATGCAGGGGACTGACAAAGCCGTGGCTGAAAGTGGCTTTCTGCCAGGTGTTCCAGATGAGGAACGCCACGTCTTCCTCGTTCACCTCATCGGAGAGCCAGTCGGCCGACACCTTCCGGAACGGAAGCGGCTTCCCGTAAAGCGCAGTATGTTCCTTCGTGAAACATCTCCACAGTCCGAGTCCGGAAACGACATCTTCCACATAGGCCGCCACATACAGACACAGCTTGCGCCGGAAAGGTTCGGACAGCTCCGTCAGCGTACAGGCCGCCAGCAGTTCGTTGGCCAGTGTCACATAATACGCATCCGAAGGACGGACAGCCGTATAGGGATGGATGGCCAGCCATTCTTTGGGGTAAAGGATTGATTTTTTCATACGATATTTTAAAGAATTTGAGGTTACGGATCATGAGGTTACGGATCATAAAGGCTGTCCTGGATCAGTGTCTGGCCAGACACGTGATGAGCAGGGAACAGGCCGTCAGACAGACTCCGGCTCCTGCCACTCCGGCCCAGCCGAAGGCATGCCAGCATGTACCTGCCAGGAAAGTACCCGCAGCACCGCCCACAAAGTAGGTGGTCATAAAGATGGTGTTCACCCGGCTGGATGCCTGGGGAGCCATCGACAGGGCACAGGTCTGGTTGCTGATCTGTACGCACTGCATACCGATGTCAATGAGGATGATACCGGCAATGAATCCGGTATACGTGTCCTGAAAGATATACATCACGGCCCATGCCGCAATCATCAGTCCGCAGCCGATGAAATTCAGGGGACGGACTCCCAGCCGGCGGACGGAGGCTCCCACAAAGGAAGCAGTCAGTGCCCCGGCCACTCCGCAGAGTCCCAGCATACCGATCACGTTGTTGCCGGCATAAAAGGGAGGTCCGCTCAGTTTGAAGGCCAGACAAGCCCAGAGCGCCAGGAAACTGCCGAAACAGAGTCCGGAACGTGCCGACACCATGCGGATCGTAGGCTGGCTGCGGAACAGATCCAGCAGAGACTTCATCAGCCCGCGATACGTCCCCCGGAAATTGGAAGGCATGTCGGGCAGGATGCGCAACACCACAAAGATGCAGACCAGCATCATCAGGGCAGCAATGTAATACATGGTGCGCCAGCCCCAGTATTCGCCGACAATTCCGCTGATCACACGAGATCCCAGAATACCGGCCAGCAGTCCGCTCACCAGCATCCCGACGTTACGGGCCTTGTTCTGCGGCAGCGAGAACTGCGAAACCATCGGTATGAAGATCTGCGGCATGACGGAACAGACACCCGTCACCAGCGAAGCCGCCAGTATGCAACGGATATCGGGCGCCACAGCCACAGCCAGCATGGAGCAGGCCAGCAGTGAAAAGTTAATCACAATGATGTTCCTCCGCTTGTAGAGGTCACCCAGCGGAATGATGAACAGCAGTCCCAGCGCGTAACCGATCTGCGTAACCATCGGAATGAGGTTGGCCGTAAACTCGGATACGTGCAAATCTTCGCCCATGCGGTTCAGCAGGGGCTGGTTGTAGTAGAGGTTGGCAACTGCCACCCCGGAAATGACCGCCAGCATCCACAGCAGGGATGCGGGGATTCCTTTGTTTTCTTCCAATCGTATTCTCATGCCCCAAAGGTACGTTTTTTTCGACAAAATAATAGGATAAAACGCAGAATAAAGCAAATTTGAGTATTCTCGCTGACAGTCAGAGAGTTTGGCTTCGGATGGAACAAATTGGCATAAGGTCGGGAAAACGGATTTAGGCAGATTGCAGAAATAGATGCACTTCCAAATCATTACCCGATACCTGATGCACATTTAACACTAACGGTCTCTATTTCTGCGTTCTGCATAGGTTTACATTCTGCCTTTACAACTCCCGTAAACTAATTTTGCACCAAACAAAAAGCAAGGATTATGAGGAGTACATTCAAGACCGTTTTTTATGTAAACGGAAGCAAAGAGAAGAACGGAATTGTCCCCATCATGGGACGGGTTACAATCAACGGGACTATCGCACAGTTCAGTTGCAAACAGAGCATCTCAAAAGAACTTTGGGATGCCAAAGGCAACAGGGCGAAAGGCAAGAGCCGAGAGGCGGTGGCGGTCAATTATGCCCTTGACAACATCAAGGCACAGATAACGAAGCACTACCAGCGGCTTTCCGACCGTGAGGCGTTTGTCACGGCAGAAATGGTACGCAATGCCTATCAAGGTGTAGGCACGGAGTATGAAACATTGTTGCGTGCCTTTGACAAGGAGAACGAGGCATTCGCCAAACGGGTGGGCAAAGACCGTTCCAAACGCACATATCTGAAATATGTCATTGTCAGGAGATATGTTGCGGAGTTTATCAAGAAGAAATACAAGCGGACGGACATAGCGATGAACGAACTGACCGAGGACTTCATCCGTGACTACTGCCTGTACCTGCGCAACGAAATCGGGCTGGAACAATCATCCGTGTGTGTATACTCCATACCGTTGAAACACATCGTCACCGCAGCCCACTATAACGGGAAGATAGCGAGAAACCCGTTTGCGATGTACCATCTTGACCCTGACCACAAGGAGCGTGGCTTTCTCACGGAGGATGAAATTCAGGCGTTGAGTGCAATCAAATTGGATAATTCCAACTTCGCATTGGCGAGAGATTTGTTCCTGTTCGGGTGTTGGACAGGCATCTCGTTCACGGACATCAAGAACCTGACCACCGACAACATCGTGGAGATGAACGGTACACCGTGGATTGTGTCGAAACGCCAAAAGACGGGAGTGCCGTTCCAAATCAAGCTGATGGACATCCCGATGCAGATAATCAGGCGTTACGAACCGTTCAGGACTGACAAGCGGCTTTTCAACATCGGCTCGCTTGACATGGTGAACAAACGCATCAAGGCTGTGGCGAAGAAATGCGGGATAGAGAAACCGATTTCATTCCATTTAAGCCGCCATTCATTCGCAGTTTTGGCATTGAATTACGGTATGCCGATAGAGAGCGTGAGCAAGATTTTGGGCCATACAAATATCACCACCACGCAAATTTACGCGAAGGTGACCAACGCTAAACTTGAAAACGACATATCCGCCTTTGAGAGCAAGGTAAACGGACGTTTCGCCATATAACGCACAGCCTATGGAACGAACAACAATCACAATGGACGGATGCGGCAGAATTGCCGTGCCGTCCGATGCCGCCAACGTGTGGATGAGTGAAATGGAATTGGTAACGCTGTTCGGTGTAATAGCCCCGACACTCCGTGCCGCCATCCGAGCCGTGTACAAAAGCGGAGTGTTGCAACCTTGCGAAGTGGAAAGGCGCATTAGGTTGCCAAACGGCTATTATGCGGAAGCCTATGCCCTGCCAATGGTCGTGGCACTTGCCTTTCGCATCAACACGCCCAATGCCGCAAGGGTGCGCAATGCCCTGTTGGAAAGGCTGTGCTTGCGAAAAGAAAGGCAAATGCTTTGGCTTTCGTTAGGCAACAGCACTTCATGTAAATGTTAGCGGGTGCGGTTGCGTGTCAATACGCCCGCGCATTCACACAACCCAAGTCTGCCCGAAGAAGTGAGTATATCCGCTTCTCCGGGCTTTCTCTTTTCGCCTTTTGATGGCTGATATTGCCCGTTCCGCTGCATTTTCTTGTTTGTCGGTTTCTTTTGCGCCGTTCTGCATCGTTTTACTTATCAATGTTTTAGCCGTCCTACCGTAGCTTTGCACCCATGTTCAACCCGCCTGCCGACAAGGTGTCGGCGGCACTAAAACCAAGTAAAGCCAATGACAGAAAAAGAAGAATTCATCCGTGTAGGCACAACGCTCTACAAGATTGTGAACCAGCCCCGCATTGACGGCGGCTATGTGAGAAAGCGCATCGCATGGAACTCCGAGACCCTGCGGCAGGACTACGGCAAGGATTACATGGCAAGTGTCCCGAAGTATGACGGCTTCTGCACCGTACCCGACCATGTGGGCTACCAGCCCGTTGTCGGCAAGTTCCTCAACCTCTACGAGCCGATAAACCACCAGCCGCAGGAGGGCGACTTTTCCTGCATCCGCTCGTTGGTGGAACACATCTTCGGCGAACAGTACGAGTTGGGCATGGACTACTTGCAGCTGCTCTACCTCTATCCCATTCAGAAGCTGCCCATCCTGTTGCTCGTGTCCGAAGAGAGGAACACGGGCAAGAGTACGTTCCTGAATTTCCTGAAAGCCGTATTCCAAAACAACGTGACGTTCAACACAAACGAGGACTTCCGCAGCCAGTTCAATTCCGATTGGGCGGGCAAGCTGCTCATCATGGTGGATGAAGTGTTGCTCAACCGCCGTGAGGACAGCGAGCGGTTGAAGAACCTCAGCACCACGCTTTCCTACAAGGTGGAGGCGAAAGGCAAAGACCGTGACGAGATAGGCTTCTTCGCCAAGTTCGTGCTTTGCTCCAACAACGAGCACCTGCCCGTCATCATTGACGCCGGGGAGACACGCTATTGGGTGCGGAAGATTATGCCGCTCCAAAGCGATGATACCGACTTCCTGCAAAAACTGAAAGCGGAGATACCCGCTTTTCTCCGTTTCCTGCAACATAGGCAGCTCTCCACCGAAAAGGAAAGCCGCATGTGGTTCAACCCGAAGCTGCTGGAAACGGATGCCCTGCGGAAGATTGTCCGAAGCAACCGTAACCGTTTGGAGATAGAGATGGCGGAACTGCTGCTCGACATCATGGCAAGCGTGGGGGCAAGTTCTGTTTGTTTTTGCCTCAATGACATCATCCCGTTGCTCGTCTGCTCGCAAGTCAAGGTGGAGAAGTCACAGGTTCGGAAAGTGGTGCAGGAGTGTTGGAAGCTGGCTCCTGCATCCAATTCGCTTTCCTACATCACCTACCAATACGACTACAACCGCGAATGCCGTTATTCACCCGTCAGGAGGATTGGACGCTACTACACGGTAAGCAAAGCGCAGTTGGAAACACTCTGATATTTTGATGAAATGATGAAAGTATCTATAAACATAAAGAATAACAGCAACTTACATCCTCATCAAACGCTCAACAAAAGGATTTGGCTGATGAAAAGAGAAAGGCAGCACAACGCCATTCATCACTTTTCTTTTGGCAAGCGGTTTGATGAAACGCTAATGAAATTGTATTTTATTAGTTATCAGTGTATTATACTATCCCTGTCTCTTA
>ENA-OXQK01000689-OXQK01000689.1-human-gut-metagenome-genome-assembly--contig:-NODE-689-length-9937-cov-6.95962_pt1 | contig 9937 bp, 5 predicted proteins | sample MGYA00249582_ERZ652563 | MGnify/ENA primary metagenome ERZ652563 (study PRJEB26925, sample SAMN05826493) | human gut metagenome | biome: ENVO:2100002; feature: ENVO:00000062; material: ENVO:00002003... | reverse complement strand
GAGATAGCGTAGCGTCTCGTGGGCTCGGAGATGTGTATAAGAGACAGACCTTGTTTATTATCAAATACTGCCACGAATCCATTGCCTTCCACACGGGTAAAATCTCCTTCTTCCGTCATTTTCGGTTTAGCCATCGAAGCTGTTACTTCCTTCAATGAAGGATTTACTCCTGCAGCTTTCACCGGAAGCTGTTCTTCCATCTGTACAAAGCCTTTCTTAGCCCAAGGTTCATCCTGAGCCAGCAGGAACTGTACTTTTACGAAATATTCACTTTGAGGATCCAGAGATGCGAAATCATAAGGAATAGCATAGCGGACACTTTCCCGAGGACCTACGATATTACGAGGGCCACGGAAAGCCGTACTTTCCTGTACTTTCTGGCCATCTTTATAGAGCGACCATACCATCTGATAACCATTCAACGGAGTGAAGTAAGCCTTATTGAATACTTCAATTTCACCTTTTGTCATGTCAACAGCCTTGACACCTACATTCTGGTAGACTTTCTTTACTTCGTAGTACTGCGGTTTCGGACGATGACCCGGGAAAAGGATTCCGTTCATACAGAACATACCGCTGTTGGGTTTATCACCGAAGTCACCACCATAAGCCAGATAACGGTCACCGGTCTTCGGATCATAAGTATACAAGGCCTGATCCACCCAGTCCCAGATAGCAGCACCGCAGAAGAAGTTTGTTGATTCAATAGCCTGCCAGTAATCAATCAGATTACCTACTGCATTACCCATTGAGTGAGCATATTCTGAGATATGGAACGGATACTTGATATCATACTTACCTTTTACAGCCTCGCGTACCCAGGGAATTGACGGATACTGGTTGGAACCCATGTCTACAATGTCATTGTTGCGCTCATACTGTACAGGACGGGAAGCATCAAAACGATGCAGGGCATCATAAGCCTTTACAAAGTTCACACCCGGTCCGGCCTCATTACCCAGCGACCAGATAACGATAGAAGGAGCATTGACATGTTCGTGAGCCAGTTCCATTACACGTGCCACATGAGCTGCTTCGAATTCAGGAACATGAGACAAAGATTCTTCACCATAATAATATTCATGGCTTTCGATATTGGCTTCATCTTCCAGATAAATACCATACTTATCACACAGATAATACCAGATATTCTGACAAGAATAGTGTGAGTTACGGACATGGTTGATGTTACCACGCTTCATCAGCATGATTTCTTCTTCCATTTGTTTGGCTGTAATGGTATTACCTGTTTCCGGAGAAATTTCCTGACGGTTCACACCTTTCAGTTTCACCGGCTTGCCATTGATATAATAATAACGTCCGGCCAGTCCGAATTCATCAGCAGATGCCGGAGTATCTTTAATTTCCACTTTACGGAAACCGAAGCTGGTAGATACCGTCTCTACAACACGACCTTTCTTATCTTTCAGCTGACCAACCAGTGTATAACGATAAGGAGTTTCTGCAGACCACTTGTTCGGAGCCTTTACTTCCAGTGTTGTTACCGCTGAAGTACTTTCACCTTTCTTCAGTTCCAGAACCGGAGCTGAAGCATTTACTCCTGACACAGAAGTATTTTCATCTGAATACAGCTTATTGGCATACAAGGTATAAGACATGGTATATCCTTTTGCTGTTTTCTTGTCCAGATTACGGATATCAGCAGTAATGGTAGCCGATCCGTTTTCATAGTTTGCATCCAGATCAGGAATTACACGCAAGTCACGTACCTGTACTTTTGAAGTAGAGGTCAAGGAAACAGAACGGAAAATACCCGGCAAACGGAACATATCCTGTGCTTCCAGGAATGAACCGTCGGAATTACGATAAACTTCGACAGCTACAATGTTCTCGCCTTCCTTATTTAAATAAGGTGTTACATCAAAAGAAGCCGTATTACGTGAGTTCTTGGAAAAACCTACGTAATGTCCGTTCACCCACAAATAGAAGAAAGAAGATACACCATCAAAGTTGATATATACTTCACGTCCTTCCCATCCGGCAGGAACAGAAAAAGTGCGACGGTAAGAACCTACTTCATTCCGATGCTTGTAAGTAACCCAATCCTTGGGAGGAGTACGCATCACACCACCTTTCCAGTCGCCTACTTCCACCTTATGCTGGAAAATAACCGGCTGATTGGCATAAATGGGAACACCATATTTCAGGGAACCGTCTTTCTGAATACCTGCAACATTCCACTGCATCGGAACTGTAACATCATCCCATGCAGATACATCATAGGCCGGCTGATAAAAATCGGCCGGACGTTCTTCCGGGTTTCCAACCCAATTAAACTTCCAGGTACCATCCAATGACATCCAATAAGGACTGTGCTGAGGAAGCACCTTACGTGCTTCATCTACATTGGAAAAAGCAAAGAACCAGGCACGAGGCTGTTCTTTGTTCAATGCCAACTCTTGAGGCGACTCCCATTCTTTCCCCGTTGGAGCCGCAACATCGCCATAGGAAAATCCAGCCAGCGATGTGGTTGTCTGTGCATAACCGGCTACTGCTCCAAAGAGACAAGCCGTCAGACTGATTTTTCGAATCATGGTTTAGAATTTAGAGATTTATAGATATTTATCAGATATTACTTATGTGTCTCTACGATTTGTGTAGGAGCCAGTTCGGCATTTCGCTTTTCTGTCTGAGCTACAACATTGCGTGCCAGTTTGATGAAAGCCTGTCCCGTTACAGAATTTTCATCCAGTGCAGCCGGAGTACCCTTGTCACCATTTTCACAGATGCTCTGTACGATAGGGATCTGTCCTAACAGAGGAACATTCAGTTCTTCAGCCAGACGTTTGGTTCCTTCCTTGCCAAACAGATAATAACGGTTATTCGGAAGTTCAGCCGGAGTAAACCAAGCCATATTCTCTACCAATCCCAATATAGGCACATTCACTTTATCATTGGTATACATGTTAATCCCCTTGCGTGCATCAGCCAAGGCAACTTCCTGTGGAGTGCTGACAATCACAGCTCCGGTGATTGCCAAAGTCTGAAGCAAAGTCAGATGGATATCACTGGTACCCGGAGGAGTATCCAACACGAAATAATCCAGATCTCCCCAGTTGGCATCTCCAACAAGTTGCTTCAGCGCATTGCTGGCCATACCCCCACGCCATAAAGTTGCCTGATCCGGATCTACAAAAAAGCCAATAGACAACAGCTTGATACCATATTTTTCAACCGGAATGATCAGATCACGTCCGTCAATGGTTTCTGCATAAGGACGTGCATCTTCCACCTGAAACATCTTAGGAACGGAAGGGCCGAAAATATCAGCATCCAGCAGTCCAACCTTATATCCCAGTTTTGCCAGCGCTACAGCCAGGTTCGCAGCTACCGTAGACTTGCCGACACCTCCTTTACCAGATGAAACAGCAATTACGTTTTTTACCTGCGGAAGCATCTTGCCCGGTTCAGGACGTGCAGCCTGCTTGCTTTCAGTAGCAATCGTTACTTCCACCTCTTTTGAAACATACGTATGAATAGCAGTTTCTGCTGCTCTGACAACCGATTTCATAAAAGGATCAGTCGGTTTCTCAAAGATCAGTGAGAAACTGACCTTCATACCATCAATACGAAGATTGTCAGCCACCATCTCAGCTTCCACAATATTCTTTCCGTTACCCGGATAACGCACGGTAGCCAATGCGTCAAGAATCAATTTAGGATAAAGAGTCATATCTGTTTTTATTTACTTGTTTTCAATCCACTCCGTTTGTTCCGGTTGTAACTGCGGTAATCATCCAGTTCGATTTCCACATCGGGTTCCTGCAATTCACCATCCTGCGGCAAGTGGAATTTGATATACTTGATATTCAGTCCACGGTCCAGCCATTGCTGTTCATAATAAGTACGGATGCTCAGAATATCATCATCCATTCCTGAGTGATACAGATCATCCGTCATAAAATCAACCGGCAAATGGTTGGTCTCAATCATATACTTTGTATAAGTAAACATGAAATTACTGTCAGTCTTCAGATGAACAAGTCCGTCGGGAATCAAGAATTTCCGATAGCGATTCATAAAATAAGTAGAAGTCAGACGCTTCGTTGCCTTCTTCATTTGAGGATCAGAGAAAGTCAGCCAGATTTCACTCACCTCACCCGGTGCAAAGAAACGATCTATGATTTCAATATTGGTACGCAAAAAGGCAGCATTTTTCAATCCTTCCCGCAAAGCTTCCGTTGCACCAGTCCACATTCTCGCTCCTTTGATATCAACCCCGATAAAATTCTTTTCCGGATAACGGCGGGCTAATCCTACGGTATATTCACCTCTGCCACAGCCCAGCTCCAGAACAATCGGATGATCATTTTTAAAAAAATCACGATTCCAGTGTCCTTTCATTTCAAAAGGAACTTCGTCAGCCACTGAATACGGATATTCAAACACATGCGGATATTCCGCCATATCTGCGAACTTTGCTAATTTACCTTTTCCCATGTTTACTTAATTTGCGGCAAAGGTAAAGAATATCCTTTTACAAGAAAAGTATGTATCCGCTTTTCTCTGAAAATAATAGAAAAGAAGACGCTTTCAGAATATGAACAATCCTATTCCAAAGCGTCCTCTCACATCAACAAACAGTTAGCTTCAAAAAAATCTTGCTATGCTATTGTTTCAATAGCCATTCTTTGAAAGTCATAAAGTTTTTCGACATTGGAACAGACTGTTTGGTTCCGTTCATGAAAGCTTTAAGCTTTTCCGGAATATTTATATCTGTACCGATGATATCCTCTACCGTATGTAAGAATTTAGCCGGATGAGCTGTTTCCAGGAAAACACCAACTTCTCCTGGCTGTAGATTTTCAGACAAGGCCCGATAGCCACAGGCTCCATGCGGATCCAGCAAATAGCCAGTCTCATCATAAGTCAGCTGGACTGTTTCCCTGATCTGGTCATCTGTATAAGTTTCACCACTGATCTCAGAAGCAATTGCATCATGGCTTCCTTCATACAAATCCAGAATTCGGGCAAAGTTGCTGGGATCGCCAACGTCCATGGCATTAGCAATGGTCTGCACGGAAGGTTTCGGAGCATACTGGCCGGTTTTCAGATATTGATAAAAAATGTCATTCCGGTTATTGGCTGCAATAAACCGCTTCACCGGCAACCCCATCCGTTTGGCAAAAAGTCCGGCTGTAATATTACCGAAGTTTCCACTAGGCACACAGACAACAAGCTCCTTTTCCCTGCCCAGTTTCTTCATTTGAGCATAGGCGTAGAAATAATAAAAAGCCTGAGGCAAAAAACGAGCAACATTAATTGAATTTGCGGAAGTCAGCTGCATCCGTTCATTCAATTCCTGATCCATAAATGCACTTTTGACCAAAGCCTGACAGTCATCGAAAGTTCCATCCACCTCTACTGCCGTAATGTTGCGTCCCAGGGTCGTAAACTGTTTCTCCTGTATCTCACTAACTTTACCTTTCGGATAAAGCACATAGACATGAATACCTTCCACTCCCAGAAATCCATTGGCTACCGCACTGCCTGTATCTCCAGATGTTGCAACCAGCACATTCACCTGACGCTTGCCTTCTTTTCGTATGAAATAACCCAGCAGACGGGCCATAAAACGTCCGCCTACATCCTTGAAAGCCAAAGTAGGCCCATGAAAGAGTTCCAAAGAATAAATATTTTCTTTCACACGAACCACCGGAACATCAAAACTCAATGTATCATAGACAATCTGCTTCAAAGTTTCAGCCGGAACATCTTCTCCAAAGAATGCATCTGCAACCTGAGAAGCTATTTCCTGAAAAGACAACTGATCTATCTGTTCATAAAAGGATGCAGGCAAAATACGAATGTTGTGAGGCATATATAGACCGCGGTCTGCAGCCAGTCCTTTTACAACGGCTTCTTCCAAAGTTGCATCTGAAGCCTTTCGGTTAGTGCTGTAATATTTCATAGGTATCTATTTTATGTTTGACAGGTTAATTTATAAATCTCCTAAAAACAGGTTCATGAACTCGTCCTTCTCCAGATGGCCACAACAACCATTTTGGCAAGCTGTTTCACTATATTCAGTAACGCCATCAGGCTGAATACCTTTATGCCAAATCAGAAATGGAACAGGTTCTGCCGTATGAGTACGATGAGCACAGGGAGTCGGATGATCCGGCAGTACTGCGATAGCCACAGGTTCCTCCCAGTCTTTTACTGTTTCATAAATCGGCCCGACGACACGCCGGTCCAGATTTTCTATTGTCTGTAACTTTAAAGGAATATCTCCTTCATGACCGGCCTCATCACTGGCCTCAATATGCAAATACACAAAATCATCCGTACGCAATGCTTCCAGAGCAGCCTGAGCCTTCCCTTCGTAATTAGTAGTATAAAGTCCGGTTGCTCCTTCTACATCAATACAGCGCAAGCCTGCATAATGCCCTATCCCCCGGATCAAATCAACAGCTGTAATTACAGCCCCCTTGCGAATAGAAGGATATTTTTGTGAAAGCGGAGTCATCCGGGGACGATATCCCGGGCTCCAGGGCCAGATGCTGTTAGCCGGATCTTTTCCTTCTGCCTTTCTTTGCAGATTCAACGGATGATCGGCCAGCAACTCCTGCGATTTTAAAATCAATGTATTCAACAGATGAGCTGTTTCCTGAGCCTGCGGGCATTCTGCCTGAATCAGATTAGGGCGGAAAGGTTGCAGAGGTATATCATGGGGAGGCACACAGGCTAACCGCTTGTCACCTCCTTTCACAACCAACAAATGCCGATACTGTACTCCTGTATAAAAATGAATATTATCGGTTCCCAGCTTATCTTCCAGATAACGGATCAGCACATCTGCTTCTTCCGTTGTAATATGTCCTGCAGAATGATTTTTCAGAATATCCCCTTCTACACAAACCAAATTACAACGCATCGCCATATCACCGGGCTGCAGCTCCACTCCGATACTGGCGGCTTCAAGTACTCCACGTCCTTCATATACTGTCGGCAAATCATAGCCCATTACCGACATATTGGCGACTTCGCTTCCCGGATGAAATCCATCAGCTACCGTTTTCAACATACCAGTTTGCCCCATAGCAGCCAACATATCCATATAGGGAGTATATGCATACTGCAACAATGTTTTTCCATTCAGTGAAGGGACGGACCAATCGGCCATACCATCACCCAAAATAATGATATGCTTCATAATTACGGTATTTTTATCAGGTTAGTACCTTAAATATTAGCTATGCTCATAATATCCGCAAATACACCGGCCGCTGTCACTCCCGCTCCAGCTCCGTATCCCTGTATCAGCATCGGATATTCCTTATAGCGTTCTGTTGTCAGCAAAATAATATTGTTGCTTCCTTCCAGGTTATAGAAAGGATGATGACGATCTACCTCTTCCAAAGCAACAACACCTTTTCCATTTTCCAACCGGGCAACAAAACGCCAGCGTTTTCCTTCTGCATCCAACCGTTTGCGCTGAGCCTCAAAATCTGCATCCAAAGAAGATACATTCTTCCAGAAATCATCCAAAGAACCATTAAACAAATCATCCGGAATAAAAAGGTGCTTCTCTACATCTTCCTGTTCCAATCGATATCCGGCCTCACGAGCTAATATCACTAACTTCCGGATCACATCTTTGCCACTCAAATCAATTCGTGGATCCGGTTCAGAATATCCCTCTTCTTTTGCCCGACGAATGGTTTCACTCAAAGGCACCTTTTCACTGATCGTATTGAATATATAATTCAAGGTGCCGCTCACCACAGCCTCAATCTTCAGAATCTTGTCACCACTGTTGATCAAATCATTAATGGTATTGATAATAGGTAATCCGGCTCCTACATTGGTTTCGAAAAGGAATTTTACTCCACGCTGGCGGGCTATATGTTTCAATTCAGCATAGATATCATACTCCGATGAAGCGGCAATCTTATTTGCTGCCACCACAGAAATATTATGTTTCAGGAAGTCTTTATAAAGACCCGCAATGTCTGCACTGGCCGTACAATCAACAAAAACGGAATTAAATATATTCATGCCGATGATTTCATCATGCAATACTTGAGGAGAAGAGGGTATTCCTTTTTCTTCAAGTTCTTGCCGATAATTGCACAGATCTATTCCATCTCGGGTAAAATAAGCCCGGTGTCCATTGGCTATACCCACTACATGTAATTTCAGACCCCGCTCACGTTTCAATTTCTCCTGCTGGCTATGAATCTGTTCAATCAAACTTCCTCCTACAGTTCCGATACCACAGATAAAAAGATTCAATACCTGATATTCGGAAAGGAAGAATGAATCATGAATTACATTCAAGGTCTTGCGCAAAGAATCTCCGGCTACCACAAAAGATATATTGGTTTCAGACGCTCCTTGTGCACAAGCAATCACATTGATACCATTGCGTCCCAAAGTACCGAACAGTTTTCCGGCTATACCCGGAGTATGTTTCATATTCTCACCTACAATAGCCACAGTAGCCAGTCCGCCTTCGGCCATCATCGGGCAAATTTCTCCCATTTCGATTTCCTTCGCAAATTCTTCATTCAGAACATTGCATGCCAAAGCAGCATCTTCATTACGGACACCGATAGAAGTCGAATTTTCAGAAGAAGCCTGAGACACCAGGAATACACTGATTCCATTCTCTGCCAAAGTCTTGAAGATACGATGGTTTACTCCGATCACTCCCACCATACCTAATCCGGTCATCGTAATCAGACATGTATCATTGATGGAAGAAATACCCTTGATCGGCTTGGAAAAATGATTTGCCTCTTGCTTAATAATCGTACCCGGTGCATCTGGATTAAATGTATTTTTTACCAGAATCGGAATATTCTTATGACAAACCGGATAGATCGTAGGAGGATAAACCACTTTTGCACCGAAGTTACAAAGCTCCATAGCTTCAACATAGCTTAACTCGGTAATGGGATAAGCCGTACTGATCACTTTCGGATCAGCAGTCATAAATCCGTCAACATCTGTCCAGATTTCCAGTCTGTCAGCATCCAGAGAAGCAGCTATAATGGAAGCTGTATAATCAGAACCTCCACGCCCCAGATTCGTCACTTCACCCGTCTGCTTATCCGTTGAAATAAATCCCGGAACAATTGATATGGAAGGAGCATCTTTAAAAGCTTCTCTAACCAGATGAGAAGTCAGTTCTGAATCTAATATATGGCGATTATGCTTCTTTTCCGTCTTTATGAATGTACGTGAATCAAACCAGACAGCATCTTTTATCAGAACCGTTACAATACTGGATGATAAACGTTCTCCATAGCTGACAATGGTAGCAGAAGTTTTCGGAGAAAGGTCATGAATCAGATAAATACCTTGAAAAATATCTTTTAATTCACTCAGCAAACCATTAACCTGATCCAACAAGACTTCACGCTCTTTTCCTGCCGGAATCACAGTATATACCATTTCGATATGGCGGTTCACAATTTCTTTCATGCCCTTTTCATAAGAAGAATCGCCAGCTGCGGCCAAACGTGAAGTTGCTATCAACTTATCAGTAATGCCACCTAATGCTGAAACTACAACAATAACCTGATCGTCTACTGCTTCTACGATCTTCTTAACACTCAACATACTATTTACGGATCCAACGGATGTACCGCCAAACTTCAATACTTTCATGGGTAATGAATAAAATGTTATTCCGTTCTTCCTTTCTCCCGGAAAACTTTTACGGAATAATGTTGTTATACAAAATAAAACTATTGGAAAAAAAGATTGCCCGTTATTTACAGGCGTGTATCACGTAGAAACACTTATATACATTCTCTAACCCCGAAGGGTCATCCCCCAGGTACCTGCGGACATCAGCATTGTATGCCCTGCACCCGCCATTGTCATCATATAGAGATTGTATAAAGTCATTGTTAAAAGTTCTTATGCTGTCTCTTATACACATCTCCGAGCCCACGAGACGCTA
>ENA-OXQK01000684-OXQK01000684.1-human-gut-metagenome-genome-assembly--contig:-NODE-684-length-9944-cov-6.37739_pt1 | contig 9944 bp, 7 predicted proteins | sample MGYA00249582_ERZ652563 | MGnify/ENA primary metagenome ERZ652563 (study PRJEB26925, sample SAMN05826493) | human gut metagenome | biome: ENVO:2100002; feature: ENVO:00000062; material: ENVO:00002003... | reverse complement strand
TTGAGCCTGATCGTGCGTTCGTTTGAGCCTGATCGTGCGTTCGTTTGACTATGCCTGAATTCGCTGCTTTATTTGCAAACTTTGGCAATCCGCTTTACAACGTAAGGCCCTTCATAGATAAATGCTGAATAGATCTGTACCAGATGGGCTCCGGCATCAAGCATAGCCTGGGCATCCTGCGAAGTTATAATACCGCCGGCACCGATTATCAGCATATTCTTGGGCGCATGCTCAGACAGATATTTTACTGTTTTTAGGGATTTCTGTAGAACGGGTAATCCGCTGATGTCTCCTGCACCTATATTATTTATTTCTGTTGGAGTGGAGCGGGTGAGTAAAGAACGGTCCTGAGTAGGGCCACAGGCTATAAAGCCATCGATATGATGCTGAATGGCGAAACGGATAATCTCCTCTGCTTTTTCAAATGTAAGGTCAGCAGGCAATTTCAGAAAGACTGGTTTCTTGTATTCTTGTTTATGTTGGAATAAAGTTATAAGTATTGGACCTAAGATATCCGGTGCAATACTTCCCCAGTTAATGGTGTAATAGTCTGCGTAATTATTGAATGTACAATATAAATCCAGAATATCTGTCATTGCCTGTTCTTGGTTGTCAGGATGGTTGGTATTGATATTGATACCCAGAATATATTTTCCGAATCGTTTCCTTTTCAGGTTTTGTAAGAATACAGCTTTTCCTGGATTGTTAAACCCGGTTCGTGAGATAAGGGCCTGTTCTTTGGGCAAACGGAATATGCGTGGACACGGGTTTCCTTTTACTTCTTTAGGGGTCACGGTACCTACTTCTATAAAACCAAAGCCCAGATCACTAAGCTCATCAAAGCAGCTGGCTGCTTTATCAAACCGGCTGATAGTCCGACACGGTTTCTAAAAGTAAGGTTTCTCCATTTCCATCCGGCTGTTTCGGTGTGGCATGATGAGCTGACAATCTTTCGTACGGGTGTGAGATGGCGGTAGATTTGGAGATACTTAACGATTTTGTTGTGAATGTCTTCTGCATCAAGATGGAAGAGCAAAGGGCGAAATATTGATTTATACATAAGCTGTTAAATTGATTTCTTTGTGCAAATGTATAATATATTTCTGAGAAGATTTTATAAAAAATAGTTATCACCTATTACGTGAAGTGATGGCGACAATTCTGTTGGGTATCACTTGTCGAACGTTACTTCTAAACCAGTGATACCGTCAGAATTTCACTGCGTGAATTGTCGATCCGGCGAACCTGTATCTGTGTCTTGATCCGTTCGCGTAGTCCTTCCACGTGACTGATGATACCGACCTTCTTGCCACCCATCTGGTGCAGACGTTCCAGGGTATCCATGACAACGTTCAGATAGTCTTCGCTCAGGGTTCCGAAACCTTCATCGATAAACAGAATATCTACGGAAAGACTTTGCTGGTTCAGTGAGGAAAGTCCCAGAGCCAGCGAGAGGGAAACCAGAAAACTTTCACCTCCGGAGAGGGTGCAGGCCGGACGTGTTGCTCCTCCTTGATACAGGTCGTGAAGAAGGATGGTAAGTGAACCCGGCTGGCAGGTCAGTTCGTATCGGTCGGTCAGTTTACGCAAATAGAAGTTGGCTCCGTTCAACAGTTCCTTCAATACAAAGCTTTGTGCAATGTTACGGAAGTTCTTTCCTTTTTCATCTCCGAATAACCGGCAGAGGCGGTCCCATTTCACAAACTCCCCATACAACAGATCGGCTTGCTGTTGTTCCTTCTGCATATTTTCTGCATTTTTCTGATCCTGTTCCAGCTGGGCTTGCAGAAGTCCGACGGACTGATTGGCTGCAGCAATCTGTTGATCCAGTTTCTGCTGGTGTTCTGCCAGTGATTCGGGCTGATCGGCTTCTTCTAAATCAGGACGAACCTTCTGATGTTGTTCCAGCTCCCGTACAGCCAGTTCCATAGCTGTCCGTTTTTCGATTTCAGTGTCCCGAAGTTTCTGTAAATCATTTTGGAGCGTTTCCATTTGCTGAAGGCTTTGTGAAGCCAGTTCCCGAAGACGTTCTTCATTCAGATCCGGATGAAGCCGATAGAAATCCAGCAGAAGGTTTTCTGCCTTTTTTCGTTCTGTTGCGTTGCTGTGCTGTTGGTGCCGGATGCCACTGGCCTGGGTGCATAATCTGTTCCAGTTTTTTCCCAGATAATCTTGCCTTTGAGGGATGACCTTTTCATCGCTTTCCCATCCCGGAAAGAGAGTGAGCAGAGTTTCCTGAGCGGACAGGACAGCTTCCAGTTCTTTTTGTTCCAATTCGATCTGGCTGGTCACTGCTTTCAGCTGTTCCTGTGCCTGCCGGTAGCCAGTAGTCTCATCCTTCAGTTTGCGGACCAGCGAATCCGGATCCTGCTTCCAGCTTTCGTTCCAGTCGTTCCATTTCATCTTTTCCGTAATCCGCAGGTGAAGGGTCCGGATGTTGTTCTTTTCATTTTCTATCCAGGATGTTCCGGTCTGGATCTGATTCTTCCGGTCGTTCAGTTCTTTTTCAGCCTGGATAAAGGCACGCTGGGCTTCATTGCCCAACTCCTGCATCTGGTCCTTTTGTTTCTGTAACTGTTGTATATTCTGTAAAAGATTATCTGCTTTCTCCAGTTGCAGGGATAGACTTTTTATTTCCTGATCTGCATCTTCCGTTGTCTGGCGGATCAGAGCTTGTGTGGCTTCAATGCCGGGTTGAGGCCGGATGCCTAGGAACGTACAGAGGTCTTGAACCTGACGGCGGGTTATCTGATATCCTTGTTTGAAATTTTCTGTATTCTTATGGCTTGCCTGCTGTTGCTCGGTAAGTTGTTTTTGCAGGCTGATATTGGCTTTCAACGATTGTCCGGCTTCGTCATAATTCTTTTGTCTGAACTTCAGTTCCTCATAGATTGGCTGCAGAAGGGACTGAAAAGCTTCATCATGGGGAATGTTAGTTATCTTTTGTCCGCAGACAGGGCAGTGGTCACCTGCGACCAGGCGTGCACGGGCTTCCCGGGCCCAGTTCTCGGTAGCTTCTTTTTGCTTTCGGTATAGCGCATCCGTTTCTTCATAGCGCTGTTTGGCCTGGTTGAAAGTGGTCTGAAGATTTTCCTGTTCCTGTTGTACCGTGATCAGTTGGTTGAAAATTTTTTGTTCGGTTTCCTGTAAGGTACTCAGGTTAATCTGTTTTTCCCGGAGCAGAGTCAGTTCGTTGAGTAAAGAGACCAGTCCTTCTTTTCTTTTCTCTAGATCTGATTTCTGTAACTGCAGTCTGGGGGTATTAAATGCTTCCCAGCTTTTAGTCTGTTGGTCTATCTCTTTCTGGAGAGCAGCACTTGCCTGATTCTTTTCTTGTAAATCCTTTTCTTTGCTTAGCAGGCTCTTTTCCAGCTGCGGAATGGCTGCTGTCCATGTTATTACTTGCTGGCGATATTCCTGTTCTTTCCGTTCGGCTTCCATCAGGTTTTTCAGGTCGGCCAATATACCCTGACTTTCTTCAAACATCGGAGCATATTCTGCTTTTTCTTTCAGGAAACCGCTTGTCTGTTGTTGTTTTTCCTGTAAGTCATTGAGCTGTTCCCGCAGGCCGGCAAGTCCCTGGCATAGGATATGATACTGTGCTTCCATCCGGGAAGTTTCTTTCTCAAGTTCCATCTGCTGTGCTGTCAGATGATTGAAGGTCTGAAGCTGATTGCGGGCTTCCGCAGAGAGATTCCAGTCACGCAGTGTCTGCTCCCGTTGCCGGTATTCATCTGTTTTGAGGGTGGCCAGACTGGTTTCCCATTCCTGCTGCCGTTGTTGCCGGGCCTCTTTCAGCTCTTTATTCCGTTGCAGCCAGTTGCGTTTCTGAGTAACTGTATCCAGCTGTTTTTTACAATCCGTGGCTTCTTGCAGATTTTGCCGGATGGAAGTCCGGAGGGTTTCTTTTTCTTCTTCCGTCAGTAAACGGATGCCGTTCAGTTTTTGTTTCTGGGTTTCGTAAGCCAGACGTCTCTGTTTGCTGGCCGCATAGATTTCAGCACCGATACGGGAATAGATGCCGGTGCCTGTCAGTTTCTCCAGAATATCCGATTTCTCACTTTCCTTACTTTGGAGAAATTTGGTAAAATCTCCCTGAGCGAGCAGAGTGGTGCGGCAGAACTGTTCAAAGCTCAGTCCTACGGCTTTCTGTATTTCAGCTTTGATTTCTGCTATTTTGGTAAGCTGGATACCGGTCTTTCGGTTTTCCAGGGTCCATTTGACACTTTGCAGTGAACCGCTGACTTTCCGATGGGCACGGGCTACATACCAGCGGGCTGTGTAGGGGATATCGTTTGATCCTGTAAACTCCAGCTCTGACCAGGCCTCACCTGTATTTCTTCGCATCAGCTGGCGGTTGTCATTGATGGCAATATCTTCTTTTTTGCCGGAAGCTGTTTGTGCTGCGTCTTTATAACGCTCATTTTCGGCCCGGTCCATACGTGGCGTCTCGTTGTAGAGAGCCAGACAGATCGAATCGAGAATGGTCGTTTTCCCGGCTCCGGTTTCTCCGCAGATGAGGAACAGGGATTCTTCTCCCAGTGGTCCGTGCTCAAAATCAATGACAGCATCTTCAATGGATGCAAGGTTCCGGATGGTCAGTTTCTGTAGTTTCATGGTGGTATGGTTTAAAATGAACAGGGATCAGATATCTTTTGCATGGACCTGAGTGATGACTTCCTGCATCAGTGTACAGAGTTCTTCGTCCATTTCTTCTCCTTCTGCTTCCCGATAATAGCGTTTGGCTATATCCAGCGGGGACATTTCTTTTACTTCCTGAATGGTAAGGGCAGCTTCGGGTGTAGCCTGTTCCTGTTGTTCCCGGGTACATTTGATGTAACAGAACCGGCAGGCTTTCCCCCGGGTTGCGGCAGAAGCTTTTTCGTTGCAGTCAGGAGCCAGATAGTCCCGGATCAGCACATTCAGGCGGATATAGGTCTGCTCGTGGTCAGGATAGGCCTCCAATGCTTTCAGAGCCTCATCGAAAGGAACCGGAGTGTCAGGAAGAGTCAGCAGGGGCCATGGGTTACGGATACTTCGGGTTGTGATTTCAGGCTGTTCTCCCTGATGCCGGATTTGTACGATGGTGACTGAATGCGGATAAGTCTCATCAAAGCTGACAGGTAACGGTGTACCGCAATAGCGGGCATGATTCTCGGATCCTTTCAGGGTCTGGGGGCAATGGATGTGTCCCAAAGCAAGGTAATCGTATCCTTTTCCGAGTGTGGAAAGAGAAATGAATTCCATTCCTCCGGCTGAATCATCCTGACCGGTACGGTCACTGCCTTCTACTGAAAGATGTGCCATGAGGACAACAGGAAGCTGCTGGGTATTTTGTTTTCCGGTTTCATCCAGCAGTGCCTGAAAGAATCTGGATTGCCGTTCTTCCCGGGGCGTGTCGTCACTCAGTATGGGAAAGTTTTGCGGATAGACATGGGGCATGGCTGCTATATATCCGACAGGATTCCCGTCCTGACCGGGAATTGTGATGATTTGTTTTTCCCAATTCACGGCAGAGCCGCAACGTTCAATGTGGCCGATAACCTTTACCCGGAAATGATCCCACAGATTACTGTCTATTTCCAGTTTGGAACTGCTGTCGTGGTTTCCCGCCGTAACGACAATGGTCATTGACGGGCAGGCCTGATGAATACGTAGCAGTCCGTCGGTGTACATTTTCTGTGTAGCAGCAGATGGAGTAGAGTAGTGATAGATATCTCCGCTTACCACCATGACATCCGGTTGTTCCTCTTGTACAATTCCGGTCAGCTGGTTGAGGAAGCAGATCTGTTCCTCGCTGCGATCGTAGTTGTAGAGAGCGTGTCCCAGATGCCAGTCGCTTGTGTGAAGTATTTTCATGGAGCAGTTGCTTTAAAAACAGGTTTGCTTGCCTGATTCTCCGTTTCGAATCCGTACCAATATGTGATCCCGTTGTTTTCGCCGGGCAGCAGGCAGAGCCGGAGTCCTTCATGATACGTTCCGAAGCAGACGGTCCATTGCTCAGGAGGGATTACATGTTTGGTCCGTACACGTTCAGCCGGTTGTTTCTTCAATGACATTCCGGCTTCGATCCATGCCCGGCTGACCGCACAGGTATAGTCCGGATAATGCTTTTGGCAGAATTCATAAAGAATGATACCCCGTCGTTCCAATCCCAGGGGCTGGTCGATGACCCGGAGCTCAATCAGGTAATCCAGCATTTTATGCAGGAAATCTTCATGGTCCACAATGAGCTGTCGGGTGATGCCTTGCCAGGCCGGTGTGTTATAGAATCCGTCCAGCAGGCGGGATAACTGTCGGGCTGTCTGGAGTTCGTCGGCTGTAATTTCCCGGGTTTCCAGTACTTCGTACGGAGGCATCGGGGAGTATCGGATACCGAGTTCTTCGGCTCTTCGGCGCATTTCTGTTCCCGGGAGGAGTTTCAGGGACTCCAGCTGAATTTCTCCGGCCGGATAACCGGCCAGGGTGCGTACGTCCTCAAAGATCTCTTCCAGCCGGTAAAGCGGAAGTCCGGCAATCAGGTCAGCGTGGGTTTCCATATTGGGAAGGCTGCACAGGAAGCGGAGTCCGCTCAGGGCATCTTCCAGTTTCCCCATACGCTTGCTGACAGCAAGTACCGGTTCGCGCAGACTTTGTATACCGGCTTCCAGATGGAGTAATCCCTCCGGCATCTTTGCAAGCGCCGTTTTCAGTTCCTCTGTCAGCAGAGCGGGATGGATCTCCAGATGGAACCGTATATCAGGAAACTCACAGAAAAGATTGAGTAAAGCCTGGGCGTGCCGGTTGTTGTAATTGAAGGTGCGGTCCAGAACCCGGATGTTCCGGATGCCATGATCATGGATGGTCTGAATCCGTTCCCGGATTGTTTCTACGGGCAGACTGCGTACCGGTTTTTCTCCGCCGCTTACACAAAAGGCACAGGTGTTGAAACAGCCACGGGTTGTCTCCAGTTGTACGAAAGGTTTACTCCAGTTGAACAGCTTGCTGCACTCGGGTGGGGTAAGTGACTGGAAGTTTGCGACACGTGCCAGACCGTTGTCGTGATAGTTCCCGTCTTTATCCAGATAGCACAGTCCGGTGATCTCTTCCCATGCATCTGGCTTATTCCAGACGCGGAGCCACTGGGGAACGACTTCTTCACCTTCGCCCCGGAACACGCAACTGACAAATGGGTTGCGCCGGAGGAAAGCTGCATTGTCACCCAGAAATTCAGGTCCTCCTAAAGTGATGCAGCAATGCGGCAACAGTGCTTTGACGCGTGAGAGTACGTGCATCAGTACCTCATGGTTGAACAACCAGCAGGTAGCTGCTACAATATCAGGATGATGACGGTAAACTTCTCCGGCTGTCATGCCGGGATTTTCATTGATGGTTGCGGAGACGATTTCCCAGGTAACCGAGGGATTGTCTGCAACTTGTGCGTGTAAAGCCGGAAGGGCCAAAGAAGAATGTGCGTATGAACTGTTCAGGTCCAGCCAAAGTATTTTCATGCAGGCAGAGAAGATGGGGAAGGAAAGTCTATCTATAAAAAAGGCCGTATCAAAGAAAAAAGAGAGTCGATCTCATTCTTTGATACAGCCTTAGTAAAAATATTTTTTAAATCAAGTATTGTGAGCTGATAGATTCGTTAGTCATCACGCGGCGGATGGTTTCAGCAAACATGTCAGCGATAGACAGCTGTTTAACCTTAGCGCAACGGTTAGAGTAAGGAATACTGTCGGTAAATACCATTTCTTCCAGCTGAGAGTTCTGTACACGTTCAGATGCAGGACCTGACATTACTCCGTGAGAAGCAATGGCACGTACAGAAAGAGCTCCGGCTTCTTTCATGATGTCAGCAGCCTTGGTGATGGTACCGGCTGTATCTACCATATCGTCGATCAGAATTACATTCTTGTCTTTTACGTCACCGATGATCTGCATGGAAGCAACAACATTTGCTTTTTCACGAGTCTTGTGACACAGAACCAAAGGTACATCCAGGTATTTAGCGTATGTGCTGGCACGCTTGGAACCACCTACGTCAGGAGTAGCGATAACCATATTTTCCAGATTCAGTGACTGGATGTAAGGAACGAAGATACCTGAAGCATACAGGTGGTCAACCGGAATATCGAAGAATCCCTGAATCTGATCAGCGTGGAGATCCATTGTGATCAGACGGTCAATACCAGCTACGCTCAGCAGGTCTGCAACCAGTTTGGCACCGATTGAAACACGCGGTTTGTCTTTACGGTCCTGACGTGCCCAACCGAAATAAGGAACGACAGCGATAATGCTCTTTGCAGAAGCACGTTTTGCTGCATCGATCATCAGCAACAATTCCATCAGATTGTCTGAGTTAGGGAAAGTTGACTGTACGAGGAATACATGTTGTCCACGGATAGACTCTTCGTAAGATACTGCGAATTCGCCGTCGGCAAAATGTGTGATGTTCATGTTACCCAGCGGGCAACCCAGGCTGTTGCAGATTTTTTCTGCGAGGTATCTCGAATTTGTACCCGAGAATACTTTAAAAGGTGATGTTTCGCTCATTGTGTAATTAGATATATTTCCTTAATAATGATGCAAAGTTACGCCAATTCTTCAAGCCGGACAAGTTTTGTCCTGAAAAAATGTATCTGACTTAGTCGGCCAGCCGCTTTAATTTGCGGAAGTGGGCGATCAGTTCCTGATAATTGTAGTCGTAGGCCGGATCAAATTTGTTCCAGAGCGTTCCCATGATGGCAGCACCTCCGAATCCGAAATCCTTGACGCGAAGTAAATTGTTTTCGTCAATGCCTCCCAATGCAATGACCCGGCGGTCGATAATGCCGTTCTTGACTGCAGACCGGATTTCTTCTGCTGTGTATCCCGACTTATAATCTTGTTTGGAAATACTGTCAAAGATCGGACTCAGGAATACGTAATCGCATCCCGGTTTGTATTGTTTCACTTCCTCCAGTGAATGACAGGAACAGCTGATGTGGCCGGAATAACAGGCAGGAGGTTCCGGATTTCTCCGGTTCAGATGGATTCCTTTCAGGTTATATTCTTTTTTCAGATAGAAATGCCCATGAACGACGATTCGTTTGTGATATTTTTCAGGAATGAGCGTAAGCAGACGTTCCGCATAGACCGGCGCAGTGTCGGGCTTACGCAGATGAAGGATATCAAGCCCTTCATCAAACAGAGTGGTCAGAATCTTGTCTTCTTCCACAAAATACGTGGGAGTCGTTATCAGTATTAATTTCATGTAAACACAAATTAAGCCGCAAAGGTAATAATTTGTTTTAAATTTAAAGCATTATTGTGTATGATTCCATGGTGCGGAGATCAATTTGCCATAGTTTCCCGCTTAATACTTCTCCGTAACCCCCGATGATTTTCATGACTTCGTTGGCTTCCATGCAGCCGATTGCTCCCGGAGTAACTCCTAATACTCCTTTGAAAGGGGCAGGCATGGCAAGCATTTCTTCTTCATCGGGATATAAGGTACGGTAGTCAGGGCCTCCCTGGTAGTTGAATACGGATACCTGTCCTTCGAAAGCCAGAATTGCACCATATACATAAGGACGTCCCCAGTGGGCACATGCGTCGTTAATTATGTATCGGGTGGCAAAATTATCACAACCGTCCACGACGATGTCATAGTTGGCAATCAGTGATGCGGCATTCTCCTTCGTGAGCCGTGTGGGATAGGCATTGATCTGAATGTCATGGTTCAGGGCCTGCAGACGCTTTTGTGCCTGTAAAGCTTTGGAGAGACCGATTTCGTCTTCTGTATAAAGCACCTGACGCTGCAAATTGCTTTCGCTTACGACATCATCATCAACCAGTCCGATGGTACCAACGCCCGCACCTGCCAGATAGAGGGCGATGGGGGAACCAAGTCCCCCAACGCCGACAATCAATACACGGGCTTTGCTGAGTTTCTCCTGTCCGGTCTTGCCGATTTCCGGAAG
>ENA-OXQK01000663-OXQK01000663.1-human-gut-metagenome-genome-assembly--contig:-NODE-663-length-10156-cov-6.22037_pt1 | contig 10156 bp, 8 predicted proteins | sample MGYA00249582_ERZ652563 | MGnify/ENA primary metagenome ERZ652563 (study PRJEB26925, sample SAMN05826493) | human gut metagenome | biome: ENVO:2100002; feature: ENVO:00000062; material: ENVO:00002003... | reverse complement strand
TCGTAAATGGAGCCGGCTCATACACCGTGACCTGTCATTTTTCTTTTCCGGAATGGTATTGATATATGCCATTTCCGGAATTGTAATGAATCACCGTGACACGATTAATCCGAACTTCTCCATCACACGGAAAGAATATAAAATAGCGGAAAAGCTACCGGACAAAGCAGGAATGAGTAAAGAGAAAGTACTTACTCTACTGGAACCTTTGGGAGAAACCGGCAACTATACCAAATTTTACTTCCCGAAAACGGACGTAATGAAAGTCTTCCTGAAAGGCGGTTCCAACCTCCTGGTAAACGTGAAGACAGGAGACGCGGTATATGAATCCGTCACCCGTCGCCCGCTTATCGGAGCGATGTCCCGTTTACATTACAATCCGGGACAATGGTGGACTTACTTCGCGGATATTTTCGCTATCGCCCTTATTATCATTACTCTCTCCGGCATTATCATGCTGAAAGGGAACAAGGGCATTATCGGCAGAGGAGGAATAGAACTAATAGTCGGAATCTTGATTCCCATTCTTTTCCTTTTCTTCTTTTGAATCGAAATAACAGATAAAATCAAATGGAACAAATTATCGAATGTAACAACCTGACGCACTACTACGGTAAACGGTTGATTTACGAAAACCTTAGTTTCACAGTGCCCAAAGGACGTATCCTGGGACTATTGGGAAAGAACGGTACGGGCAAAACCACCACTATCAATATCTTGAGCGGTTACCTGAAACCCCGTTCGGGAGAATGTCGCATCTTCGGACAGGAGATACAGACCATGGCACCGGCTCTGCGCCGCAATATCGGACTGCTCATCGAAGGTCATGTGCAATACCAATTCATGACCATCACCGAAATAGAAAAATTCTACGCAGCCTTCTACCCCGGCCAGTGGAAAAAAGAAGCGTACTACGAACTGATGAATAAATTGAAAGTAGCTACCGGACAGCGCATCTCACGTATGTCCTGCGGACAGCGCTCTCAAGTAGCTCTCGGACTGATTCTCGCACAAAACCCGGAACTTCTGGTACTGGACGACTTCTCGCTCGGACTCGATCCCGGCTACCGCCGCCTGTTTGTGGACTATCTCCGCGACTATGCCCGTTCGGAAGGTAAAACCGTCTTTCTGACCTCGCATATCATTCAGGATATGGAACGTCTCGTTGACGACTGCATTATTATGGACTACGGAAAGATACTGATTCAGAAACCAATCACCGAATTACTGGAAAAAGGACGCCGCTACACCTTCACCATTCCCGAAGGTTACGAGCTTCCTGCATCGGATGATTTCTACCATCCTTCCATCATGCGGAACCAGCTGGAGACTTTCTCCTTCCTGCAACCGGCAGAAACAGAAGCCAAACTGAAATCAATGTCAGTGCCCTACACAGACTTGCACTGTGAGCAAGTCAATTTGGAAGATGCCTTTATCGGCCTCACCGGGAAATACTGATTAAATTAAGAATAAGAGTTGGCAACTCGTAACCCATAAATCATCATTCATAAATCATAAATCCTCAAGAATGTACGCTATATTTTATAAAGAATGGATAAAGACACGGTGGTATTTTCTGCTTGCCGTGCTCGCCACACTTGGTTTTACAGGCTACTGTATGCTCCGCATTAACCGGGTGGTAGAAATGAAAGGGGCTGCCCATGTATGGGAAGTCATGCTGCAACGGGATGTCATCTTCATTGATATGTTGCAATATATACCTCTGATTGCCGGAATCCTGATGGCAATCGTGCAGTTTGTCCCCGAGATGCAACGCAAATGTCTGAAACTGACTCTCCATCTACCTTATCCGGAACTGAAAATGACGGGCAATATGTTACTCTCCGGACTCATACTACTTCTTGTCTGCTTCGCTTCCAATTTCCTGTTGATGGAGATCTATCTGAACGGAATCCTTGCCCATGAGCTCAAAAACCACATACTGCTTACCGCTTTAACGTGGTATCTCGCCGGCATCTCCGGCTATCTGCTCGTCGCATGGATTTGCCTCGAACCGGCATGGAAACGCCGTATCCTGAATCTCATTATCGCAGTATTGTTACTCCGAATCTTCTTCCTGTCGCCTACGCCGGAAGCATACAACAAGTTTCTCCCTTATTTAGTGGTCTATACTTTGTTGACAGCCTCTTTCTCGTGGCTCTCTATCGTACGGTTCAAGGCCGGAAAACAGGATTAACCAATAAAAAAATTAAAGATTTAAAATTAAAAGATTGAGAAATGAGACGTTTCAGTACCATACTATTATATGTAACCATCGCTTTTCTGCTTCTTTGGCAGCTGCCCTGGTGTTACAATTTCTTTGTCGTAAAGCCGGAAAAGACTCCCTTTACCCTGTATAGTTTCGTAATTGGCGATTTCGCCCAGATGGGACAAGAAGAAGGGAAAGGAACCGTGCGCCGCGACCTTGCAGGAAACATTTATTCGGAAGCTGCTTTCGACAGCATCCTGCCTATGTTTTATTTCCGTCAGTTGATGTCTGATGAGCGTTTTCCGGATACCATTCAAGGAATCGCAATGACTCCTAAAATGGTGCAGACAGAAAACTTCAACTTCCGCAGTGTGCCTTCGGATATAAACGCACCTTCTATCGGGCTTTACCCACTGATGGAATCTATGTCAGGACGTGTGGACCTGAAAATGCCGGATGACGTATTCCGTATCACCTCCAAAGGGATCGAATTTATCGACATGGCTACCAACAGCGTGAAGGAAGACAAAAGCCTTCAGTTTACCGAAGCTATGACTAAGAAGGATTTTCGTTTTCCGGCAACGGAAATCGTAGGAAATCCGACGGTGAAAAAGGAGTATGACGAAGGTTATCTTCTGTTGGATGCCGACCGTCGTCTGTTTCATCTGAAACAGGTGAAAGGACGCCCGTATGTCCGTGCCATCACCTTGCCTGAAGGCCTGACATTAGAACATCTGTATCTGACCGAGTTCAGAAATAAAAAGACGCTTGCTTTTATGACCGATGCCAACAACGCTTTCTATGTGTTGCAGAACCGGACGTATGAAATCGTAAAAACAGGAATCCCAGCATTTGATCCGGAAACGGATGCGCTCACCATCATCGGTAATATGTTCGACTGGACAGTCCGTGTGACAACTCCGGCTTCAGATAACTATTACGCATTGGACGCCAACGATTATTCGTTGATAAAGAAGTTGGAGAACGAATCGAACGTTCATTCCATGCCAGGTATTACGTTCACATCTTACACAGATAAATATGTAATGCCACGCTTCGAATAATGTTTCAATAATTGAATGTAACATGGGTGAGGGGTTATCAAAAGTCAATAAATTAAATGTGACTTTTGATAACCCCTCACTGTTTCCTTTCCACGCATTTAGAGAAAACAAAAGGATTTACAATTATTTCTTCAATAAGTATGTTTTTTCCCAGCAAAAGGTTTACCTTTGCCGACTCATCAACTATTTAAACCGCAATTGCTTCTGCATTATACTCAAACAAATACGGTAAAACGAAATAACTCAAACTAAAAACCGTATGAAAGTTTACCAAGCATTTGCTTTCCTAAGTATCTTCATCATATTGTTCTATAATTGTTCGCTCCCTGCTGATGACGAAGAAAAGGGAGATTTAAAAGGAGGAGACACTATCACACCCGAACTTCCTTGGGAAGGAGAGATGGACAAATTCACCATCAATTCTAAAGAAGGAATCCATCTAAATGATCCACAGGAAGACGCCGGAACAGCATATATCACCATTCCTTCTACCTCTGTAAAAAACACCCGTTGGGAATTTGGAGTTCACCTCACCTTCAACCCCTCCGCCAACAATTATGCACGATTTTATCTGACTTCTTCCTCAAACATTCTTTCCGGTAATTTAAACGGCTATTACATTCAGATTGGAGGAGCAAAAGATAATGTAGCTCTTTATCGCCAAAACGGAAACCAATCTAAACTACTGGCTTCGGGAAGAGAACTAATGAAAGGAAACTCTTCACCGAAACTATACATAAAAGTAGAATGTGACAATAACGGTTACTGGACTTTTTGGACACGGCTTGAATCCGAGAATGAATACGTAAAAGAAAAACAGATAAAAGATACCGATATACAGACTTCCCGCTACTGCGGTATATACTGCATTTACACCAAAACCCGTTGTAAAGGATTCACGTTCCATCACATACAGTTGTCTAATGACGTAGAAACGAACACATCACCCGACGAAACACCCGATAACCCCGATACGGACCTTCCAGATAATCCGGACACTCCCGAACTACCGAGAGATGTGAGAGGTATGCTTCTTTTCAATGAAATAATGTATAACAATGCCACTGATGGTGCAGAATATGTAGAAATCTATAATCCAACTGAACAGGCAGTCATTTTACCCGCACTTTATCTATATAAAATGCATGAAGACGGGACAATATACAATACTACTATCCTTCAAAATGAGAGTCCTTCTACTCCCCTAGCCATTCCTTCCAAAACTTATCTTTGTTTCACGAAATACTTCAACAGAGTTGTTCAGAAACATAAAGTTGGTGGAGAAAATATAATAATTATACCGAACTTCCCGGCACTGAACAATAATGGTGGGTATCTGGCACTTTCGAGTAGTAAAGAGACTGCACCAGGACATACTTTTGACACTTGTTGTTTTAGAGATGAAATGCACACCATTGACAAAATAACCGGCATTTCGCTTGAAAAGAAATCTCCGGAGTTGTCCTCGCTCAATAAAAACTGGCGTTCGTCCAAACACGCGACCGGAGGCACACCGGGAATAAAAAATAGGTAAGAGTATACATATCTATGATAAATTCCCTACTTTTGTAGACAAAGATAAACTAATTCGGATCATTCATCCTCAAACGAATTTAAATAGCAGATATGAGTCCAGCCGTTATATCTATCACTATTGTGGCATACTTTATAATCCTGTTCACTATCTCTTATATAGCAGGACGCAAAGCTGACAATGAAGGGTTCTTCGTAGGAAACCGTAAATCGGCATGGTATGTTGTTGCTTTTGCCATGATTGGTTCCACCATTTCGGGAGTTACTTTTGTATCTGTTCCGGGCATGGTACAAGCCAGTAGTTTCTCTTATCTGCAAATGGTACTCGGCTTTATAGTCGGACAGTTTATTATCGCCTTTGTGCTTGTTCCACTGTTCTATCGGATGAATCTGGTTTCTATCTATGAATATTTGGAGAACAGATTCGGAGCTTCATCCTATAAAACAGGAGCATGGTTCTTCTTTATCTCAAAGATGCTGGGAGCTGCCGTTCGACTATTTCTGGTATGCCTGACGCTGCAACTGCTGATCTTCGAGCCTTTCCATCTTCCTTTCCTGTTGAATGTCATGCTTACCGTATTTATCGTATGGCTCTATACTTTCCGGGGCGGAGTGAAATCATTGATTTGGACGGATGTATTGAAAACATTCTGCCTGGTAGTCTCTGTGGTACTATGTATCTATTATATAGCCTCCAACTTGCACCTCAACTTTAGCGGCCTGGTTACTACCATATCAGATAGTGACTTTTCCAAGACATTCTTTTTTGACGACGTGAACGACAAACGCTATTTCTTCAAACAGTTCCTGGCAGGAGTGTTCACTGTCATTGCCATGAACGGGCTCGACCAGGATATGATGCAACGCAATCTTAGTTGCAAGAATTTCCGGGATTCTCAAAAGAATATGATTACAAGCGGTATCTCACAATTCTTTGTCATTCTGCTTTTTCTGATGCTGGGAGTACTATTATATACGTTTACAGCACAACAAGGCATTGGGAATCCGGAAAAAAGCGACGAGTTGTTTCCGATGATTGCTACCGGAAATTATTTTCCCGGCATAGTCGGAATATTATTCATTATCGGACTGATAGCCTCCGCCTATTCTGCAGCGGGTTCTGCCTTGACGGCACTGACCACTTCCTTTACTGTAGATATTTTACATGCACAGAAAAAAGGAGAGGCGGCACTTAGCCAAATACGCAAACATGTACATATCGGTATGGCAGTTGTGATGGGAGCAGTCATTTTCGTATTCAATCTGCTGAACAACACCAGTGTGATTGATGCGATTTACACATTGGCCAGTTATACGTATGGCCCTATCTTAGGACTGTTCGCTTTCGGCATCTTCACCAAGAAACAAGTTTATGATAAATATATTCCGTTGGTAGCTATCGCTTCTCCTATTCTTTGCTATATCCTGCAAAGAAATTCGGAAGCATGGCTCAACGGTTACCAAATTAGTTACGAGTTGTTGATAATCAATGCCCTGTTCACATTCCTTGGACTTTGTTTGTTCATCAAAAAACAAGACAAAGAAACATCTTACACAACTCATACTACAAAACAAGAAGTAAAATAATGAAAACAACAATCAACTGTTTTCTTCCTTTCAGCCGGTTGGAAGAAACTATGCAAACAGTTAAGGAGTTACGTGCATCGACGCTGGTAGACAAAATTTATTTATTAGCATCGCCAATTACCAATGTCTGTATTCCCGGATGCGAACTCATCTCTGTAGAGAAAATGCAGTCTACACAAGCGATGCGAGCTATTGCAGAACATTCTGATAAAACATATACCTTGCTCTATACCAAACACACTGCACTAAAAATAGGCATGTTCGCTCTTGAAAGAATGGTTCAAGTAATGGAAATGACCCAAGCTGCTATGGTATATGCAGACCATTACCAACAGATAGACGGTGTGCAAAAAACAGCTCCGGTCATTGATTACCAACCCGGTAGCCTGCGTGACGACTTCAATTTCGGCTCGGTTCTACTGTTCAATGCCAACGCATTCAAGGAAGTTATAGAAAATACAGAAGAGGAATATCAATATGCAGGTTTGTATGATTTGAGACTCAAAATATCCCAAAAGAGCAAACTGGTACACATCAACGAATATTTATATACCGAAGTAGAAAGTGACAAGCGGAAAAGCGGTGAGAAGCAGTTCGATTATGTAGACCCTAAAAACCGTCAGGTACAGATTGAAATGGAACAGGCATGCACCAACCATTTGAAGGAAATTGGCGGATATCTTTATCCTATCTTCCGTCCCGTAGACTTTTCTTCCCACACTTTTGAATATGAAGCTTCTGTCATTATACCCGTACGCAACCGTATTCGCACAGTCAAAGATGCCGTACGCTCGGCACTGAACCAGCAAACGACCTTTCCGTTCAATGTCATTGTCATCGACAATCATTCGACAGACGGAACCAGTGAAGTTCTCCGTGAACTTAGTTCGGACAAGCGACTGATTCACGTCATTCCCGAAAGAGATGACCTCGGTATAGGCGGATGTTGGAACATAGGTATCCATCACGAGAAATGCGGAAAGTTTGCCGTCCAACTTGATAGCGATGACGTGTATAAAGACGAACATAGCCTGCAAATCATCATTGATACTTTCTATACACAGAAATGTGCAATGGTAATCGGCACTTATATGATGACTAACTTTGATATGCAGGAAATTGCCCCCGGCATCATCGATCATAAGGAATGGACGCCCGACAACGGACGAAATAATGCATTACGTATCAACGGTCTGGGAGCTCCCCGTGCATTCTACACGCCCATTCTTCGGGAAATCAAAGTCCCGAACACAAGCTATGGAGAAGATTATGCCCTTGGATTGAAAATTTCACACGATTATCAGATAGGCAGAATATACGACGTGATTTACCTTTGTCGCCGTTGGGAAGGCAACTCGGATGCTGCACTGCCTGTTGAGAAAATCAACCAGAATAATCTATATAAAGACCGGCTTCGTACGTGGGAATTGGAACAGCGCATCCTGCAACAAAAAACGACATTAGAGGAAATTCAGCAAAGTATCGAACAGTTATTCCAAAAGCAAACTCTTTCTTGGGAACTAGCCAAAGAAAATTACCAAGCACTGGAACAGTATCGGTCACGAACAAAAAAAATATCCAAGTGGTTTGGTAACAATTGTTTAAGTGCGAAACTATTCTTTAATCCGAAACGTATTCTTTCGGCTACCGCACAGACAGATACTGCCTCCATTCACTCACGGCCTTGCTTCCTCTGCCAAACAAACCGACCGCAGGAACAAGAGTTCATCAGTTACAGGAATTATCAGATACTGGTTAATCCCTATCCCATATTTAAACACCACTTTACAATTGTAGATAAGGAACACAAGTCACAATCCATAGCCGGGCGTTTTAAAGATATGATAGAACTCACCGACATTATGGAAGAATACTTCCTTTTGTATAATGGACCGGAATCTGGAGCTTCCGCTCCCGATCATGCCCATTTTCAAGCTTGCAGTAAAGAGGAAAGAATGCAAGGACCATATTGCGATCACATAGATTTAATAGATAACGACAAGGTGCAAATTAGTTATGAAGATTTCCCGTACAGTTTCATCAGGATTCAGGCGAAAAACAAGACAACAATGTCGAAAACCTTTCATCTGATTTACGACATTTTAGCTGCCAATAATAACGGAAAAGAACCAATGATGAATATTCTTGCCTGGTATGGTTTGGAACGCACCAAAGAGGATTTTGGAAAGAACTATGACGATGAATTTGAGTCAGTGGCCGAACACCCTTACAATTGTATTATCTTCTTACGCAGCAAACATCGTCCTGACTGCTATTACGCAAAAGGGGACGAACAAATTATCATCAGTCCTGCTATTGCTGAAATGAACGGCATATTCCCTATAGTACGTGAAGAGGATATGGAGAAACTGACTCCTGAAAAGGTATATGAGATCTATCGGGAAATATCTATATCCAAAGAAAAACTGCAAAAAATATTAGAACGTATTAAGGCTGTATTATGACTCAACCTCAAATAACAGTTGGTATCCTTTCCGGGAAAGAGATTGAATTCTCTTTCCCGGTGAAATTTAGTTCTTCTGTCGGAACGGAAATTTCCGGGACACAGAAAGTTATTTATCAGGATGGGAAGATTCATTGGCAAGGGAAAGAGTACGACGAATTATCCTTCATTCCTCCACAAAATGCACATGCTTTCTTTGAACTGAAAGATGTGACCATCGGAATCAACTTCCATTGGGAACGCAAAGAAGTCCAGAAATTCAAAGGGGAATTAAAGATTATCATCGAAGGAGAACAACTAACCGCCATCAATGTGATTTCCATTGAAGAATATCTTACCAGTGTAATTTCATCAGAGATGAGCGCAACAGCTTCTTTAGAACTACTAAAGGCTCACGCCGTCATCTCCCGAAGCTGGCTACTCGAAAAAAATAAAGAATTAAGAATGAAAAATGAAGAATTTAAAAGAACTTTGCAAAAAGACAGCGCAGCCAATTCTTCATTCTTCATTCCTAATTCTTCATTTATTAAGTGGTATGACCATGAAGCACATAGAAATTTCGATGTATGTGCCGATGATCATTGCCAGCGTTATCAGGGAATTACACGAGCCTCAACACCACAAGCCATCGAAGCAGTCTCCGCCACGCGGGGGGAAGTGCTGATGTATAAAGGAGCGATTTGTGATGCCCGTTTCTCTAAATGTTGTGGCGGAGCTTTTGAAGAGTTCCAAAATTGTTGGGAAAACATAAAGCATCCTTATCTAATCAGACAACGGGATAGCAAGACTGAAAAACAACTTCCCGATTTGACCATAGAGGCGGAAGCTGATAAATGGATACGTACCTCACCTGTTGCTTTTTGTAATACGCAGGATAAGAAAATTCTAAGCCAAGTACTAAACAACTACGATCAGGAAACAGCAGACTTCTATCGTTGGAAAGTCAGTTATTCGCAGCAGGAGCTTTCAGAACTGATTCATCAACGTTCAGGGATTGATTTCGGACAAATCATTGATTTAATTCCTGTAGAACGGGGAACATCCGGACGTCTTGTCCGATTGAAAATTGTAGGAACCTTGCGAACGCTTATTATCGGGAAAGAACTGGAAATACGCCGTACCTTATCTACTTCTCATCTGTATAGTTCCGCCTTCGTAGTAGACAAGGAATATGAGGAAAAAGGACATAAAGAGGATAAAATCCCTTCCCGATTTATCCTCACCGGAGCCGGATGGGGGCATGGAGTAGGACCTGTCTCTTATACACATCTGACGCTGCCGACGAGCGATCTAGTGTAG
>ENA-OXQK01000649-OXQK01000649.1-human-gut-metagenome-genome-assembly--contig:-NODE-649-length-10259-cov-5.86417_pt1 | contig 10259 bp, 7 predicted proteins | sample MGYA00249582_ERZ652563 | MGnify/ENA primary metagenome ERZ652563 (study PRJEB26925, sample SAMN05826493) | human gut metagenome | biome: ENVO:2100002; feature: ENVO:00000062; material: ENVO:00002003... | reverse complement strand
ATCTACACTAGATCGCTCGTCGGCAGCGTCAGATGTGTATAAGAGACAGCTACCCCTCTGACTTCTGTCCGCATAGCCTGCAACAGAGGCAAAGGAGCTTCCAGACGTGCTGCCGAATCATGATTGCCGGCCACAATGACAATTTGCAGATTCGGATTCTCCACTGTCACCCGATAAATAAACTGATAATACATGCTTTGGGATGCAGCGGAAGGGTTGGAAACATCAAAAACATCTCCGGCTATAATCAATGCATCAATCTCTTTCTGACGAATTTCTTCTGCCAGCCAATTCAGGAATACCTCATGTTCTCCCGTGCGATCATATCCAAAAAAGGTTTGTCCCAAATGCCAGTCGGCAGTATGTAATATACGTATCATAATTTTATAACTATCTCTACTAACAAGAGGCAAAAATAACACAATCGGAAAGATTATCTCGCATCTGCCTCTCTTTTTTACCAATAATCATGTATATTTGCAGGATAAAAATCCAACCCTATGAAGATACTGTATTATATTTATCAGATTTGCATCGCTTTGCCTATTTTATTAGTGCTGACCATCCTTACGGCAATCGTCACTATTGTAGGTTCCCTCTTGGGAGGAGCCCACTTCTGGGGATATTATCCGGGAAAGATATGGTCACAATTAATTTGTCTGTTCCTGTTGATTCCCGTGAAGATTGAGGGGCGCGAAAAGCTGCATGACAAAACTTCCTATATTTTTGTACCTAACCATCAGGGTTCATTTGATATTTTCCTCATCTACGGCTTCATTGGAAGAAACTTTAAATGGATGATGAAAAAAAGTCTGCGTAAATTGCCATTCGTCGGAAAAGCCTGTGAAAGCGCAGGACATATCTTTGTAGACCGTTCCGGCCCGAAGAAGGTTTTGGAAACCATCCGGCAGGCAAAAGACTCGTTGAAAGACGGAGTTTCTCTGGTGGTCTTTCCCGAAGGTGCACGCACTTTTACCGGACACATGGGATATTTTAAAAAAGGGGCTTTCCAATTGGCAGATGATTTACAGTTGGCAGTGGTACCTGTCACTATCGATGGCTCATTTGAAATCCTTCCACGCACAGGCAAATGGATACATCGCCATCGCATGATTCTGACTATTCACGACCCTATTCCTCCCAAAGGAAAAGGCATGGAAAATATCAAGGCAACCATGGCAGAGGCATACGCTGCTGTTGAAAGTGCCCTCCCGGAGCAACATAAGGGAATGGTGAAAAACGAAGATCAAGACCGGTAATTTGTGTATTATACCTAAAAATGAATATGGGGATGCTCACGCACCCCCACACTCCTAACCAGTTTTATGCATCAAACTATCAAATTAAGAAATTAAGGAATTCAGATATTTAGATGTTTTGCAAAGTTATGGTTTGGTTTGACATCATTTGCAATTCTTGAAAAGTCAAATTAAAACCTTTATGAATTTCTTTTTCTAAATTCTCCAATGAGAAAGATTCACCTCTTGCACCATTAATCTTTCCTCTAAACCGATTGTTATAATGCTTACGGAATGTATCCGGAGTGACCAAGCCTCCAAGACCATAATCCCCCACTACAATCACCGGTTTCCGGCGTAACACCCCTTCATAGGCAGTAATCCCCGCTCCAATTATTAGATCGGCTTCTTCAATCAGTTTACCTGTTTCACTCTCGGAGGATATATAATCCACCTGATACTCTGAATATTTACTTAATAGAACTCCTATCCTTAACCGCGTACGAGAATTAGCTACTCCGACAACAATGTTGGCTTTCTGTTCTATCAACTGCAATTCGTTACCTCTCCATGAAGAGGTAGCAGATAATTCATTAGGATTTTTCATATAGCTATTTGGTTTTTGTTAGGTCAAAAGTACGGCATGCATCTGAAAACACAAAAAAAGTCACCCGGACAAAATCAGTGTGTCTGATTCATCGTAAACATCTAAAATCCAACAAAATACATATTTTGATTCTGTTATTGACCCGGACAATTCATTTTTTATTTATCAAAAGTCCCTTAAAAATGCATTTAAATCTTCTTGTGAAGAAATGCCTAACCGGCCTTTTAGTCTCCCCTTCGCCTTGGTTACCGAGTCGGAAGAGGTCTGGAAAATACGAGCCAACTCTTCATTAGTCAGCCCAAATTTAAGGAAGCAACAGATTTCAAGATCACGTTTTGTCAATAAAGGAGATTTGTCAAGCAATCGGGTAACGTAATCAGCATAGAGTAAATCAAACAGACTAAACAATTTATAGCGTTCTCCATCAGACAACTTACCTCTTAATGTTCCCTCTTTGATAGCAAGCAGTAATCGAAAGGCAGATATGTATTGTTCAGAAGACGGTCCGACAGTTAATTCTCCTCCTAGTTCTTTCAACAACCCCGATAAGGTTTTGTTCTGCATACTCAAAAGCACAATCTTTCCATTCAACTCGCCTACCTTCATTCGATTTTCTTCGAGTATGCGGTTCTCTTCCAGCACTTGGTCTTTCAACTCCTGGATTTCTTCCATCTCCTGCTGATATCGCTTTATCTCCTCTTCATTATCTCTAATCTGGGATTCAATCTCGGCAATCTTCTTTTTATGGTTCTTACTTTTGTAATAGTAATAACACATATAGAAGGCTACAATCAGAAAAACAATCGTACCGCAAAACAGAAAAACTGTACGGTGCATTTTCATTTGTAAATTATCGCTCCGGAGTTTTTCGTTCTCATACTGTTTTTGCAGTTCTGTTATCAACTCCAAAGAATCGACCTCATCCAATACGCTGACAATGGAATCCGCTTTTTCATGATAAGTAATTGCTTCTTCAAAATTATCAATATCCTTTTCCAGAAAGTATAAATTGTTGTATGCGTCAATACGGGTATACTCTTTAGAAGAATTTACACTCATCTTAAAGTATCTTCTGGCATTCTCCACATCCCCCATTTGTATATACAAATATCCCAAAGACATACACTCTACATATTTCCTTTCCTCATCCGTTTCTTTTTCATAAGCAGCAAGGAAATAGCGCTCTGACTTTTTCAACTCTCCCATAGAACGATACAGGATACCCAACTCATGTAAAATGGAAACTTCAGACGGATACTGTTTTTTCCTGGCTAATTCTAAAGCATTATTATAATAGAAATAACAGCTATCCCATTTATTCTGAAACAAATAAGCCCGTCCTATATTCTGCTCGGCTCTGACAATACCCACAGAATCTTTTAACTCTTCATAGATAGCGTATGACTCCTGAAAATTCTTCAATGACTCCTGATACAATTTCTTTTTCCGGTTCACCATCCCTATTTCATCAGTAGCCATGGCAAACATCTTGCAACATTGAATCTTCCCGAACATTTCCTTTGCTGAAGACAGGAACGACAAAGCCTCTTCATCTTTGCCCAATTCACGCAGCACTCTACCATAATAATACTGTGCTTTAGCACGCATGGCAGTGTCACCACGCTCTACAGTATAGTAATTCAGTGCCAATGCAATCAACGAATCAGAAGTAAACTTCACATAGTTCTGATCCATTGCCTGCGTTAATAAAAGCGCATAATCCGCCTGCGATTTTCCACGCAATTTTTCAGGATGAGGAACTGATTTTAATAGATACAGAGCCGTATCAGGGAGAGATTCCATACACATTTCGATCTTCTGGAATGCCGCATCAGGGACCTCCGAATCTCTATGACAAGAAACCGATAAGACTAAAATAAAAAAGAAAGCGGCGTATACCGAAACAGTAGTCGTTTTCATTTTACTTGAGTTTTATGCAAAAATACACAAAAAACTCAAGTATTACTTATTTGTTGAAGCATTTTGTTCCAATCGTTGATGTTCTTCTATCAACTTCATGTTTTCTCTTGCTTTAGACAGGAATTCTCTTACCAGCTTATTATCTTTAAAAGAGTAAGGAGCATCCTTTATAATATCATCTATCTGCGGAGTCATAATGGGATAGGGCAAAGAGCTGCAAAGCATCATAAATACACTGGGTCCCAATACATTTTCGTAATTGTCGGAAATAAACGTTTTCACATACTGATTCATCGCTTGCATCAGTGAATCACCTTCCACCACCAGCTGACTGTGAATTTCATCCAGATCCCCTCCATCCAATACCATACGGGTTTCTTTCTGCTCCAGTTCACTGATACTTTCTTCTAATTGGTTTCTTTTGCTGATAAACTCGTACAACGCATTATTTAAAGAGGTTCCCACTGCCTTCAAGTCCGTATTGCTAATGGTAACTGTTATTTTTCCACTTTCCAGAACGATCGGCATAATGCTTTCTTCATCCATATAAAGCGTCACCATCTGTACGGAATCTATTTTCCCTTTCATTGAAAACAGACCATGCACCACTTCAGCAGAATCCAGCTTCACCCACTCGCCATCAAGCAGGGATTTAAGATACAGCATCTTTCCATCCAGACTATTCACTGAAGATGTTCCTTCAATCTTGTACTTACTGGTACAGGAAGCCAGAAACGGAAGCAAAAGCAAAAAAGGCAAAATTTTATTCACGTTCATCTATTCATTAAATTCTGTGCACAAAGGTACAACTGATTCAGAATTCAAAGAAACATTTTATCAATATTTAAATCTTGTAAGAGTCTTTTCTTTAATAATCCTTATAAACATAGGTGTAAGGCTATTTTTTTCATTTAGTTTATCTAATTTTGCAGTCATGAAAACATCAACATTTGCCCCTTTTGCAAAACCGCTTTACGTAATGGTAAAGCCTGTAGGTGCCGTATGTAATCTAGCATGCGATTATTGCTATTATTTGGAAAAGGCCAACCTATACAAAGACAATCCGAAACACGTAATGAGCGATGAACTTCTGGAAAAGTTTATCGACGAGTACATTAACTCACAAACCATGCCGCAGGTACTTTTCACCTGGCACGGAGGAGAAACGCTGATGCGACCGCTCTCCTTCTATAAAAAGGCAATGGAACTACAAAAGAAATACGCCCGCGGACGTACGATCGACAATTGCATCCAGACCAACGGAACCATGCTTACTGACGAATGGTGCGAATTCTTCCGTGAAAACAATTGGCTGGTAGGTGTCTCCATCGACGGTCCCCAGGAGTTTCATGACGAGTATCGCAAAAACAAATTGGGAAAACCTTCTTTTGTGAAAGTGATGCAAGGCATCAATCTTCTGAAGAAACACGGGGTAGAATGGAATGCAATGGCAGTTATCAATGACTTCAATGCCGAATATCCGTTGGAGTTTTATCGTTTCTTCAAAGAAATCGGTTGTCAGTATATCCAATTCGCTCCCATCGTTGAACGTATTCTTTCACATGAAGACGGACGTCATCTCGCTTCTCTTGCCGAAAATAAAGCCGGAACACTGGCTGACTTTTCAATCACTCCGGAACAATGGGGGAACTTCCTCTGTACTCTCTTTGACGAATGGGTGAAAGAAGATGTAGGCAAATACTATGTGCAGATATTCGATTCTACCCTGGCCAACTGGATGGGTGAGCAACCCGGTATATGCACGATGGCAAAGACTTGCGGACATGCCGGTGTAATGGAATTCAACGGAGACGTTTATTCTTGCGACCACTTTGTATTTCCCGAATATAAATTAGGTAACATTTACAGTAAAACACTGGTAGAAATGATGCATAGCGAGCGTCAGCACAACTTCGGAAACATGAAATACCAGTCTCTCCCTACTCAATGCAAGGAGTGTGAGTTCCTGTTTGCCTGCAACGGGGAATGCCCGAAAAATCGTTTTAGCCAAACGGCAGAAGGTGAACCGGGATTGAACTACTTATGCAAAGGTTATTATCAGTTCTTTAAACACGTAGCTCCTTACATGGACTTTATGAAAAACGAACTGATGAATCAACGTCCGCCTGCTAATATCATGGAAGCTTTAAGAAACGGAGAATTGAGAGTGGAGAGTTGAGAATGAGAAACAGAACATATTAACAATCATATATTCAAATTTTATCATTAAATAATGAACAAACTAAGATTTTATCTGGTAGCGCTGGCTGCGCTTTTTGTATTTTCCGTTAGAGCGGATGAGGGTATGTGGCTATTGCAATTGATGCAACAGCAACACTCCATAGACATGATGAAAAAACAGGGATTAAAACTGGAAGCCCAGGACTTATATAATCCAAACGGCGTTTCTCTCAAAGATGCCGTAGGTATATTCGGAGGTGGATGTACGGGAGAAATTATCTCGCCCGAAGGTTTGATTCTAACCAATCACCACTGTGGCTACGCTTCCATCCAGCAACATAGTAGTGTTGAGCACGATTATCTGACAGATGGTTTCTGGGCTACTTCCAGAGACAAGGAGCTTCCTACTCCGGGACTGAAATTTACATTTATCGAACGTATCGAAGATGTTACAGACATTGTCAATGCCAAAATTGCAGCGAAGGAAATCACCGAATCCGAATCATTCAGCAATACGTTCCTTCAAAAGCTGGCTCATGACCTTTATTTCAAAAGTGACCTGGCAGACAAAAAAGGAATTGTTCCGCAGGCTCTTCCGTTCTATGCCGGAAATAAATTCTATCTTTTTTATAAGAAAATATATCCGGATGTACGTATGGTAGCTGCTCCCCCCTCTTCTATCGGTAAGTTCGGTGGCGAGACAGACAACTGGATGTGGCCGCGCCATACCGGCGACTTCTCCATGTTCCGTATCTATGCTGACGCGAACGGTGAACCGGCAGAATACAGTGAAAACAATGTTCCCCTGAAAACAAAGAAACATTTGTCTATCTCTATCAAAGGGTTGAAAGAAGGAGATTACGCAATGATTATGGGATTCCCCGGAAGCACGAGCCGTTACCTGACTGTATCAGAGGTGAAAGAACGTATGGAATCGGAGAACGACCCGCGTATCCGTATTCGTGGCGCACGTTTGGCTGTCCTGAAGGAAGTGATGAATGCCAGTGACAAAATCCGTATTCAGTATGCTAACAAGTATGCGGGTTCCAGCAATTATTGGAAAAACTCCATTGGTATGAATAAAGCCATCATCGATAATGATGTGTTGGGAACGAAAGCTGCACAGGAAGCTAAATTCGCAGAATTTGCAAAGGCACAAAACAAAGCCGAATATGCGGCAGTTGTGAAGAACATCGACGACCTGGTAGCTAAAACAACTCCTCTCAATTATCAATATACTTGTTTGAGAGAGACTTTCTTCGGAGCTATCGAATTTGGTAATGTCATGTTATCTAAAACACGTGAAGCATTGCTTGAAAAGAACGACTCTGTGATCGAAGCACGTATGAAAGCGCTGGAAAGCACTTACGAAAGTATCCATAACAAAGATTATGACCATGAAGTAGACCGCAAAGTTGCTAAAGCATTGTTCCCGTTATATGCGGAAATGGTTCCGGCTAACCAGCGTCCGTCTATCTACAAAGTAATTGAGCAGAAATATAAGGGCGATTACAACAAATTTGTTGATGATATGTACGACAACTCTATTTTTGCCAACCGCGCAAACTTTGAGAAGTTTACAAAGAAGCCGTCAGTGAAAGCAATCGACAACGATCTTGCATTACAATACTGCCAGTCTAAATATGACTTGATGGATAAACTGGTTTCCCAGCTCAAGGACATGGATCAAGAACTGGCTTTACTGCACAAAACTTATATTCGTGGTCTGGGCGAAATGAAATTGCCTGTCCCCTCTTACCCGGACGCAAACTTTACCATTCGTCTGACTTATGGTAACGTGAAACCATACGATCCGAAAGACGGCGTACACTACAACTATTACACCACCACTAAAGGAATTCTTGAGAAAGAAAATCCGGAAGACCGCGAGTTCGTTGTACCTGCCAAACTGAAAGAGCTGATTGAGAAGAAAGATTATGGCCGTTATGCTTTACCGAACGGTGATATGCCTGTCTGCTTCCTGTCTACCAATGACATCACCGGCGGTAATTCCGGCAGCCCGGTATTGAATGAAAACGGAGAACTGATCGGTTGTGCTTTTGATGGTAACTGGGAATCATTGAGCGGTGACATCAACTTCGACAACAACCTGCAACGTTGTATCAACCTGGATATCCGTTATGTCCTGTTCATTCTGGAGAAGTTAGGCAACTGCGGACACCTGATTAATGAAATGACAATCGTAGAATAAATGAGAAAACAAATCCTATTTGTCCTATTTTCACTGGCAACTCTTAGCATCCACGCCGACGAAGGCATGTGGATGCTAACCGATCTGAAAACCCAGAACGCAGTTGCCATGCGCGAACTCGGTCTTGAAATTCCGATCGAAGAAGTATACGACGCGAACGGTCTTTCTCTCAAAGATGCTGTGGTACACTTTGGAGGAGGATGCACGGGAGAAATTATCTCTTCCGAAGGACTGGTACTAACGAATCACCACTGTGGTTACGGAGCTATCCAGCAACACAGTAATGTAGAACATGACTACCTGACAGATGGTTTCTGGGCTATGAACCGTGACGCGGAACTTCCTACTCCGGGATTGACCGTTACATTTATCGACCGGATTCTGGATGTGACCGATTACGTCAACGAGCAACTGAAAAAAGATCCGGACCCGGAAGGTGTCAACTACCTGTCACCAAGTTATCTGGGCACCGTGGCAGAACGTTTCGCCAAAGCAGAGAACATAGAAATAACTCCTACAACAAAACTGGAGCTCAAGGCTTTTTACGGAGGAAACAAATATTATATGTTCATCAAAACGGTGTACAGTGATATTCGTATGGTGGGCGCTCCTCCTTCTTCCATCGGCAAATTCGGTGCAGATACCGACAACTGGATGTGGCCTCGTCACACAGGTGACTTTTCCCTTTTCCGTATTTATGCGGACAAGAACGGAAAACCGGCAGAATACTCAAAAGATAACGTTCCTTTGCAGGTAAAGAAACACCTGAAAATCAGCATTGCCGGAGTTCAGGAAGGAGATTTCACCTTTGTGATGGGATTTCCGGGACGTAACTGGCGATATATGATTTCCGACGAAGTGGAAGAACGGATGCAAACGACCAACTTTATGCGCCAGCATGTACGTGGAGCCCGTCAGAAAGTACTCATGGAGCAAATGCTGAAAGATCCTGCCGTACGTATTCATTATGCGAGCAAATATGCTTCATCAGCCAACTACTGGAAGAATGCCATCGGTATGAACGAAGGACTGGTACGTCTCAACGTACTGGATACCAAACGTGCGCAACAAGAGGAATTATTAGCCCGTGGCCGTGAAAAAGGAGATGATTCATATCAGAAAGCTTTTGATGAGATTCGTTCTATTGTGGCTCATCGCCGTGACGCGATCTATCATCAGCAGGCTATCAATGAAGCATTGGTCACCGCCCTTGATTTTATGCGCATCCCTTCCACGATGGAATTGGTTGCCGCTCTGAAATCAAAAGATAAGGAGCAAATAAAAGAGGCGAAGCTAAAATTAAAGCAAGAAGCTGATAAGTATTTTGCTTCTGTCCCCTTCCCCGAAGTAGAACGGATGGTTGCCAAAGAGATGCTGAAAACTTATGCCAACTATATTCCGGAGGAACAACGAATCAATATCTTCGAAATCATCAATTCCCGCTTCAAGGGAAGTATCGATGCCTTCGTCGATGCTTGCTTTGAACATTCTATTTTTGGCAATCCTAAAAACTTTGAAAAGTTTATCAAGAAACCAAGTTTGTATAAAATAGGATATGACTGGATGGTATTATTCAAATATTCTATTACCGACGGGATCCTGAAAACAGCCATTGCCATGAAAGAAGCCAATCAGAATTATGACGCTGCTCATAAAGTATGGGTGAAAGGCATGATGGATATGAGACAGGAAAAAGGTACACCTATTTATCCGGACGCCAATTCAACTTTACGTTTGACCTACGGCCAGGTACTTTCTTATGAACCCGCTGACGGTGTTGTGTATGATGCTCATACCACCCTCAAAGGTGTAATGGAGAAAGAAGATCAGGGTAACTGGGAATTTGTAGTGCCTCAAAAATTGAAAGAGCTGTATAAATCCCAGGATTATGGACGCTATGGTAAAAACGGTGAAATGCCCGTCTGCTTTATTGTAAACACCGACAATACAGGAGGAAATTCCGGTAGCCCGGTATTTAACAGCAAAGGCCAATTGATAGGAACTGCTTTCGACCGCAATTTTGAAGGTTTGACAGGAGACATCGCTTTCCGTCCTTCCTCACAACGAGCCGCTTGCGTCGACATCCGCTATACCTTATTTA
>ENA-OXQK01000632-OXQK01000632.1-human-gut-metagenome-genome-assembly--contig:-NODE-632-length-10466-cov-7.53856_pt1 | contig 10466 bp, 8 predicted proteins | sample MGYA00249582_ERZ652563 | MGnify/ENA primary metagenome ERZ652563 (study PRJEB26925, sample SAMN05826493) | human gut metagenome | biome: ENVO:2100002; feature: ENVO:00000062; material: ENVO:00002003... | reverse complement strand
TCGTCGGCAGCGTCAGATGTGTATAAGAGACAGGTTGAAAGGTTCTCGGTGACGATAAGCAGACACGTTGCGCCTGTAATTCCTAAAATCAGCTTAAAGGCTTTTTTGTTTATTCCGTTTTCCTCCTGGGTCTTGGACAATATGAAAGCAACGGAAATGATTGTTGCCATCTTTGCAACTTCAGAAGGCTGAAACTGGAAAAAGCCCAGGTCGATCCATCGTCTGGCTCCATTGGTCAATGCTCCTAGCAATAAAACTCCCAGGAGAAGTAACCATGAAAGCGGAAGTGCAACAATGAATGTCTTGAACCAGCGGCAAGGGATATTATGAATAATCCAAACACCGATTGCCCCAATAAAGAGCAGAATCATATGGGAACGTATAGGCCCCCAATGATCACCACTCTTGTAGGTCAGTGTACTTGATGCACTGAATACTTCTACAATGGATATCAGGCAGAGAAAAAGGAATATGATCCAAATAACCTTATCTCCCTTGAATAAATTCTTTAACAGGTCCATCTCTGGTTTATTAGAGTTCTCTTACGTATTTTTTAAACTGGTCGCCTCTGTCCTCGTAACTTTTGAACAGGTCGAAACTTGCGCAGCAGGGGCTAAGCAGGACGGTTTCACCTTTCTTAGCCATCTGGTAGGCTGCATCGACTGCATCTTTCATGCTTTGTACGTCAACAATCGGCAATCCGAAACCGTCGAAGAAGTCGTGCAGTTTCTCATTATGCAGTCCCATGAAGATCAGACCGGAACATTTTTCCCGAACCAGATCAGCTATTTCATTATAGTCGTTACCCTTGTCCTTTCCTCCCAGAATGAGAACCGTTTTAGTCTTCATGCTTTGCAGGGCATACCAGCAAGAGTTGACATTTGTTGCTTTGGAGTCGTTGATGTATTCTACTCCTCGTACGCGGCAAACTTTTTCCAGGCGGTGTTCCACTCCCTTGAAGTCGTTCAACGCTTCACGGATACATTCTTTCCGTATGCCTGCGATATTGGCAGAGATTCCAGCAGCCATGGAATTGAACAGATTATGTGTACCCGTAAGAGCCAATTCTTCCTGTTCCATATTGAAAGCTATCGGTTCCGTGAAATAGACTTTGTTTTCTTCCACGAAAGCAGCCAGTCCTTCTTCTCTCTTTTCTGCGAATGGATAATAATGGCCGTGGATGCCGTATTTGTGCAATTCCCGTTGGATAACCGGGTCGTCATTCCAGAAGATAAATGCATCAGCATCGGTCTGGTTCTGGATAATGCGGAACTTGGCATCTACATAGTTTTGCATCTGATATCCGTAACGGTCCAGATGATCGGGCGTAATGTTCATCAGCACGGCGATATTAGCATGGAATTTGTACATGTTATCCAGCTGGAAACTACTTAATTCAATGACATAATAGTCATAATTGCATTCTGCCACCTGAAAAGCAAGGCTCTGTCCGATATTGCCGGCCAGTCCGACGTTCAGTCCTGCTTTTTTAAAGATGTGATAAATCAGTGAGGTTGTCGTCGTCTTGCCATTACTGCCTGTGATACAAATCATCTTTGCCTGCGTATATCGGCCGGCAAATTCAATTTCTGAGATAATGGGTGTACCTTGTTCTTTCAGTTTCAGAATCAGAGGTGCATCATTGGGAATGCCGGGACTCTTGATAACTTCATCGGCATTCAGGATAAGACTTTCCGTGTGATGGCCTTCTTCCCATGGAATGTCTCTTTCATCCAACATCTTCTTATACTTGTCCTTGATTTGGGACATGTCTGATACAAAGGTATCGAAGCCTTGTTTCTTTGCCAGTACGGCAGCTCCCGCGCCGCTTTCACCAGCTCCTAATATGACAATTCTCTTTGCCATGATCTTATCTTATCTTTAAAGTTATAATCGTAATAGCTGCTAACACAATACTTACAATCCAAAAGCGGACCGTAATTTTGGACTCATGGAATACACTTGCCGGATTCTTGATCAGATAAGTGCAGTTTGGATCCAGCTGGGCCAGAGTCGTACGGAAATGGTCGTGAATCGGAGCACGTTTGAATACGCGTTGCTTACGTCCTTTCCGTTTTCCCCGCTGGAAATATTTAACCTGCAGGATGACGGACAGGTTTTCCACCAGAAATATGCCACATAAGATCGGAATCAGGAGTTCCTTGTGGATGATAATGGCGAATACAGCGATAATACCGCCGATAGTCAGACTTCCGGTGTCACCCATAAATACTTGAGCCGGGAAAGCATTGTACCACAGGAAACCGATCAGGGCTCCGATGAAAGCACAGATGAAGATTACCAGTTCTTCACTTCCCGGGATATACATGATATTCAGATAACCTGCATATTCAATGTGACTCGAGACATATGCCAGGATACCGAGCGTTACTCCTATAATTGCTGAATTACCAGCTGCCATGCCGTCCATACCATCGTTCAGGTTGGCGCCGTTCGAAACAGCTGTTACCACAAAGATCGTAATCAGTACAAAGACAATCCACCCGGCTGTCTGTGCATGTTCTCCCATGAATCCGACAAAATCAGCATAGTCCAGATTGTTATTTTTAAAGAACGGAATCGTAGTCTTGGTAGATTTCTCATCGTGTGATTTATGGATCACATCCACCACATGTCCGTCTCGCTGGATTTCCACATTTTCCCGAATCACTACATCCGGGCTGAGGTAAAGCGTTAGGCCGACAATCAGTCCCAGTCCGACCTGACCAATGATTTTGAACTTGCCGTGAAGCCCTTCCTTGTCTTTCTTGAATACCTTGATATAATCATCCAGGAAGCCAAGCGTACCCAGCCAGACAGTGGTGATTAGCATCAGCAGCATATAAATGTTGTGAAGTCTTCCCAAAAGAAGGCAGGGAATCAGGATCGCAACAATGATAATGATTCCTCCCATGGTCGGAACCCCGATCTTGTTCGTATTAAACGGATCGATAGAAGCATCCCGCTGTGTTTCCGTAATCTGTTTCCGCTTCAGCAGTTTGATGAAATATTCACCAAAGATTGCAGAAATCAGCAGAGAAAGAATGACTGCCATTAATGAGCGGAAAGACACGTAGCCAAACATACGTGCTCCCGGGAAGTCATATTGTTCAAGGTATCTGAATAAATAGTATAGCATCTTGGTCTGATTTATTCTTGATTGTTTTCATTCTTAAAGATTTCACTCAAAACTTCCTTGTCATCAAAATGATGTTTTACACCTTTGATGTCCTGATAGTTTTCGTGTCCTTTTCCTGCAACCAGGATCACGTCTCCGGCTTGAGCCAGCATGCAGGCTGTGCGGATAGCCTCCTTGCGGTCTGTAATGGAAAGCACCTTATTCATATCATTGCTCTTGAGGCCGGCCAGCATGTCATTAATGATATCCTGCGGTTCTTCAAAGCGCGGATTGTCGGAAGTAATGATGACTCTGTCGCTGAGGCGAACAGCTTCCTGAGCCATAATCGGGCGTTTGCCCTTGTCGCGGTTTCCTCCGGCTCCTACGACGGTGATGACTTTTCCTCTGCCGTTCAGAACTTCATGAATTGTATTCAGAACATTCGTCAAGGCATCGGGAGTGTGTGCATAATCTACGATTGCAGTATAACCCTTCGTTGAACGGAGTGAGTCAAAACGTCCGGAAACAGGACGCAGTGTGCTCAGCAATAGCAGAACATCTTCCGGTTGTTTTCCCAGCAGACATGCAGCACCATATACAGCCAGCAGGTTAGAAGCATTAAAGCGTCCGATGAACTGGACGTTTACTTCCCGGTTGTTGATATCCAGCAACATTCCTTCGAAACCATCTTCCAGCACCTTACCCTTGAAATCTGCCAGTGAGCGGAGCGAATAGGTTGCCACTTTAGCTTTCGTATTCTGCGTCATGACCAGTCCGTTGCGGTCGTCGGCATTTGTCAGGGCAAAAGCTGTTTTGGGAAGACCGTCAAAGAATGCCTTCTTTGCTTTCAGATAATTTTCAAAAGTCTTGTGATAGTCCAGGTGGTCGCGTGTCAGGTTGGTGAAGATTCCTCCTGCAAATTTCAGACCTCCGATCCGCTTTTGGGCAACAGCATGAGAACTTACCTCCATAAATGCATACTTGCAACCTTCGTCGGCCATCCGTCCCAGCAGCTGATTCAGTGTGATGGGGTCGGGGGTAGTGTGATCTGTAGGGATTGCTTCGCCGTCAATGTAATTGCAAACCGTGGAGATCAGTCCGGCTTTGTAGCCGAATTTGCGGAACATATTATATAATAAGGTGGCGATTGTCGTTTTTCCGTTTGTTCCGGTTACTCCGATCAGATCCAGCTTCGAGGTCGGATCTCCATAAAAAGTTGTAGCCAGACGGCCAACCGCATCTTCCGAGTCGTTAACCTGTATATAGGTTACAGTCTCCAACAAAGTTTCGGGCAGCGTTTCACATACTACGGCTGTCGCACCCTTTTCGATTGCTTTTCCGATGTAAGCATGTCCGTCAGTCTGTGTACCCTTGACGGCGACAAAAAGGTCACCTTCTTTAATTTGACGGGAGTCCATCTGGATTCCGCTTATTTCTTTATCCAAATTGCCTTTGACCATTCCTGTAGTAATGGCCTGCAGTATATTTCCCAGTTTCATTGTATTCTCAGTTTGTTAGTGTTAATGATATGGTTTGTCCTTTATGTATGTAACTTCCCGGCTGGATGCTTTGTGCACTGACTTTTCCCAGACCTGAAAGTTTTACTCTCAGCCCGTAACTCTCCAATAAGTATACGGCATCTTTAGCTCCCATGCCTTTTACGTTGGGGACAAGCTTTTTGTTTGTTGTCATCTTCTTCAGTTCTGCCTCGTTCGCAGTATGTGTTGCCTTTCCCCAAACCGGATTCTTTCCTTGCGGAATACTGCTTCCGTTGCTGGCGATATTCAGTTGCTGCAGGATAAAGGCAGCCTCTTTCAGATCACCGTTTTTCACGTCGGGGATGAATATGGCAGTAGAATCCTTGGCTTCGGCCAGATCCTTGTACAGATGCTTTGCATAGATCCGTTCGGCAATGCGGCTGAACACGCTTCCGGCCTGTACACCTCCGGACGGATATCCGTTAGGACCTTCGATGGAAACGATACAGCTGTATTTCGGATTTTCGGAAGGGAAATAACCGCAGAAGCTGACCAGATATTTGGTCTTACCGCTTTTATATCCCGCCTTACCTTGGGAAATCTGTGCCGTTCCGGTTTTTCCTGAAACGGAGAATTGCTTGCTTCCGGCCTGTTTGGCCAGACCTTCAGAAACCACTTTCTTCAGAATTTCCCGGATATACATCAGGGTAGTGTCCGAACAAATCTTGGGATTGACCACTTCTGTTTCGAACTCTTCGACAATGTCTCCGTCGCGTGCAATGGCTTTCACGAACTTAGGCTTTACCATGACACCATTATTGGCAATGGCATTATAGAAGTTCAGGATGTAGATCGGCGGGAACATCGTTTCATATCCGATACTCATCCAGGGTAAAGTAGTCCGGGCAAAGTAAGAACGTTCCTTGGGACCCAGAATACGCGGGCTGGCTTCACCGGCAATGCCTAAGTGGAGCGGAGTGTCAATGTCCATTCTTCTCAAGCCGTCAATAAACTTCTGGGGATCTTTCCCGTAAAATTTATCGATGATCGTTGAAACACCCACGTTGGAAGAATATTCCAGAATGTGAGTTACATCAAGCGGACCGTAACCTCCATGATGCCAGTTCCAGTCTTTCATGTTGCTGCCATGCATGTTGACAATACCATTCCCGGTATCGACTACATAATCAGGAGTGATGTATTTATCCTCCATGGCTACCATGATGGATGCCGTCTTGAAGGTTGAACCGGGTTCCATCAGGTTGCTGATGGCGAGGTTTCTCATTTCGTAATAATTTCCGTCGCTGGCCCGGGTCATGTTCACGTTGGCTTTCACTTCTCCGGTTGCCACTTCCATGACGACTGCCACACCGGACTGTGCTTCAAGGTTCTTCAGCTGATCCACCAAAGCCTTTTCTGCAATATCCTGCATATTGACATCGATTGTCGTAATGATGTCATAGCCATCCACTGCCGGCTTGTCGACGATATTCAGGTATTTGTTCATCACCTTCTGGCGATGCGTGATTCCGTTTTCTCCTTTTAACAGAGAGTCATACGCCAGCTCCAGACCATTCTTGGCTCCTTGTGCCATGTCCGGATACATGTCTCCCAGTGTACGCATGGCCAGCGAACCGAAAGGTTTCTTCCGCTGGTTGAAGCTGAGTTCATGGAAGCCGCTCTGATACTTGCCGAGGCAGAATACCGGAAGTTTCTTTACTTCCTTGTATTCGATGTAAGAGATGCGTTTGGGATACAGCAGATAGTTGCGGCTCTTTTGTTTTCTTCCCTTGAGGATGTGCCGTCTGAACTCCTGGGCGCTTTTATCCGGGAATATCTGGTGAAGCCCTTCGCAGATTTCCTGCAGGTGGTTCATCAGCATGGTATCCTTCTTATAGCCTCCGGCCTTGAAGTCCATGTAGATTTTATATTCGGGCAGGCTGCTGGCCATCAGTTTGCCATCGGCAGAGATGATGTTTCCCCGGGTAGGCGGGATGGCCACATTTTCCTTGACGAAGCGGTCGGCTACATCTTTCCAGTATTGTCTTTCGGCAAACATGATGAGTCCCGCTTTCACAATAATGCATACGGACATCAGTGCAAAGAACAGCACGAGAGTCGTATAGCGCAACATAACTTTTTTCTGTTCAGGTATCATGCTTACTTTTCTTTAATCAGATAGGGGGGAGTGGCTGCGGTTTCCAGCGGAGTACCCTCCTTGGATATAAATTCTTCAATGCGCGACTGTCTGCTCTTCTCTGTCAGTTCAGAAGAAATGGTCAGGGCATCATATTTGATGTCGGTCAGTTCTTTCTTCAGCTTGTCGATCTCAATCAGCTCCTGCTGGCAGGCATAACGGTTGTCGATATACAGGAACGTCAGGATGACGATGAGCACAAGCAGTTTGGCTTGTCTCTTCAGCCAGTCGTGAGCCAGGATGTCTCCACCCAATATGCTTCGCAGGGTGATATGTGAAGTTTCTTGTCGTTTCTCGTCTTGTTGTTCCATAATCATCGGTCTTTATTTCTTTTCAGCGATTCTTAGTTTGGCACTGCGTGAACGCGGGTTGCGTATGATTTCCTCCTCAGTCGGAACGATCACCTTGTTGTTTACCAGTCTGAAAGGAGACTGCACGTTGCCGTAGAAGTCCTGAACGGATTTGCCCTCGGCGTTGCCGGTTTTCATGACATTCTTCACGATGCGGTCCTCCAGTGAATGATAAGTGATGACCGACAGGCGGCCGCCCGGTTTCAGAGCCTCGGTTGCCGCATAAAGCATTTCTTTCAAGGCTTCCATTTCCTGGTTCACTTCGATGCGCAGTGCCTGAAAGACCTTTGCCAGTTCCTTCTTTTCTCTTTCGCGTCCGTAGAGCGGTTTGACGATATCCAGAAAGTCTCCGATGGTAACGATCTTCTTGCTGCTGCGTGCTTTTACGAGGGTTGCAGCCAACTTCCGGCTGTTCTTCAGTTCGCCGTACAGGTAGAATAAGTCGGCCAGCCGCTCTTCTTCGTACGTGTTCACGATGTCTGCGGCAGTGATGCCTGCCCGTTTGTTCATGCGCATGTCCAGATTGCCGTCGAACCGGAACGAGAATCCCCGTTCCGAATCGTCAAAGTGATGCGACGAAACGCCCAGGTCGGCCAGGATGGCATCCACCTTTTCCACACCATAATAGCGCAGGAAGTTGTGGAGGTATCGGAAGTTGCTTCGTACGAATGTGAAGCGTTCGTCATTCACAATATTGCGTTCGGCGTCTTCGTCCTGGTCAAAGCTGAACAGCCGGCTGTCCTTGTCCATGCGCCGCAGGATTTCTTTAGAGTGTCCTCCTCCGCCGAATGTCATGTCTACATAGATACCACCCGGCTGGATGTTCATTCTGTCAATGCTTTCTTCCAGTAATACAGGAATGTGATATGTTTGTTCAGTCTCGTTCATCAGTCCGTTTTTTGCAAGGAATACCTTATTATATTAATCAAGGCGTAAAATTAGATATTTCCCGACAAATACTAACTATAAATAAATAAAAAACTTTCAAGAAGTTATCAACAGGTCGTTAAAGCGATAAATGACCTGTTTACGGCTGTTTCTGCCGTGTTACATAAGTGTATTATTTCTCATCCGGAAGGAAAGCTTTGTATCTTTTTTAAGGTGAATTGTAACATTTTTCTAGAATAAATGAGTGACTTTTCAAAAGATACGTTACTTTTGCACAGTAAAAATGTGCGAAGATGGCTGAAAATTCTATTTTTTTAATTGACATAGATAAGGTCCTGAAGGATAAGGCAGGGGAAAAGGCCAAAAAGATTCCCCGTTTTGTCGTGTCCTTTCTCAAGCGCATTGTCCATCAGGATGAGGTAAATGCCTTTCTGACCCGTACGGCTGACAAGTCGGGGGTAGACTTTCTGGAAGCTTGCATGGAATATCTGGACATCAAGCTGGAAGTGGAAGGCATTGAAAACCTGCCGTCTGAAGGCTTGTGTACATTCGTTTCCAATCATCCGCTGGGAGGTCAGGACGGAGTTGCGCTAGGCTATGTGTTGGGGAAACACTATGGAGGCCGCATCAAGTATCTGGTCAACGATCTGTTGATGAACTTGCATGGGCTTGCGCCTCTTTGCATTCCGATCAACAAGACGGGTTCCCAGTCGCGGGATTTCCCCAGAATGGTGGAAGCCGGTTTCCGTTCGGATGATCATATCATTATGTTTCCGGCCGGTTTGTGTTCGCGCCGTCAGCATGGAGTTATCAAAGATTTGCCCTGGAAGAAGACATTTATCGTAAAGAGCGTAGAGACCGAGCGAATGGTAGTTCCTATTCATTTCGAAGGAAGAAACTCTAATTTCTTCTACAATCTGGCGAACCTCTGCAAGTTTTTGGGAGTGAAATTCAATGTAGCAATGTTGTTTCTGGTCGATGAGATGTACAAGAACCGTCACAAGACCTTTAAGGTGACTTTCGGGAAGCCTATTCCCTGGCAAACCTTCAACAAGTCAAGGAATGCTGCCGAATGGGCCGACTATGTGCGCGAACTGGTATATAAACTTTGAGAAAAAGCTATTAACAGAAATATATGGAAGATATTATTGCACCGATTAACAAGGAAGTGTTGAAGTCGGAACTTACGGAAGACAAACGCCTGCGGTTCACGAACAAGAGCCATAACGAGATCTATATCGTTACGTGGAAAAATGCTCCGAATGTATTGAAGGAGATCGGACGTTTGCGTGAGATTGCATTCCGTGCAGCCGGTGGTGGTACGGGAAAAGCACTGGACTTGGATGAATATGATTTGATGGAAAATCCATATCATCAGCTGATTGTCTGGAATCCGGATGCGGAAGAAATTTTAGGGGGATATCGGTATATACTGGGAGATGAAGTTGAATTTGATGCACAGGGTAAGCCTGTACTGGCTACGGCACACATGTTTAATTTCTCAGAAAAGTTTCTGAAAGAGTATCTTCCTACGACGATTGAGCTCGGACGCTCTTTTGTGACACTGGAATATCAGTCCACTCGTGCCGGTTCAAAAGGTTTGTTTGCACTCGACAACTTGTGGGATGGACTGGGAGCCCTGACGGTCATTAAGCCGAACGTGAAGTATTTCTATGGAAAGATGACCATGTATCCCAGCTACAGTCACCGCGGACGCGACATGATCCTGTATTTCCTCAAGAAGCATTTCTCGGACAAAGACAACCTGATAACTCCGATGGAACCTCTTCAGATAGAAACGGAAACTTCAGAACTGGAAAAGCTTTTCTGTTATGATACGTTCAAGGAAGACTACAAGGTGCTGAATACGGAAGTCCGCAAACTGGGCTACAACATTCCGCCGCTGGTAAATGCCTATATGAGCCTGTCGCCGACGATGCGTATGTTTGGTACGGCTATCAATGACGGCTTCGGAGATGTGGAAGAAACCGGTATTCTGATTGCGGTTGATGAAATTCTGGAAGAAAAGCGTGTCCGTCACATTGAGTCCTATATCAAGGAACATCCGGAAGCTTTGCAAATTACTTCCGGAGCCTGCTCGGTTGTGTCAAAAAAATAAAGACATCTGGATTTACTTGTAATAAGTCTGCCCTGTAACAGCCTGAAAAGAAAGGTTGGTGCAGGGCAGTTTTCGTTTGAAAAAACGCCGAAACGTTTTAAGTAGAACGCCGAAGCGTTTTGTCTGAAACATCGAAACGTTTTTTTAAAAGCCCGAAGGCTTTCTGAAGACCCTCTGAAGGTGTCTGGAAGATGGGCCGGAATCGTGCGGTCGTTGAGGCCGAATCGACCGCACGTTTCCGTCTCATCGAGTAGTACGTTGGTAAGCATTCGGTAAACCACGTTGCAAATTTTGTGAATTAGTTCCGAATCGGTGC
>ENA-OXQK01000613-OXQK01000613.1-human-gut-metagenome-genome-assembly--contig:-NODE-613-length-10632-cov-12.4388_pt1 | contig 10632 bp, 8 predicted proteins | sample MGYA00249582_ERZ652563 | MGnify/ENA primary metagenome ERZ652563 (study PRJEB26925, sample SAMN05826493) | human gut metagenome | biome: ENVO:2100002; feature: ENVO:00000062; material: ENVO:00002003... | reverse complement strand
CGTCTCGTGGGCTCGGAGATGTGTATAAGAGACAGGTCTACTATACGATAGCCGGTATATATGGTTATGCCGTATGGAAATATGGCAAGAAGCACAACCAGAAGGAGAAAGAAGAACTTCCGATTACCTATATGAAGAAATCGCTCTATCTGCCTACTCTTCTGTTCTTCCTGGCAGCCTGGGGTATCACCTATTATATACTGATAACTTTCACCAACTCTACAGTTCCTCTGCAAGACAGTTTCACCAATGCCCTGAGCTTTGTGGGGCTCTGGGCGCTGGCACGCAAATATATCGAGCAGTGGTTCTTCTGGATTATCGTAGATGCCGTTTGCTTCTATCTCTATATCGTCAAAGGTATCCCATTCAAGGCAGGACTTTACGGTCTCTACGTCATCATCGCCGTAGCCGGATACTTTAAATGGAAGAAGATGATGATAAAAAAGAGTTGATAGTTAATAGTTCAGATATTATAGACGGAAAAAGGAAGCCAAGGCAAAAACAAACTTGCCAGGCTTCCTTTATTTCATTTATATAAACAAGAACCACTATACCAAGGTTCCGCGCTTAAACTTATCCTATCAGCGAAAAGCACATCCTTTATGCCCTTTTCACCTTTAATCCGTTTTCGATACTAACCAGTTCATCGCTGAATCCAGCATCAATCTTCAGTCTTTCTTCCACTTTTGTACAACTGTGGATAACTGTGCTATGATCGCGATTACCAACGAGTTTGCCGATTCTCGAAGCAGGCATTTTGGTATATTTCTGTGCCAGATACATCGTTACCTGTCTTGCCACGACATAATCACGCTTACGGCTCTTGCTGTTCACGGCAGTAACCGTTACATTATAATGATGGCAAACCGTTTCAACAATATCATCGATGGTGAGCGGCTTATCATCCAACTTCACGGCACGCTTGATGACGCGCTCGGCAAGTCGGATATCAATGCTGCTGTTATAAACAATGCTGTAAGCCAGAAGACCATTGATGGCTCCCTGCAAATCACGCACACTTCCGTTACAGGTCTGGGCGATGAAAGAGATGACATCTACCGGAATCTTCAAACCGTCACGACGAATCTTATTGCTCAGGATATCCACACACAACTGGATATTCGGCTTCTCCAACTCGCAGACCAGACCGCAAGAGAAACGGGTGAGCAGACGGTCTGGCATATCCTTCAACTCTACCGGAGGGCGGTCGCACGCCAGGATAATACGCTTTCCGTTGCGGAAGAGGTGGTTGAAGATATGGAAGAAGGTGTTCAGCGTCTTCGCCTTACCAGCCCACTCCTGGATATCATCCACAATCAGCATATCGATAGACTGATAGAAGTTGATGAAATCATTGCTCGCATTATGGAGCACGGCATCGGTATACTGGGTCTGGAAAAGACGGGCACTCACATAGAGCACACGCTTCTGAGGATACATCTGCTTCGCTTTCAGACCGATGGCATTCACCAGATGCGTCTTACCGCTACCCGAAGGTCCGTAAATGAACATTGGGTTAAACTGGGTGGTATTGGGATGCTCGGCAATAGACAATCCTACGGAACGAGGCAGCTTATTGCTGTCACCTTCCATATAATTGTTGAAAGTAAGCTTCGGGTCTAACTGCGTATCAATGTCTTCCTGCTGCTGGGCAGCGGCAGGCTGGGCAGCCGGCTGCTGGGCACGCTCACGAGCTTGCTTTGCCATATCAGCATCGTCTGGATCCGCCTCGATATCTTGAGAAAGCTTATGCTCCTTATCGGTTACAACACGATAAGTGAGACGGATTCCTTCACCAAAATTACGATGCAGCACCTTACTTAACAAGTCAACAAAGTTCTGTTCCAAGTACTCGTATACGAACGGACTCGGAACCTGCACCAACAAAGTCTTTGTCGACGGCTTGTACGATTCAAAGACGATTGGCTTGAACCATGTGTTATATTGCTGCTCTGTTACACTGTCCTTTATGAGCAAAAGACTGTTGTCCCAGAGGGCTTTTGGACTTGCTAACATTGATTACTTATATTATTAATACTTTAATTCACAAATGACGGGACGCACCAAAAGATGCGAAATCACGTGCAAAGTTACAAAAAAAATAGGAGAAATGCAAATCCCCTTATTTAAAATATTTTAATAGATAGTCTTTAAATTACTGAATACCAAACACTTGTCTAAAATACAAATATAGCAGACTGAAATTCAGTGAAACAATAATGTAACGTCCCCGAAACGGCTAACAAACAAACAGTTTGCGAGTCATTTCGGGGCGTGAAACATACCGAATCTTATTTAGACTAAATTTATTTAGCTTAGGCTCTTTTTACTTGTCTTTTCTGCCGAAAACAGAGAAATGAACGTAGCGTTTCGGATGTGCCTTCAAGTCGATAACCAAGGAGTCGGCATGACTCATGGTTGACGTCAGATTGTCGTACAGCTTGGTATCGTTCATCAGCAATCCGAGGCTTCCCTGGTTGCTGTTCAGCTTCTCAGTAAACTGATGAGCACTCTCCAAAGTCTGGTTCACCTTGTTCAATGTACCCTGCACATCAAGACTGGCCAGATTAGCAGTCAGACGGTTGGTATTATCCAGCACGCCATTCGCCTTTCTTACCATACCCGGAACCTGTTTGTTGAGTCCTGCCATCAGCGTATTCAACTCACGTGTAGAAACAGTGAGGTTGCTTGTGATGGTTTCCACATTATGCAGCGAAGCAGCCAGAGCCGGGTCAGCCAGCAGCGCATTCACGCTGGTAAGGATAGAATCCAACTTAGGCAACATTTTTTCCACTACCGGAACCAGGTTGGCAGCCTTATCCATCATGCCTCCGTTTACAGCACCCGGAATGATACCTCCCGGTTCTACTCTTTCGCGCGGATTGTTTGCCAGAAGCAGATTCACCTGCAGGTTACCCATCAAGTCTTTTACTATTTCGGCTTTACTGCCCTGCGGGATTCTCAAATCCTTGATAATATCCACCTTTACTTTGATAGGACCATTCTCCTTGTAATCATATTCCAAACCATCCACGATACCTACCTTATAACCATCCGCATAAATAGGCGTAGAGGCACCCAGTCCCTGGATGTCATCAAACGTCATATAGTAGGCGTTGTTGGTAGAGAACAGATTCATGCCTTTCAGAAAATTGATTCCGAAATACATAATCAAAATACCGACAATAGCTACAAGAGCTATCTTGATTTCTTTTGTTAGCTTCATATTTATCTCTTTATATATTCGTGCTTATATCTTATCCTTACTCAGGTCAATCAGCGGTTTCTGTTCTGTTTGAACTCACGTATAGCCTGATTCACATCATATTTCTTTCCATTCTTGAAAGCTATGATGAAAGCTTCCGGGAACTTCTCGGCAAGCGTCTTGCGCAAGCGGAAAATCTCATTATAGTTGGTAGAAGCTCCCATCGTATATTTCACCATATTGCCTTCCTGATAACTGTCATAACCGGTTTCGCCCTTAAAATGGGCATCGCCCTTGCGGAGCGTGCGGTTGCTGACAAATATCTGGAGCTTGAAGACAGGCGCATCGGCTACATTGGCTTTCTGCTGTGCCGGCTTGTTCTGCGGGTTCTGTCTTCTGTTCTGCTGAACTGTTTTAGCCTTTGTTGCTCTGGTTTCCACCTGCTTCACCGTTCTTCTCGGCGCAGTATCCGCCTCCTCAGCACGGCGCTCGTCCTTCTCCTGTTTCGTATCAGAAACTATCTTGGCAACCGGCACCGATTCTGTATCCGCAGCTCGATAAGGAACCGAGATGGATTTATCGTATTTATTGCGATATTGCGCAAAACCTTCGTAGATGCCTCGGGCGATATCATCCACCCTGCTGGCATCGTTGAGCAGTCTTTCTTCATCGGCTGTAGTGATGAAACCGAGCTCTATCAGACAGCTAGGCATCGAGGTTTCTCTGAGAACCAGGAATCCTGCCTGATGCACACCCTTATCCGGACGATTGGCACCGGAACATACCTTTCGCTGGATATTGCGCGCCAGTTCTACGCTTCTCTCCATATTCTTACCCTGTATAAACTCGAAGATGATGTAACTCTCAGAAGATCGCGGGTCGAAACCCTGATAGGTATGCTGATAGCCCTCCTCCATCGAGATAACGGAATTCTCTCGCATAGCCACATCGAGATTATCCTTGGCACGGTGCATACCGAGCGTATAGGTTTCAAAACCGCGGGCTATCTTACCGGCTGGCAGCGCATTGGTATGTACCGAGATAAACAGGTCGGCATTGGCGCGGTTAGCAATGTTGGCACGCTGTTTCAGAGGAATAAAGACATCCGTCTTGCGGGTATAGATGACTCTCACATCCGGCATATTGCGCTCAACATATTTGCCAAACTGCAATGCCACAGAGAGATTGATATTCTTTTCTTTGGAAATAGCACCACGTGCGCCCACATCATGACCGCCATGACCTGGGTCGATAACGAGCGTGAAACGGCGGTTGGAGCCTGTCGCTGTCAGCACCAACATACACAATAGGGTCAATATGAGTGTTATTTTCTTCAACATATCTTTCTGATGATTTTGCAAAATTACTACTTTTGTATCAGAAAACCTAAATCTACTATAAAGTTTTATCATTTGTTAATACAACTTCTACCCCTGCGCCGTCACAATCTGCTCCAAAAGGAGGATTAACTTTGATAATAGCGAGTTGTATTTTCTGAATAGTCGGATATTCTGCAAAGAGTCGCTTTCCTATCCTTCCGGCTACATGTTCCAGCAGTTTGCTAGGTATCTCCATCTCCTGTTTCACGAGTTCATAGAGTTCTGCATAGTTGAGGGTTCCAGCCAGTTCATCGGTTTCCATGGCTCTGGAGAAATCATAGCTCACATCCAGATTCACCACATAATCGTTGCCCACCTGGGTCTCCTGTGGCAGAACGCCGTGATATGCATGGAAACGGACATTCTTCAAGTATATCTTACTACGGAAAAGCATAGTTTATATCAGTTTCTATCTTGAGGATTAGGATTCGGAATCGCTATCATCGTAAAGTTTCATCAGGCTGCCATCCTTCAGATATCTCTTCAGGGCTGTCACAACACCTTTCTTCCAGGTATTGATGTTATCTGAAGTAAGCTGGAGCTGATAAACGAGTTTGATGACATGTTCGATAGGCATACGGTAGCGCAGCACACCGGAAATCAGCTTGGCATAGTTCCAGTATTCAGGATTAAACTTCTCGCTCAATCCCTCAACCGTAATCTTATATCCTCGCTTGTTCACAAACTGGAAGTCGTATCGCTTCAAGCCTCCATCCAGAATGGTCTTCACAATCTTGCCTTTGCTTACAGATTTAGGCAGCATGATACCCTCGTCCTCATCCTGTAAACCCGTGAAGATTTCGTATGGATGACCGTCAAGCAGTCCTACCAGAGCCACCCATTTCTCCTTATTATTTTGGAATCGCACCACATCGCATTCCAGTTCTCGAGGTCGCACCTCCATCACTTCAGGAGAGAAAACAGGAAGATGAGTTTCCTCTGAAACAACATTGGCTATCTGATCATAGAGTTTATTCCAATCAGACTGTTCTACATGATAATTCTGATGAAGTGTTGCCAGATTAGCATTCAATTCATCTATAAGAGCCTTGGAAGCCTCTTCAAAAGTCATATTTTCAATATATTCCATATCAAACGTTTCATATTTAGGTGCAAAATTAAACTTTTATTTCTAAAATCTGAAACGTTTTGCCATATATTTCACTAAAAAAGCGAAAGAAAGACAACTTTTTGGGAAACTTTCACTAACTTTGCAGCAAAATAGGGTCTGAAATGGAACAGAACTCCTATATATATAATAAGGTATAATGATAAAATAAAAAAGATATGGAATCGATTAAGAACAGAACAAGCATCAGAAAATATGCAGAGAAGGAAGTATCTGAAGAACTCCTGAACCGCCTTTTGGAAGAGGCAGAGCGCACCCCGACAATGGGAAACCTGCAGCTTTACAGCGTCGTGGTAACAAGAAGTGAAGAAGGAAAGAAGGCACTGGCGCCAGCCCACTTCAACCAGCCGATGGTAACAGAAGCCCCGGTCGTCCTCACCATCTGTGCCGATTATCGCCGCACAACCCTCTGGGCAGAGAACCGCAAGGGAACCCCGGGCTATGATAACATTCTCTCTTTTATGAATGCAGCTACCGATGCCCTTCTCTTTACCCAGACCTTCACCAATCTGGCAGAAGAGGCTGGCTTGGGTACTTGCTTCCTCGGAACCACAGTTTATATGCCAAAGATGATCATCGACACCCTGAAGCTCCCTAAGCTCGTAATGCCAGTAGCCACATTGACCATCGGCTGGCCGGCAGAACATCCAGCCCTGAGCGACCGTCTCCCTCTGCGCAGCATCATCCACCACGAGCATTTCGAAGATTACACCCCAGAGAAGATTGACGACTTCTATGCAGAGAAGGAAGCTCTGGAAGAGAACAAGGAGTTCGTTCGCATCAACAACGTAGAGACCCTAGCCCAGGTTTTCACCGACATCCGATACACAAAGAAGGATTGCGAGGCGATGAGCCAAGGTTTCCTCGAAGCCCTCAAGCAGCAAGGATTTATTTAAAGGTAAAAAGGTAAAAAGGGCACCTCGCTGGTTAACATTCCGCTAGGCTTTTTACCTTTTTACTTTTTTACCTTTTCATTATTCTACAACGATTGGCTTGTACTTAGGAACCAATGCCTTCATGATGCACCAGCCTACGAGGTAAGCAACACTACAGATGCAGAATACAATCATGTAGGCACCTGGCTTGCCATCGAAGCCCATGAAGCTGAAGGCTGAACCCTGACCATCTGCATAGGTGAAGAGCATACCGGAACCCTTGTTAATCAGGAAGGAACCGATACCACCTGCCATCGCACCAATACCGGTGATAGTAGCTACAGTTGACTTAGGGAACATATCACCGATGGTAGAATAGAGGTTAGCTGACCATGCCTGATGACCTGCACCGAGCAAACCGATGATGATAGCTGGCCACCATGCACTGTACGCACCCATAGGCTGGGCAATCAGACCAAGCAATGGGAAGCAAGCGAAAATCAACATCGCACGCATTCTACCGATATATGGATTCATACCCTTCTTGTCTACAAAGTAGGTTGGCAAGTAACCACCACCAATACTCAATACGGTTACAATAGCATAGAGCGTGAAGATAAGGGCGATACCCATACCTGAGTCTGAAGAATAACCATACTGGTCAGAGAAGTAAGCAGGTGCCCAGAAGAGGAAGAACCACCAAACACCATCAGTCATCAACTTACCTACGATGAATGACCAGGTCTGACGGTAGCTGAAGCACTTCAGGAAGCCGATAGTTTTCTCCTCAGCGGCAGTTTCTGTCTCTTTCTCAGCCTCAACCTTATCAAGATTCTCATCCTGCTCAATATAAGTAAGCTCAGCCTTATTAACATGCTTGCTCTTAGAAGGTTTGTCATAGAGCCATACCCAGAGGCCCATCCATACGTAACCGAGCACACCGATGATGATGAAAGCCCACTCCCATCCCATGCTGCGAGCCAACAATGGAATGGTAGCTGGAGCTGCCAAAGCACCTACTGAAGCACCACTGTTGAAGATAGCGGTAGAGAAAGCACGGTCTTTCTTAGGGAAATACTCTGCTGTTACCTTGATGGCTGCAGGGAAGTTACCAGCCTCACCCACAGCAAGAATCAAACGGCAAGAGAGGAACAGCCATACACTGATTGTAGCGATCGCTACAGCTGCATCACTACCAGCCTGTACCATGCGGAGCGCCTCGATAGAATCATAACCTTCCATCTGCATAGCTACCCAACCGCAACCGGCGTGCATCACAGCACCTGTTGACCATACGAAGATGGCGATGAGATAACCTTTCTTGGTGCCCATCCAGTCAACAAACTTACCTGCGAAGAGGTTAGCGATGGCATAGAAGATTGAGAAAAGACCGGTGATGGTACCATAGTGATCATCTGTCCAGTGGAATTCTGGAGCAATGAAGTCTTTCCATGTTAAAGAGAGAACCTGACGGTCCATGTAATTGACTGTGGTTGCGATGAAGAGCAGCGCACAGATTACCCAACGGAAGTTGGACATTTTACTTGTTGTAATAGGGCTCATTTTATAAAAAAGTTTTTAAGCGTTATACTTATTTTTATTTTAGATTACTATTTAGACGGCAAAGCCTGGCTCATATTAATCATAAACCAGGTTGCCATATCATGTATCTTATTATTCCAATGTAGGAATCTTCACTACCTGCATATCGTTGTAGATCAGATTCTCACCTGCCATACCCCAGATAAAGGTATAGTTGCTGGTACCTGCTGCACAGTGGATAGACCACTCTGGAGAAATCACAGCCTGCTCGTTGTTCAACCAGATAGGACGTGTCTCCTGTGGTTCACCCATTACGTGGAGAATCTTCTGACCCTCTGGTACATTATAATAGAGGTAAGTCTCCATACGGCGGAGGTGAGTATGAGCTGGCATGGTGTTCCATACAGAACCCTCCTTCAACTCAGTAACACCCATCTGCAACTGGCAGGTACGAACACCGGCTACACCGTCGATAATCAACTGGTGGATTACACGGTCGTTGCTCTCCTTCAGGCTACCAGCCTTGATGTTGTTGGCATCCTTCAGGGTAATCTTCTTGGTAGGATATGTCTGATGAGCACAAGCGCTGTTCATATAGAACTTAGCTGGCTTAGCTGCATCCTTGCTGCTTACCTCGATGTTCTTGGCACCACGACCTACATAGAGAGCCTCCTGGAAACCGAGCGTATACTTCTTGCCGTCAACGGTAACAGTACCCTCGCCACCGATGTTGATGATACCCAACTCGCGGTTGTCGAGCAGATTCTTCTCATCGTTTGGCTTGTCTGTATAGAGAGGAGCGATAGAAGTCAGCTTCAGAGGAGCGGTTGTTGGCTCAGCACCACCAATGAGGAAGCGGTCGAACATGGTGTATGTCCAGTTTACCTCGCCTGGAGCAAACACCTTCTCGATAGCAAATTCACTGCGAAGGCGGTCTGTTGTATAGTGCTTTGCATCCATCGGATTGCTTGCATAACGAACGTTGTAGTTAGTGTAGGCATTTTCTGCCTTCACTTCATAACCACATTTTCCACACTGACCAAAAGCCTGACTTGCTGTTAATACCATTGCTGCTAATATTAATGTTAATTTCTTCATAATTATCTTGTTTTATTTTTTACCTTTTTACTTTTTTTCTTCCTTCACGATGCGCTGACGGTTGATAACCATCATGGCTACCGTGATGACTGCGAGAACACCCATACCTACGTATGAAAGCTTCACACCGCGATAGATAACCCATCCGAAGAGAGAGGATGCGAAATCGAGTGCACCGCCTGAGAATCCGTCAGGGATATGAGCGGCATTATCGCCTGTTGCTGCATAAACCTGGTTGGCTGCCAGCGTAAAGTCCGGTGCCATATCGGTAACGAAATAGAGACCGATGACGAGGGTTACCAGGCCGATGATAAGCGTCTTCACCACATTACCTCTTGTAAACGGCAGAATCATTGGGAAGAGGTAGAACATACCTGCCAACGAAGCCAAAGGCAAGAATTGGTTGCCTGGCAGGAAGACTGCGATAGCCAGGATAACCGGAATCAGAATCACAGATGCTACCAGAGTAGTAGGATGGCCGATTACCAGGGCAGGACTCATACCGATATGAACCTTCTTGCCGTTAAACTTGGTCTTCACCAACTCCTGTGTCTTCTCTGAGATAGGCTTCAAACCGTCGATAAACAGGGCGGTAATACGAGGAATCAGCTCCATCACGGCTCCCATCGTTACACCCAGGAAGAGAATCTTCTTGATATCGAGCTGGGCTGCCCAACCTATCAGGGCACCTACGATAACACCGAGTACCAGTGGCTCACCGAGCACACCAAACTTCTTCTTCAGTCCCTCTGCATCGATATCGAGCTTAGAGAAGCCCGGAATCATATCGAAGAGTTTATTGAAAACGATTGCGAATGGCATGAAACTCTGGCAGAATGGCTGCGGAATAGAGATACCATCCAAATCGTAATATTTCTGGAATCTGTCGGCTGTCAGGTCTGCACAGACCAAGGTATTGATGTAGCAGACGATGGCTGCGAAATAGCCCCAGAGCAAACTCTGACCCATCACGAAGTAAGCCACTGCACCGATAAAGGCGAAGTGCCAGTAGTTCCAGAGGTCGATATTCACTGTACGTGTTGTCTTGGTAATCAACATCAGGAAGTTGACACCCAGACAGATTGGAATAATCAATGCTCCCACTGCTGTATTGTAAGCTACAGCTGCAGCTGCTGGCCATCCCATGTCAAAAACGTTTAACTGTAAGTGGTAGATGTCTGAAATAGCCTTCAATGGGTCGTTGAAGTTGGTAGTCAGCAATGCAGTTACCACGCCCAAGCCTACGAAACCCACGCCTACGAAGAGTCCCGACTTCAGAGCCTTTCCGAATTTCATGCCAATACACAGACCGATGACCGTGAAGATGATAGGCATCATCACGCTCGCACCGAGACCTGTCTCTTATACACATCTGACGCTGCCGACGAGCGATCTAGTGTAGAT
>ENA-OXQK01000611-OXQK01000611.1-human-gut-metagenome-genome-assembly--contig:-NODE-611-length-10635-cov-8.50614_pt1 | contig 10635 bp, 7 predicted proteins | sample MGYA00249582_ERZ652563 | MGnify/ENA primary metagenome ERZ652563 (study PRJEB26925, sample SAMN05826493) | human gut metagenome | biome: ENVO:2100002; feature: ENVO:00000062; material: ENVO:00002003... | reverse complement strand
GTAGCGTCTCGTGGGCTCGGAGATGTGTATAAGAGACAGTCGCGGGGAACTGAAATTCCTCGGCGCAGCGCCTCCTGCAACGCCACGGATGCCACCAGGTCCGATCCGACGATGGCATCGACATCGGAATATCTCTCAAAGATGGCACGGGCGGTGGCCTCGTGTGCGGAAATATCGGCCACAATGCCGGCTTCCACGTAATCGCAGGCAATGCCGGCATCAGCCAGCATCCGTTCAACGGTGAGATGATAGCGAATCGTGGGGAACGTGGTGGCTTCCGCGAACTGGGAGCGCGGACCACCGACGAGCACCACATGACGCGCTCCGGAATCGATGAGCTGACGGGCAATCAGCCGGCCGCCCTGTTCATGATCGGATCGAACGGCCGGAACACCCTCGCCCAACGTGCGATCAAAAGCAACAATCGGACGATGAATGGATGTCCAGTAGCCGCCCGGATGCTCGGTGTGGGCCGCCATGACGATGCCGTCCATCATGTGCCGCTGCAGCATGTCGACATATTCACCCTCGCCTTTGTCTGCATCAGCGATGGAACACAATAGAGTTTTGAGGTCGCGCGCGGCGAACTCACGCTGCAGATGCGCAGTGAGCGTGGCGAAGAACGGGTGGGCGATAGTCGGCATAATCACACCGATAGTGTTGGTGCGATTGCGGTACAGATTGCGGGCCAGCTCGTTGGGAATATAGTTGAGCTGGCGCATCGCGGCCTCGACTTTGGCGCGCATATCGTCCGAGACATAGCCGGTGTTATTGACCACCAGCGAAACGGTGCTGAGCGACACTCCTGCCGTTTTGGCTACGTCGCGCATACCGACCATGGTTTGCTCCCCCGTGAGTACTAGCTGGATTACTGACGACCAGTGTACTCGAACCGGTTTATCGCGCTGTTACTCTGCCTTGGAAGAGAGCGTGATGATTCCGGCGAGGAACACCATGACGATGGCGGAGGGGAACAGCAAGTAGTAGCCGAAGCTGCTCGCAAATGCGCTGACCAGCACGGCTCCGATAATGGCGGCGAGCGCCAGTCCGACCGAATTGGACAGTGCATAGATGCCGAGATCATGACCGGCGTTGCGCGGGTCGGGTAGGGCATTCATTACCAGTTCAAGGCCTAACGCATCGTAGACGCCGAAGGCGAATCCGGAGATCAGCGCGAAGAGCAGCATGCCGTTTTCGCGTGCCGTGCCGGTGGACCAGACGCCGAGCCCCCATGCCACCGCCACGCCGATGGCATACAGCAGGCAGGATGCCGCCACCACTGCAGTGGTGGCGATGTTCCGTTCCTCGATCTTCTCGGAGATCGGCCCAGCGGCCCAGGACGCGAGCGCAGCACCGATGAGCGTTGCCGCGGCCATGCCGGCGATGAGGAGGCCCGCGGGAATGGTCAATGGCGCGGAAGTGAACACCACAGCCTTGCCATACACCCAAAAGCGCACGAGATACCACAGAAAGACCCCGGTCAGCCCAACGCCCGTCATCATGCACACGCGAGCGGCGAACACACGGGCGAATGCAGGCGCATGTGCCGGCGGACGCAGCTGGTCAAACACCTGGCTCGACTCGAATCGTTGATGTGGCTGCTCCTGGCTGGAAGGCTCCTTGGGCAGCATGATCACGGTCAGGATGCCGGAAACCGCAAACAGCACGGCGGTGTAGGCAAACGGCGTGAAGGAGTCGAACATCACGCCGAGCGCACCCATGCATACACCAAGCGCTTGGCCAAGCATCACGCCGATACCGTGCCAGCGCTCAATGCGCGGACGGAATTTGTCCGGAACCCGTTCGCTGATGGCGCTGGCCAACGGCACGGAAATCATCGCATAGGCAAACTGCATGAGCGCCCAGAAGAAACACAGCACTACGAGGCCTGTGTTCTGCCCCAGAACCAGCGTGATCAGCGCGCACAGCACGCCACCCGCCACCATCCACGGGGTACGGCGGCCCAGAGGAATACGTGTGCGGTCGGACAGCGCGGAGACCAAGGGCATCGCGAACATGGAGGCCACCACGCCAACGACCACCAGCACGGCCAGAGGCACCACCAAGTCAGTGGCGACGGGCAGCGGACGGCCGGTGGACGGATTGATGGTGACCGATATGGCAGAAGCGGTGTCGTAGTCGAACAAACGCGCCACGGCGTTGGGCATGGCGATGGTGTTCAACGCCGCCCAAGGCGCGCCGGCCAGAATCGAAGCCACGAAAAAGCCCCAATTAAGACGGGAAATCTGAACAGCGGTGGGTCGCTGACCATTGGCGGCGACCATCGGATCGCGCATATCGAGGTAGGCGGATGACATGTCCGGTGCCGGGGTGTCCACGCTGGCGGCGGCTGCGGCGGCGGCCGAGGAGCCGGCGGCGGCCAATCGCACAGTTTGGGCCTCGGGCTGATCGGCGGATGCCTCGGGAGGACGCCGACGATCTTTGATGGCCAGTCGGGCCACGGCATCCTTGTCTTCGGGACTCAATGCCTTGTCTAGATCCGGGCGGTCGTCAATACCCGGGCGCACGTACGGTTCCAACATGTTGCTGCTCTTTCTTTGCTCTCATCACCGGCGGGAGGTACCGGCCAGCTCCGACTGAGCATGACCCGCAACCCCGCCACATGCAAAACCGCCCGAGCGCACTAGCTTCAGTGCACTGCGGGCGGTTTGTTTTCCATGGACCCAGCTTACGCCGGACGCACTACTTGGAGCGCGCACAGCGGAGTGGCGTTTATGGGCCAACGGTTAGTCGATATCGGCAATCGGCGGGTTGCTCAGCAGATCATCAGTCTCGTGGTCACCGGCGGCATCGGTCCAGGCGAGGCTGGCGACCGGAGTGGTGTTATCCGTGCCGAGTCCGCGGCCGGGCTCGAAGATGAGGGCGGCCTTGGTCTTGCCGTCGGCAGCGATCCAGCGGAAGGTGATGGATGTGTCGCCGTCGGCTTCGTAGCTGAACTCGCCATTGAATGCAGGCAGTTCGTTGCGGAACTTGGCCAGGGCGTTCAGGGCCTTCACCACCGGGCGCTCGAGGTTTTCGTCGATTTCGGCGGTGGAGTAATAATGGCGATTGATGTCACGGCCGTTGTTGGTCTTGCGCAGCAGTTCCATGTCGTTGCGGCCGGCGAGCGCGCCCACGTAGTAGACCTGCGGCACTCCGGGCAGGAAGAACTGGACTGCGCGGGCGGCCAGATAGTGCTGGTCGTTGCAGCCGAGCGCGGAGTAGTACGTGCTGTTGACCTGATAGAGGTCGAGGTTGCTGGCGGCGGCACCGGTGGCGGCCTGGGATTCGCCGTGGGTGTTGGCGTGGATGGTGTTGACCAGATTATCGACGTCCTCGTCGGGCACGAGGCCCTTGAGGCTGCGGTCGAGCTGATCGGAGCCGATGTCGATCACGCCGATGCCGTCGTGCGTATCGAGCACGGTGACGGCATTGTTCGGGCGGATTTCGGTCCAGTGGACCACGGGTTCCACGTGACCGGTGAACAGCGAGTGCAGGAGCAGCGGAGGTAGGGCGAAGTCGTAGACGCGGTCCACCTTGGAGGCGATTTCAACCTGCTTCTTGTAGTAGCTATGCACCTCAATGAGAATTTCGAGGCCTCGCTTGACGCCTTCCTCGCGTAGGCGGGAGATGAGCTTGAACGTCTTCGGAGTCATGAAGCAGCTGGTGCCGGCCTCCTTGGCGCCGTAGCCCACGGCGTCGAGACGGATGTAGCTGACGTGGGATGCGGCCATCTGATCGAAGATGGACATGAGGTATTCCCAGCCCTTGTCGGAATCGGTGTCAATATCAACCTGCTGCGGAGTGAAGCTGACCCAGACCAGGCGGGTCTTGCCGGCGAACTTGTAGTGGGTGAACGGCAGGCCCGGGCGCGGGCGGTAGATGCCGGCCAGTTCCTCTTCGGTGGCGCCGTTCGGGAAGACGGAGCTCATGGTCAGAAACATCGGGTAATACTCGGATTCCTCACCTTTTTCAAGCACGTCTTGGAACTGCTTGGATTCCCAGCTCATGTGGTTGACGATGGCATCGACCATGATGCCGTGGGTCTTGGAAAGTTCAGCGACGTCGTCCCAGCTGCCGAGACGCGGGTCGACTTTGGTGTGGTCGATCGGGTCGAAGCCTGCATCCGCACCATCGAACGGAGTGAAGAACGGCAGGATATGCACGCCGTCATACACGCCGTCGAAGCGGGTGCGCAGGATGTCGGTCATCGAGCTAAGAGTACCATCGCCGAGACGATCGGCGTAAGCGATGAGCTGCACTTTGTTTTTCATGGGACCTCCCTTGGTTCATGGATGCAGGTGCAATGTGTACGCAGTGTATGCGTGCTTTTACATACTTATACGTATCGAACCGGTTTGATATTACCTCGAAAGGGACGTTGATGTCCAGTAATACCGCAAAATGCGCGTGTCGAACCGGTTTGATGCGGTGTTCTACACAACCCAGCCTGTCCGACCCCAATGTGTCCGTTTCTGCAAAATCGGACATCCAAACATCTCACGCATCACACATGACCGATTCTCCAGAATCAGACACACAGAACACTTCTTTCGGAACTTAGACGTCCGATTCGGCAGAATCGGACACATGTGCACAAGTCGGATGATGAGCACGACCATCGACGGGCGTCCGCTGGTTGTGGACGCCGCTGAAATCGATGAGATCCACACCGGGCACACGCATGAAGACGCGCAGCATCAACGCGTGGTATCGCCTGGCACCAGCGTCATGGGAATAAGCACGTTCGGCTCGAACGGCTTGGGGATGTCCCTGCGTGAAGCGTTAGCCGCGGCCACTTCCTCATTGGCAATAGCCTGCACGATATGGTCGGCCGTCGACTGTGCGATCGCCGAGAAATCCTGCGCGACCGCGGTCAGCTTCATGCCGGCCAAATCAGTCAAATACGTACCATCGTAGGCAACGATCTGCAGCTCGTCAGGAATGGAAATTCCGCGGCTCAACGCTTCGCGCACGCAGAACGACGCGCCAATATCGGAACTGACCACGGCATCGACGCCGTCGGTCGTCACCTTGTCGAGCGCATTGCTGACCGCACGATGATAGCCGGCAAAATCCATCACTTCGCCAGCTTCAACATACTCGTATTTCACGCCTGCGGAGGTCAATTCCTGTTCCAACGTGAGGTAATAGCGCACCGTCGGGAACGTGGTCTTTCCCAAATCGAACGATCCTTCCTCGACTTCTCCGCGCGCAGCCAAATCGAAGAATTGATCTCGCGGACCGCCAATCATCACCACATGTTTGGTACCATTGCGGATCAGCATCTGCGCAATCAATCGCCCACCCTGCTCGTGGTCGGATCCAATCGACGAAATACCGTCTCCAAGCACACGGTCGAACGCGACGATCGGGCGATGAATCGACGTCCAATAATCGCCGGGATGCGAAGTGTGCGCACACATGACGATGCCGTCCATCATGTGCCGACGCAACATGTCGACATACTGGATTTCGCCGTCCGCCTCATCTGCGGTAGAGCACAACATAGTGCGTAATCCTTGCGCGGCGAGCGCATGCTGCAGATGTGCGGTAAACGTTGCAAAGAACGGGTGGCGGATGGTGGGCACGATGACGCCGACCAGATTCGTACGATCATGATACAGATTGCGGGCAAGCTCGTTCGGCACATAATTGAGCAGTTGCATGGCTTTGCGCACACGTTCGCGCATGTCATCAGACACGTACCCGTTGCCGTTCACCACCAGCGAGACGGTGCTCAGAGACACCCCGGCCTTCTTCGCCACATCGCGCATGCCGACCATGATCGCACCTTCCCCGTCATCACTGTTCTATCGCCGTATTCTCACGTGCTTACCGCTAATATTACATTCATTTACATTCTCTCGAACCTGTTCGACAGTCCGGCAACGAAATACAGCTTCTTAGTGTCGACTCCTGCGGAGGCGAAGGCCTTCAGCAGCGGCTTGGTCTGGTCGAATGCAATCACCAGCGTTGCATCCGGACTGGCGGCCTTGATGGCGGTGGCGCTCAGATTTCTTTCACGTTACTCAGCGACCGTCCGTGTAACGTGAAAATTACGCCGGATTGGCAAGCAGCGCAATGCCGAAACCGGCGGCCACGCAAATGAGAGGCACCGCGACGGTTGCTATTCCATAGCCCAGAGCCAGCGTAAAACGACGCTGGCGAATCAATGAAACCACTTCGTTGAGCGCCGTGGAGAATGTTGAGAAACCACCGAGAAATCCGACAACGAACATCATGACCGTGTCCATATCCACCGATTGCGAATAGTAGGACATCATGGCGATGCCCGCGCATAGCGAGGCGACGCCGTTGATGACGAGCGTGGATAGCGGGAAGTTGCGGTTCGTTCTTCGATTCTCGCGGTTCCAGCCTTGTTGAATTGACACGTCGAGCACGTAACGGGCCATGGCTCCCAGACCGCCGAACAGACAGATCATCCACATCATCAGCGCACCTCCCCGGTAGTCGGGTCGGCGACAAGCGAAATCTCCGCAGTGATCGGTTTGGGCTCGAAGCTGGGTGGAAGCGGGTTGGCCGGCTGCTGGATCGGCTGCGACTGCTGAATCGGCTCGGGCAGCTGCCCCAAGTCTGGAGTATCCGGCTCGCGCAGCAACGGATACGCCGGCTGCGTCAGCTGAGGAACGGCCAGCGGAGGAATCTGCGGAACGCGGCCTGTCTGCATAGGCTGGCTGGCGGTCGGCGGCACGGTTGGTGTTTCGACTCGCGGAACCTGTCCCGTCTGTGCAATCTGCTGGGCCGTCTGCGCGGCTTCCATTGCGGCCTGCGCGGCAGAACGCGCCACGTCGGCCACTTTCACATGGCGTACGCCCTGCGTGTCCGATTCGGCAGAATCGGACACGGAAACAGCTGAAAACGCACCCCGAACCCGCTTTCGAGTACTCCGTGACAGCAGTGCCTGCATCAGAACCACGCCGGCGGCGGCAGTGAGCAAACCGCCTGCAAAATTTCCCGCAAGATAGCCAAGCGCACTGGCGATATGCCGCTCGTGCAGACCTTCCATCGTTTCCAGCATCACGCCGGACATCGTCGAAAGCCCACCGAGCAAGCCGAGCCCAACACCACGGCTGACAACCTGCCGCACCCGGCGACGCAGCCACGAAGCGGTCGCCATGAATTCGGTCAGCATCGCGAACAGGAAGCAGGCGACCATATTCGACACAAACGTGCCCACAACGAACGGCGTCCCGCTAACCGACGGCAGAAGCATATCCAACGCATGCCGACAGCCGGCTCCAACAAATCCACCGACGAACACCACAACATACATCAGTCCGTCGGCGAGCGGATTGAACCGCGCCTGCATACGTTTCATCGGTGCCAGGGGAATCGTAGGCGGATTCATGGTGTTAGCGGCGGGCGCGGTTGCACCAGCATGCGTCACCTCAACAGCGTCGATTGCCTGCGTGATGGGATGCGAGTCCTCACCCGCAGTCACCACGTCTCCCGGCGATTGTTCTTGCGATTCCATTGCGCTCCCCCTGTACTGGCCTCCCGCGGACAGCGTTGTTCCGCCCATAGGCCGTGCAACAACGAGCTGGGCCGCGGTTGCCGCCTTCCTAACGCATATGAGTTTACACGGAGCGCCAACGTATGCACCCTGGATGTCCGATTCCGCAGATTCGGACATCCAGAGTCCAGCCGAATTCAGCCAGGCTCAGTCAAGCCGGGCATCACACAGCCGCCGCATCGCAGGTCGCACCTCGCGCTCCTCCTCGCCACTGAACAGCACCACCAGATAGTCGCCGGCACGCAGCCGTGTATCACCGCGCGGCACGATCTCGCTTTCGCCGCGACGCAGGCCGATGATCAGACACCCAGACGGCCAACGCACGTCACGCACCCGCTTGCCATCCGCAATCGCCCCCATTTCCAATGGCAGTTCCATAATGCCGCTGCCCACATGGCTTGCGATTGCCATCTGCATGCCTTGCGCACGCACGTACCGCTCCAGCAACTCCCCATAGATCGGTTTAGTGCGCAGCAAATCGGACACCAACAGCGCGATGAAAGCGACGGCCGCGACCGGCAGCATATGCGTCAACGTTCCGGACATCTCCACAGCCAACAGAATCGACGTGATCGGCGTTTTCACGGACGCGGCGAGCGTGCCCGTCATCACGCACACCGCAAACACCGCCACTGCGTCGGATGGCAGATTACCGAATCGATGCAACACTTCACCGCAGATGCCGCCGGCCAACGAACCGACCGCAAGAATCGGCATGAAAATACCGCCAGGCGCGCCTGAGCCGAAACTCGTAGATGTGAACAGCATCTTCGCCACGAACAGCAGACACAGCATTCCCAAGCCGACGCGCGCATGTTCGGCGGTATCAATCAGATTCGAGCCGCCGCCGAGCACATCGGGCAACCAGATGCCGACAGGCAACGCGATCGCAATCGCAATCATCGGGCGGCTCCATGCCGGCAGTTTGCCGTACAGCGTCTGGAAGCCAAGCAACGAGCGGTTCATCAGCGAACCAACCAAACCGGCCACCAATCCCAACGGAATCAGCCACACATACTCTTCCAACGACAGCTGACCGATATCACCGAAATCCAAAACCGGACGCAGACCGAAACAGTATTTTGAGACGAAATCGGCGGTCAGCGATGCGGCGGTGGCGCCCATCAGAATCGCAGGGGAAAAACTCCGATGCACCCCTTCCAAAGCGAACATCATGCCGGACAGCGGCGCGCTGAACGCGGCGGACAAGCCGGCCGCGGCACCGGCGGTGACCAGATAATGCTCCTGCATGTCCTCACGGCGGCGGCCGCGCAAACGGTGGGATACACACTGCGCCCCCGACGCACCAATCTGAATGGACGGCCCCTCACGGCCGAGCGACAGACCAAACAACGCGCCCAACAGTCCACCGACGAAACGGACTGGCAGAATCGTCTGCCAACGCATCTTCAAGCCGCATATCACCACGCCGTTGGTCTGCGGGATGCCGCTGCCACCAGCCATCGGCTCCTTGCCGACCATCCACGCGATCGCCAGCGCGGCCGCCACCGCGGCAACCGCCCACGGCGCAATCAGCCACGGGGTCTCGCGAATCCGCGCATATATCCAACGGGACGCATCCGTGCCGTATTCGATGCCGAGACGGTATACGACAACCAGCAATCCTGAAACCAGACCAATGACTATGCCGGCCGCCGCCATCTTCCACTTCAAGTGGTCGAATCGCGGAATCAGCCGGCGGATATCATGTGCCGCGTCGTTACCAGTCAAGCCGGGAAATTCGTTGCAGACGGTCAGTCGACCAGCGAATTGATCTGGATGACATGATCGCGCTGCGGACCGGTGCCGATCGCGGAGATACGGCAGCCGCTCAGCTCTTCCAAATGCTTGACGTAGGCCTGGCAGGTGGCGGGCAGCTCGTCGAAGGAGTGGCAGTCGGAGATGTCTTCGTCCCAGCCGGGCATGGTCTCGTAAATCGGCTTGGCGGCGGCGAAAGCGGCCTGATCGGTCGGCATATCGTCGTGACGTTCGCCGTCCACGTCGTAGGCCACGCAGATCGGAATCTCCTTCAGGCCGGTGAGCACGTCGAGCTTGGTGAGCACGATGTCGGTCAGGCCGTTGACCTGGGAGGCGTACCGGTTGACGACCGCATCGAACCAACCACAGCGACGCGGGCGGCCGGTGGTCACGCCGAACTCGTGGCCCTGCTGACGCAGCCATTCGCCGGACTCGTCCAGCAGTTCGGTGGGGAATGGGCCTTCGCCCACGCGGGTGACGTAGGCCTTGGAGACGCCGATTACGCGGGTGATCTTGGTGGGGCCCACGCCGGTGCCGGTGCAGGCGCCGCCGGCGGTCGGGTTGGAAGAGGTGACGAACGGGTAGGTGCCGTGGTCCACGTCAAGCATGGTGGCCTGAGCGCCTTCAAACAGTACGGTCTTGCCTTCGTCAAGCGCCTTGTTGAGAATCAGGCCGGTGTTGGCCACGTACGGCTTGAGGCGTTCGCCGAGCTTCAGCAGCTCCTCGGTGGTCTGGTCCACGTCGATCGGACGACGGTTGTAGAGCTTGACCAGCATCTGGTTCTTCTGGTGCAGGCTGGCCTCCACCTTGTCGTGCAGATGGTCGGCGTTGAACAGGTCATGCACGCGGATGCCGACACGGTTGATCTTGTCCGCGTAGGCTGGGCCGATGCCACGGCCGGTGGTGCCGATCTTGTGCTTGCCAAGGAAGCGTTCAGTCACCTTGTCGAGTGTGCGGTGGTAGGGCGCGATGATGTGCGCGGCCTCGCTCACCTTGAGGTGGGAGCAATCGATGCCGCGGGATTCCAGGCCGTCAATCTCCTCGAAGAGCACTTCCGGGTCCACGACCACGCCGTTGCCGATCACCGGGGTCAGGTTCGGGTTGATAATGCCGGAGGGCAGCAGATGCAGGGCGTACGACTCATCGCCGACCACCACGCTATGGCCCGCGTTGTTGCCGCCGTTGAAGCGCGCGACGTAATCGACCTTGGTGCCGATCAGATCGGTAGCCTTGCCTTTACCCTCGTCGCCCCACTGAGCACCAATAAGAACAATTCCAGGCATGATGCACCTCCGCATTCGCACGATTCCGCCGGAAACAGACTACCTTACACCCTCTAC
>ENA-OXQK01000608-OXQK01000608.1-human-gut-metagenome-genome-assembly--contig:-NODE-608-length-10657-cov-10.6713_pt1 | contig 10657 bp, 8 predicted proteins | sample MGYA00249582_ERZ652563 | MGnify/ENA primary metagenome ERZ652563 (study PRJEB26925, sample SAMN05826493) | human gut metagenome | biome: ENVO:2100002; feature: ENVO:00000062; material: ENVO:00002003... | reverse complement strand
TAGCGTAGCGTCTCGTGGGCTCGGAGATGTGTATAAGAGACAGAGTAGAAGGCGAAACCGAGAAGGCTGAAATTCTCGGCAGAGACCTCAAAACTATCAGGCGAAAGGAGATTCCGGCTCTGCGTAAGGAATTGGGAATCATCTTTCAGGATTTCCAGCTGCTACACGACCGCACCGTTCGCAAGAACTTTGAATTCGTACTCAAGGCAACAGGCTGGAAAAACAAAAAAGACAGAGAAAAGCGTATCGAAGAGGTGCTCAACGAAGTAGGCATGATTGATAAAATCGACAAGATGCCTCATGAGCTCTCAGGTGGTGAGCAGCAGCGTGTAGCCATCGCCCGCGCCATTCTCAATAATCCTAAAATCATCATCGCCGATGAGCCTACAGGCAATCTCGACCCAGAGACTGCCAGTAACATCGTGAGTCTGCTGAAAGACATCACCAAACAAGGCACAGCTGTTGTGATGACAACCCATAACATCCCGATGCTCGACAAATTTCCAGGCATCGTTTACCGCTGTAAGGAAGGTGTGCTCTACGACGTAACCAACGAGTACAACCACATCGACCTCACAGAGGATGGAGAAGATAATTAAGTGAAATAATTAAATAAAATTACGACTATGAAGGTAATGAAATTCGGAGGTACTTCTGTAGGCTCACCAGAGCGCATGAAGGGAGTAGCCTCATTGGTTACAGAATCAGGTGAACCAACTTTCATCGTATTGTCTGCGATGAGCGGTACAACAAACTCTCTCGTTGAGATCTCTGACTATCTTTACAAGAAGAATCCAGAGGGCGCAAACGAGGTAATCAACAACTTGGAGAAGAAATACATGCAGCATGTAGAAGAACTCTACTCTACCGAGGAGATGAAAAATACGACTCGTGAGTTCTTGCAGGGCGAATTCAACTATCTCCGCTCATTCACCAAAGACCTCTTCACTTCTTTCGAGGAGAAGAGCATCGTGGCTCAGGGCGAGATGATGAGCACCAACATGGTTGTAAACTACTTGAAGGAACAGGGTGTAAAGGCCGTATTGCTCAGCGCATTAGACTTTATGCGCACTGACAAGAACGCAGAACCAGATCCTCAGTACATCAAGGAGAAGTTGGCTGCTATCATGGAGCAGAACCAGGGCTATCAGATTTACATCACTCAGGGATTCATCTGCCGCAACGCATACGGCGAGGTTGACAATCTGCAGCGTGGCGGTAGCGACTACACCGCATCTCTTATCGGTGCAGCTCTCCCAGCTGACGAAATTCAGATCTGGACCGATATCGACGGAATGCACAACAACGACCCTCGTGTCGTAGAGCACACTGAGGCAGTACGCCAGTTGAACTTCGAGGAGGCTGCAGAGTTGGCTTACTTCGGTGCCAAGATTCTCCACCCTACCTGTGTTCAGCCAGCTAAGTATGCAGGCATCCCTGTACGCTTGAAGAACACCATGGATCCTAAGGCCGACGGTACAATCATCGACAATGTCATCGTACGCGGCAAGATCAAGGCTGTTGCTGCCAAGGACAACATCACAGCCATCAAAATCAAGAGTAGCCGCATGTTGCTCGCTACAGGTTTCCTACGCAAGGTATTCGAAATCTTCGAGAGCTATCAGACTCCAATTGATATGATTGCTACTTCAGAGGTGGGTGTCAGCATGAGTATTGATAATGATTCTCATCTTAACGACATCGTAAACGAGCTGAAGAAATATGGTACAGTAACTGTAGATTCTGATATGTGCATCATCTGCGTTGTAGGTGATTTGGACTGGAGCAACGTTGGCTTCGAGACCATCGCTACCGATGCGATGAAGAACATTCCTGTACGCATGATTTCTTATGGTGGTTCTAACTACAACATCTCATTCCTCATCAGAGAGAAAGATAAGAAGCAGGCATTACAGAACTTGAGCAACGTATTGTTCGAGAAGAAGTAATGCAAATGAAAACGAAGAGTGAAAAGTGAAGAATTCGTATGTAATGCTTCCTATCCACTCTTCGTTGGATATTCTGATTTACTATAAATTGGATATTCTGATTTAACTATAATAAGGTATTAATTTAAGATTAAGTGAAATGAAAGGTACATTTCCGATAGATAAGTTTCAGGAGATACAGACTCCGTTCTACTATTACGACACCAATGTGTTGCGCCAGACATTGAAAACCATCAATGAAGAGGCTGGCAAGCACGAGGGATTTGAAGTGCACTATGCCGTAAAGGCAAATGCCAACCCTAAGGTGCTCAATATCATCTGTCAGGCTGGTTTAGGAGCCGACTGTGTGAGCGGAGGAGAAATTCAGGCAGCCATCAAAGCCGGTTTCCCTGCCAGTAAGATTGTTTACGCTGGTGTAGGCAAAAGCGATTGGGAAATCAACCTCGGATTGGAGAAAGGCATCTTCTGCTTCAATGTAGAAAGTATTCCGGAGTTGGAAGTCATCAACGAACTGGCTGAAAAACAGAATAAGATTGCGCAGGTTTGTTTCCGCATCAATCCGGATGTCGGCGCCCATACGCATGCAAACATCACAACAGGTCTGGCAGAAAACAAGTTCGGAATTGCCATGCGCGACATGGAAGCCGTAATCGAAGAGGCTGCCAAGATGAAGAACATCCAGTTCCTAGGACTGCACTTCCACATCGGAAGCCAGATCCTCGACATGGGGGATTTCGAGGCACTCTGCAACCGTATCAACGAACTTCAGAACCAGCTTGAAGCACATCACATCGTTGTGAAGAACATCAATGTGGGAGGCGGATTGGGCATTGACTATAATCATCCAAACCGACAGCCAATCCCTAATTTCAAGGATTATTTCGATACATACGCAAAGAAACTGAAGTTGCGCGATGGTCAGAAGCTTCACTTCGAGTTGGGTCGCGCTGTAGTGGGTCAGATGGGTTCTCTCATCACCAAGACACTCTACATCAAGCAGGGCACAGCCAAGCAGTTTGCCATTGTGGATGCAGGAATGACCGACCTTATCCGTCCTGCTCTCTATCAGGCTTACCATAAGATTGAAAACATCTCAAGCGATGAACCTGTAGAAACTTACGACGTAGTAGGTCCTATCTGCGAATCAAGCGATGTCTTCGGCAAGGCTGTCGACATCAACAAAGCCCATCGCGGCGACCTCATCGCCCTCCGCTCAGCCGGAGCCTATGGTGAGATTATGGCAAGCCAGTATAACTGTCGCCAGTTGCCAAAGGGGTATATTACAGAAGACTTTTAATATAGTTGAAAGTTAAAAGTTAAGAGTTTATAGGATTCTCCTTTCTCTAGCTTTCTATATTACGAGAAAAAGAAAATGATGATCATTAGTACAACTACTATAATAGCAGGCGCAGTGGTGGTTTTATTGGCGGTTCTCGGATCGCTGATAAATCCATTTCTGCGCTCGTTGCGCTTTCAAAAAACAGAAACGGCAGAGAATCAACCTCCTGTCAGTATACTCATTACCGCACACGATAATCTTACTGAATTGGAGAGGAATCTCCCTATGTTCCTGCGTCAGCAGTACGCTGGCGACTATCAGGTAATCGTAGTCTGCCAGAGTACAGATGGCGAGACACAGGATTTTCTGAAGCGAACAGCAGCCGAGAACCCTCATCTGTATTATACTTACATTCCTGAGAGTTCACGCTACATGAGCCGCAAGAAATTGCAGATTACACTGGGTGTGAAGGCAGCCAAACATGAATGGATTATTCTGACAGAACCTAATTGCCGCCCAAGCAACGACAAGTGGCTGCAAACCATGGTCCGTCAATGTCAGGACCCAAACCATCTGGTATTGGGATATGTAGCCCTTGATGAGGAAACCAAGAGCGTACGCCGTTTCGACAGCATCCGCAAGGCTTACTATGTTTTGCGCCGTGCCCAGCAGACCTATGGTTATCGCAGCCACATGCCAAACGTAGCGTTCCGCAAGAGCGACTTCATGAAGGAACAGGGCTATCAGGGCAACCTGGAATATGTTCGCGGCGAATACGATTTTCTCGTCAACAAGTATGCCCATTGTGGCGATACAGCTACAGAACTGGATTGCGATGCATGGCTCATCCGCGAAGCACCATCGAACAAGAGCTGGCACAATGCCCACCTCTATCTGCAGGCTTCACGCAAGAGTCTGGAAAGAGCCGGTTCCATGCGAACCCTCATGTTCTTTGACCATCTCATGCCACATCTCAGCCTGATAGCAACACTGGCCGTTGCAGCCTACTCTATCCTCATGAAGAATTGGATTCTTACAGGATGCGCAGGTTTCAGTTTCCTCCTGCTGTTCATTGTGAGAATGCTGATAGCCAACAAGGCCATCAAACACTTTGATGACGGAATAGCGATGTTCAAACTGCCATTCTTCGAATATGGAATTATCTGGAGAAATCTGGCTACCAAATTGCGCTATTGGCGGGCTGACAAAAACGATTTCACTTCTCATAAACTCTAAACAGGGTAAAAAGGAAGTAACAGTCTATCAGAATAATAACAGTTAAAAATAACCGACAGAACGATGAAAGTATATTTGTTCATTTCCAACCATAAGAAGTTGCTGAAGATGTATCTTCCATACATCGAAGCCTTGAATAAGCAGCTCGACATCACCAACAGCCTGGTTGATGCCGACATTGTGTTGATTATAGGAGCATGGACATGGCAGGGAGCCCAGATAGCCAAGAAAGCAAAGCAGATGGACATTCCCTACATCGTTTGTCCACTAGGCGATATTTCTGAGAGAAACTGCAAGAACCCTTACTTGAAGCGTTCACTGCAACAGTCTATGTATCAGAAAGCCATGTACGCCAAAGCCAACCTCATAGTAGCTACTACCCCTATGGAGAAAAACTATCTGGAAAAGAAAGGTTGGAACAAGCGCATCGCCCTGATTCGCTATGCAGGCTACAGTCATCTTACCAACACTGAAGCCATGATGCAAAACTGGCAGGAGACGGATGAGGAGACGCTGGCAGTCTTCGAGCAGCAAAAGGCAGAAGCCATCGCTGCCCAAACCAAACAGGCAATCATCGCACAGATTATGCAGATAAAAAGCCGCATGCCGCATCAGAATATTCCGCAAAAATATCTTGACGATTTACACACTCTCCTCTATGCTGATGATTATGATGAGGATGCTATCAAGCAAGAACTGGCAGAGAAGAAACTCTCTTCCTATGCCGCCTCCGTTTTCCAGACCATGACAGATAAAACAGGACTCACAGAAGGCTTCATGCCGATTCCTGCCAAAAAGGGCAGAAAGAGTAAAGAGATTCTGAAATTTGTGAAATAAAAGAAATCTGAAGTTTGTGAAATAAGAAGAAATGAACTTAGATAGAATAGAACAGCAGGCTGGTCATCTGCCAGCTTACCAGATAGCCGACTCTGTCAATGAAGCATTGATGGAGTCGGCTAACCTTGTTATTACAGCTCCTCCTGGAGCCGGTAAATCTACCCTCCTCCCGCTCACCATTCTGCGGGGCATGAGTGATCAGGTATTGGAAGGCTTCATCCATGATCATCTTAAAAGTCAGGGTAAGATTCTGATGCTCGAACCGCGCCGCCTGGCTGCTCGCCAGATTGCCGAACGGATGGCGCAGATTCTGGGAGAGCCCGTGGGCAAAACCATCGGCTATCGGGTAAGATTCGAAAGCAAGGTTTCGGATGATACACGCATCGAAGTCCTTACCGAGGGCATTCTCACCCGAATGCTGGTCAATGATGCTACACTCGAAGGCGTTTCGTGCCTCATCTTTGATGAGTTTCATGAGCGCAGCATCAATTCCGATCTGGCGTTAGCGCTGGCCCGGCAAACACAGGAAATCATCCGCCCCGACCTGAAGCTCATTATCATGTCAGCAACAATCGATGCTTCTATCATCTGTCAGACACTTCAGGCTCCGCTTATCGAGAGTAAAGGCAGAATGTTTCCGATAGAAACCATTTATGCAGACCACGACATCGACAGATATCAGGTAGCGCAGGAAATGGCAGCCACTATCTGTCAGGCTTTCAGAAACCAGGAAGGCGACATTCTTGCCTTTCTGCCGGGACAGGGAGAAATCATGAAATGCGAAGAACTGCTTCGCTCTGTTCTGCCCTCAGCCACTCTTTACCCGCTATACGGTAACCTCTCGCCTGAAAAGCAGCGGCTCGCCATCGCTCCTTCTAAACCGAGCGAACGGAAAATCGTACTGGCCACTCCTATCGCCGAAACTTCTCTCACCATCGAAGGAGTAAGAATCGTTGTGGATTCCGGACTCTGCCGAAAACTGGTTTATGATGCCCGTACAGGCTTGAGCCATCTCGAAACCGTTCGTATCAGTCAGGACATGGCTACGCAACGAAGGGGGCGTGCGGGCAGAATCACATCAGGCGTATGTTACCGGCTTTGGACACAGACCTCGGAACATCTGATGCCAGAACAACGGCTGCCCGAAATACTGGATGCAGATCTCTCTTCGCTGGTTCTCGACATTGCAGCTTTCGGGGAAAACAAACCGGAACTGCTGCCTTGGCTCACCCTTCCTCCCAAGGGCAACCTTGTATTGGCACAGCAACTTCTTATGTCGCTCAACGCTCTCACTCCTGATCATGATGCTCACGCTCTCAGTGGCAGCATCACCGCAGAAGGCAGCAGAATGGCTCAACTTCCTTGTCATCCGCGCATTGCCAAGATGATGATCAGCAGCGATTCTCCGGCGAGCCAAGCCCTGGCCTGCGACATTGCTGCTCTGCTGGAAGAGAAAGACCCGATGGGCGAAAATGAAGATTCTGACATGACGCTCCGCCTTTCTGCCCTACGTTCCGCACGCTACAAGAAGAATCTGGGGCGTTGGAACCGTATCGCTCAGATTGCCCAGGAATACAGGAAGATGCTGCGTATCAAAGAAGACAACGAGCCAATTGATGCTGAGGAAGTGGGCCATCTCATCGCCCTAGCCTACCCTGAGCGCATCGCCCATGCCACCGACCATGCGGGCAACTTCAAGATGTCGAATGGCAACACGATTTTCATCGACCCGTGCGACAGCATGGCAGCAAACGAATGGCTTGCCATCGCATCACTCAACCTATCCTCAACCTCATCATCCAATTCTGGGCAGGGACGGAAAGGAAGGGTATTTCTCTCAGCCCCCGTCAACTGGAAGAACTTGCCGGCACAAACCTGCGAGAATATTTCATGGGACAGCAAAGCGCTGGCAGTAAAGATGCAACAGGAAACACGGATAGGAGCACTCGTCATAGACAGCAAGCCGATACAGAATGCCAGCCGAGAGACTGTTTCTAATATTATCTGCGAAGCTGCCAGAAAAGACGGACTCAGCATGTTCGATTGGAACGAATCCGTTCATCGTCTGCAACAGCGCGTGGCGCAAGTAGCTGAATGGCATCCGGAACTGGAGATTCCCGACCTGTCAACAGAGCATCTCCTGACAACAGCCCGAGCGTGGCTCCCATTCTATCTCGAAGAAGGTGGTAAGATGAAGACTTCTGTTACAGAGCTGAAGAAACTCAACCTGTGCGAAATCTTATGGAACATTCTTCCTTATGATCTTCAGCAGGAGATAGACCGCCTTGCTCCCACCCACATCCGTGTGCCATCGGGCAGCAACATCCGCATCGATTATCGCTTGGGGGCCGAAGCCCCGGTTCTGAGTGTGCGGCTTCAGGAGTGTTTCGGAATGACATCAACTCCCACTGTCGATGCTGGCAGACAGCCCCTTCTGCTTGAGTTGTTATCTCCCGGCTTCAAGCCCGTTCAGCTTACTCAGGATCTCGCAAGTTTTTGGCAAGGCACTTACTTCGAAGTCCGCAAAGAACTGAAGCGCCGATACCCTAAGCATTTCTGGCCGGAGAATCCGTTAGAGAGCCAGGCCGTGAAAGGTGTCAAACGATGGTGATCCAGATGCTCTCGCCTCGGTCTCTCGCCGCCGTGATGGCATTGACGAGGCGATGCAGCCAGATGCGGGAGTTTACCACCATGCCTCGGAGTTTGTTTTCGCCCGGCAGGATGCAGCCCTGCGTATCATCGGGGTAGTTACCGGCATGGATGCGGATGCCCTCAAAGCCAGGAACGCCCTGCAGCAGGGGCAGCCACTGCTTGAATCTCGGCGACTTGGTGATGAGCACGGGATAAGTGCCCTCGGGTATGGCAGTCTTGCCCTTCATCTTCTGCGCCTTCTTCTCCGACACTCGCCCCAGACGCACATTCTCCTCTTGGGGCAACAGGGTGATTCCCAGCAGGTTGCGCCACGTTGGCTCCAGGGTATCGCAGAAGTAGTGCTCCCCGTCCAGTTTGCCCACATCTACCACATGGCAGAAGCTGCGCTTCTGGTCCTTATTGAGCGTATAGTTCACCTTGCGCTCCACCTCCTCGTCCTTCAGGATATACATACGCCCTATGGTGTAAGTATTCTGCTTAGCTATTCTTTTGAGTACGATTTCCATAATTGTTTCTATTTAGATTCTTTTTTGAGAAAACATAGCTTGCGATAAAAACTGTAATTACCGTAATTGTAATTGCAATGGCTGTTATCAGCTTTGTCATTACCAGCATTAACGCCTTGTTCGCCTGCCTCCACTTTCACGATATACTTTCTGAACACCCAGGTGGCTATCATCCGTCGGGTGCCCTTGGTATCCAGCCCCAAGTCGCTTCTCAACTGCTCAGCCTGCTGATAAGAGAACTCATTTGGCAGAAGTTGCAGCATATTGGAAGGCCCTCTTTTGCTCGACTTCACTCCCTCCTGCTCCGCCTTCACGATAGCATCTCGGAAGAATCTCATCTTGCAGTACAGGTCATACTGCTCGCTCCAGCGCACAAACTCCTCTATCTCGGATTCCCATTGGCAACCATTCGCCACATAGAGCACGCAAGCCTTCAGATAGGCAATGACATTGGCTCTGAACGAGAGGTTCTCGTAAACCCTGTCTTGGCTCATACGGGCAAAGTCGGCATTCTCCTCTTTCAGCTTCTGTGCCAAGGCGAAAGCCTCAGGGCAATTGATAGTACCAGAAGCCATGTTAAGATGCTCGATATAGGGTTTTAAGTTCTCTCTGAATGTGTCATCGTATGTGCCATAGACAGGCATCTCGGCTCCTATCTCACGCTCTGGGATAGTACAGAAGTTGATTCTGGAGATAGGACCATCGGTCAATACCTTGGAGAAATATCGGATACCCTTGTTGATGGTGGTCGAGGCATTCCAGTTAAATCGGATGGTTACTCGCTCCGTAACACTCTGCGTGCCCACTCGGGTTTGTCCATATTGATTACCAGGGTCGAAGGCGAGGCACATGATACGAAACTGCTGGTTGCCAATGCCCCTTAGGTTATCAAACTGGTCTATCTCGTTGAGAGCAGTATAGAGGAAATGCTCCTGCGCCTCGGCGGTACGCATCACGAAGGCAGGGTTGGTCATATCGGCGTCTATCTCCTGGATCACGAGGTTTTCAGGTCGCTTACGCTTATCCTTGTTAGCACCTTTTCTTGTCACCTCATCCTTCCACTCCTTCTCTCGTTTCAGGTTATCTTTGTCTCGTTTTCTGATGTCTTCCATAATCAGGTTGATAGGCATCTGCACGCAGTTCTTTCCTGCGCCCGTACCAGCTAAGAGACAACACATTAGCGTAGCCTCATGCTCCACATTGTCGATGTAATTAAAATAGGTGCGGCAGAGGTGGGTGGCTAGCGGAGGAAAGATGGCATGGGCTACGGCAGGCTTATAGATATCCGGTGTCTGAGACACGAGGAGCTCCACGAGCTTAGGCAGCTTCTTCGGCATCTCGGGCGGAGCGGGGTAATCATCTTCACAGTTAGGAGTTTGGAGTGAGGAATTAGGAGTTGAGAGAGTCGCTTGCTTCTCTGCTTGCGCATTGATGCGGATCACATCTCTAGAGAATGGCTTCGAACTGTCTCCATATTTCTCATAGAAGTCATGGATCAGCTGCTGGCAGTCACGCTCTTGGGCGAAGCTAGGCATCTTCACTGCCACTACTCTTCTCAGCTCCTCTTCGCTCATCACCCTGCTCGCTCCTGCGCTCATGATGGCAAGAAGTGAGGAGTGGCGAGAGCCCTCGGTATCGATATTCACATTCTTCAGTCCTGCCGACTCCGTGAAGAGGTCGAAGGCTATCAGGCTCTTCTCGCTGGCGGTACCAGAGGTTGGTAATCCGTCAGGAATCTGATAGCCTCCAGCAGAGCCGAGATTACCAGCATGAGCAGCATTGCTATCACAAGGTTGGGCAGGCTGAATAGCAGAGCCAGAAGAAACAGCGTGATGGCTGTCAGAGCCCGGAAGTCGATGGTCTTGAACATTTTGTTGAGTGTTGAGTTTTGAATGTTGAGTGGTTTAGGCTGGGTGCCTTGCTGGATTCGTCCGTCGATGGCAAGCCCACGGTCCAGGTAGGCTTGTCTGCGCCTCCTCAGCTCTTCCTGTGGCAGCACCTCGTACCAGTGGGGCGAGCGATAGATTTCCGACTCCTTGTCGGTGATGAAGAGCATGCGTTCTGGCGTGATGCAGCTCTCGTCGTAGGGCACGCCCAGTGCCTCGCAATAGGCTCGTTGCGTCTCCTCGATAGTCATGCCGACGGGCATGCGGATGTCGATGTGCAACTTCTTGCGGGCTGAGTACTCCAGGTGCAGC
>ENA-OXQK01000607-OXQK01000607.1-human-gut-metagenome-genome-assembly--contig:-NODE-607-length-10665-cov-6.6738_pt1 | contig 10665 bp, 17 predicted proteins | sample MGYA00249582_ERZ652563 | MGnify/ENA primary metagenome ERZ652563 (study PRJEB26925, sample SAMN05826493) | human gut metagenome | biome: ENVO:2100002; feature: ENVO:00000062; material: ENVO:00002003... | reverse complement strand
GAGATAGCGTAGCGTCTCGTGGGCTCGGAGATGTGTATAAGAGACAGGAATCAGTCCAGTGTCAGGCATGCTCGAGTTGGCGAATTAGACGTTCCTGAAAAGACGCAGTCTCGAAAAGACTGCGCACACCTTCTGATCTTATCCGACGAAGTTCTTTACGAAAAGAGGTAAAAGCGACAAGAGGTTTCAGAGAAGGTGTTTCTCTGCGGCTCCCCAGAGACGCAAGGCGTAATGACGGACTCGGCAGGCAAAATCCTCGCGAGTCCCGGCATTGACAAGCACATCGTCCGCCGCTTGCAGACGATTGCGGCGGGAAGTCTGCGCACGAATGAGGCGAAGCGCTGCATCCGGCGCTAGTCCGGAGCGGGTTCCAAGACGCTCAACTTGCAGGTATTCAGGCACATCAATGACCAGGATGCGGTCAACGCGGGCTCGTGCTTGAGGACTTTCGATTAAAAGCGGACAGTCATAAACCGCAAATGGGGCGCCGGAGCGTTTGGCGCAAGCAAATTCATCATCAAGCACCTGCTTCATGGCGCTATGGACAATGGCCTCGAGTTTTTTGCGGGCTTCAGGGTCTCGAAAGACGAGTTCACGCATGCGGGCCCTGTTCATAGCGCCCGAGATTTCAATCATCTCTGGGCCAAAGGCTTGGCGGATGGCGGGCACAGCAGCGCCCCCGGCGGCAGTTACAGCACGCGAAATGCGGTCCGCATCAATGATGGGGTGTCCTAGTTCACGAAAGATGTCTGCAGCGGTGCTCTTTCCGGAGCCAGCTCCGCCCGTTAAGCCCAAAATCCAGCACATTTGCATCTCTAAGGTTTGATTGCCTGTTGGCCGAAAGGATAAAGAAAAAGGCGCCGTCCCTGATGGAACAGCGCCTTTCAAAATCCTGGTCGGGTGAGAGGATTCAAGATAGCTTCTCTCACACCGATTTCAAAATGCACCTGTCACGGTGGTGTACTTCTTGGTGTACTTAGGACAGTTGCTAGGACTGTTTCGGCAGGAAACATCCGCCCAAAAAAGTATAGAGCTACTTCACCCCTATTGCGGCGTCGTGAACTCCGGCTGTTTCCTGAAGTAGTCCTCGACCCTCCGCGAGAAGTCCGACACTTTCTCTGAGAAGTCCTTCGCACGCGGAGACTGCGGCTCGCTCAGCACCGCAGGCAGAGGCGCTTTCTCTTCGCTCACGTACCTCGGCTGCACGGCGCACCCGCTCAGCATCAGCGCGAGCGTTAGACAGCTCGCTACGTAGATCGGCAAGAGCGTCCAGTGCCTCAACCAATTTCGCATACTGCTTCCTCCCAAGATCCGCGCGAGCGACAGCCTCGGCTTCCCGAAGCTCCGCCGCGTCCTTTTCGTAAAGCGCGGCGGCATAGCGATAGCCGCCTCCGAAAGCCAGAAGCACCGCAAGCAGTGCGCCCGCGATCTTCAGATAGGTCACAGCCCGGCCTCCTTGAGGCCCACTTCCCACGCATCATCCGTGATCGCTTCAGCATCGACGCCGCACTCATGTCGGGCGATCGCCTTCGCGATGTCCAGATAGAGGAGCGGGTCGGCCTCGAAGTTCAGACCTTCATCCGGATCACGGCGGCAGGCCGTCGCGACATGAAGCACATATGAGGCCGTATCGTTTTCATTTTCCGGAGCCCATCGGGTGATGATTTTGCTCACGGTGTCGCATCCTCGCTTCTCTACGTAGGTGCGAAGGGTTTTCAGGAGCGCCCTCACACCAAAGTGCATTTCTGTAAATGTGCAGAAATTCTGATCATCCTGCACCGGAGCAAGTCCGAGCCAGTCTTCCCCGTGCCGGAGATTCCCCGGGTTGTTGTTCCGAATTCCTCGAGCGGTCATAGTCCCTCACTTCAGAGCATCACGCCAAATCTTCACGGCCTTCCCGGCGACGCACGCGACGACGGCAACACCGAAAGCGATGAGGACGACCAGGATGGCCGTCGCCTGCCATGTCAAATCATCTGCAGTCATGAGCTCTCCGATCTTCAAAGCATTTAAAATGTCTCCCATAGGCCCTCGAAACAATTGCCTATAAAAAAGCCGCCCGGTTCGCCTCCGAGCGGCTTTTGCGTATTCTGATTTTCATTTTTGTATGTACTGCATGACTATTGCCGTCACAACGGCGGCAATGATCGGGCTCAGTACTACCTTGAAGAACTCCCACATGCGACGCATCTTCTTTAGTCGCGCCTCCGCAAGTTCGATTTCTATGCGAGTTCGCTCTTCACTTCGAATACGCTCTTCCTCAAACTTGTTCATAAAACCTTCCAGGCGAGCTATGCGCTCTTCAGTGTTCATTGGTACAATCCTCTTGCTAATTCATGTTCGTAAAGAACAAAAAAGCCGCCCGGTTCGCTCCCGAGCGGCTTTTGCTATTTGGTCTTCTTGTCTTTCTCCTCATCATCAAGCCCGATCTGATCGAGCTTGGAGTCCACGGCATTCTCAAGGCGCTTCTCAAGCGACAAGAAAAGTTTCTTGAGGACTGGAGGCAGTGCATCTCCGAAACCCGCCCGCTCGATGTTTTCGACGATCGAGCCGAATTCGCCGCAGGCATAGGCGCAGAGCGTCACGCTTTGAAAAAGTGGCATGTCGTGGAGCACGAACCAGAAGCTCACGTCGATCCCGTGCGCAAGAGTGATGATGAAAAAGGCAAGTCCCTTCTTCGCCATCCCAAAGCTAAGGCGCTTTGAGCTGAAAGTCCCGGTCCGGCAGGCGGCCCATATCCCGGTGAGAAGGTCGGCCGCCATGAAGGCCAGATACCAATAGACCAAGGGGGCAACGCTCTCTAACGTCGCCCCCCAGATCACCCCCAATACCGCACCTATCTTTATCCACGCCGCCTCAGTCCCTACCGGTAGAAGCGAGTGCATTGCGTCACCCGAGCAGGATGCGGCCGTACCAGCCGACCGCAAGTCCGACGACGAGAGCAACGACCGAGATCGCGATCCACGCGGCTCTGACCTTGCGGCGCGTCTCGGTATCGAGCTGTGCCTTCTGGTCTTCAAGCCACGCCTGCGCCTTCTGGATCACTTCATCCGTTGCGCCGTTCACGTCGATACCGAGCTCCTTGAGCTTGGCGAGAACTTCTTCCTTAGTCATAATGACCTCATTATTGTTTGAAGGTTTTTAAGGGGTTGCAGTAGCAGGTGAGCTGATGCATCTCTTCTTTCAAGCCATCAAAGCTGAAGAGCTTCCATCCCATTGAAATGCGCAGGCACTTCGACGGCAGTAAGCTCCACTGCCGGATGACATAGAGGTGCCAGCAGACCAGCTTTTCGCCGTGATAGACGCGTTTAACCCAGTAGCCGGACCTTCCGTAAGGCTGATCCGAGACGCCCTCCTCGCCGAGCATTTCCAGCCGGTCTCCCGGATAGGTCTTCTGTCCGAGCACCGAGATATCGAAGCCGTAGCAGACGTTCCGGAGAAGCCACGCAACCCGTCGTCTGTAGGTGGCCCACGCCGAGACGCCCGGCCAGCGCTCCCAATGGCCTTTGTCGCCATCAAGAGGGTTGTCAGGCGTCTGAAACCACGAAAGCCATGAGGGCAGATAGCCGTCTGACTTCGCGAAGAACGGCAGGATCGGCGCGAGCACCCTCCCGACGACCGCCATGACGAAGCTCAGCGGCAACAGACATATCCATTTCACATAGAGCATCAATTCACCCATAAAAAAAGCCCGCGCATTGGCGGGCCTGAGCAGACAGATAGCAAGAGGGGCCGAACTCCCGAAGAAGAACGACCCCTGCGGCTTAACGCCTCTTGCCGATCAGCCACGCCGCAATAATGACGGCAATGACGAGCCCATCAATATTGATGTCGCCCGTCACCACAACGATGTCGTGTGGCATAATCTGACACGAAGCAAGAGTGAAGGCATGCATAACCACCCCTTGCATCATTGACTCAGCCCGGTGTTAGCGCACTGGGCTTTGTCGCTTCTACACCCCTAGCGGGGGCCTATCCTCCGGCGATACGCCGGGAATTCCTTGCCTCGGCCGTCGGTAGGTGTGGATAGGCAGGAACAGGCTATGCGCCGCGTCCTTGCTTCATGCTGGCGGCGATTATACCTAGCCCCGCATGCTGGGCGGCAGTTGGGTCCGCTCTAGCTCACTCTCATAGCTCGTCCGGCAATGATTGCCATCGAAGAACAAGATCGCATCGATGAGCAAATACGGCCAATTTCGTTTCCCTTCTAGGTGCTGTCGCCATGCGTGCGCAGAGAGGCTCTCATCAGCCCACCCGCCCAGGAGAGCGTTGATGAGCTGATCAAAGGCGATGAGCACCTGCTTCAGATAGCGCCGCATCACTTCGTAGAGAAGTCAACCGGATGGAAGGCGATGACGATCTTTCCCAGCTCCTCTTTCGTCTTCGCCTTTTCAATCGCGTCGCGCAGCTTCCATTTTTCCTGATAGGCTGCCTGTCCGGCCTGAATAATTTCGAGCTGCAGAGCCTTGAGTTGGTCAAGACTGACTTGATGCCCAACGTTGTTGGCGTCCATGAAGATCAGACCGCCCCCGCTCTCCGTGTCCACGAAGGCGGCCGAAGATTCCGCCGCCGTGACTAGGCCGTTCACGTCCTGCATGGCGCGGGAGTCCGAGTCGGCTTCGAAGCCCAGAGAAGACTTTAGTGTCGCGCCGTCCTCATACCAAGACGTAAAGTCAGAGTCGAGGGCCCGCATCTTCTCGGAGCGCGCTTCCTCAACAGTCTGTTCCGGAATCTTTTCGATCGAGCGGGCATTCGTTTCCGGGTCTTGGACCAGGCGATAGGTCGTCGAGTTCTTCGTGAGCTCATCGAAAGCCGTGCGGAGTTTGTGAATTCTTTTCGTCTGTTTGTGATGATCGAGCACGATGCCGACGCATTCCTCGACTGTTTGCGGAATAGCTTCCGCCACCCAGCCATTTTTGTCGGCAGACAGCTTGAAAAAGTGCTTCCCATCGTCTTCGGGGGCGGCGATGTCATAGCAGTCCGCGCCGAGCATCAGCGAGCCCTTCGCGTCGGCTATGCAGGCCACCATGCCATCAAAGTAGCCGTCCTCATCGACGTGCGGGATTTCTTTGATCTCATTGGGCTTCATGTCGAAAAACCTCTCTACAAGAAAAATTGCGGCCTTGCGACCGCGTGAAAAGCGATACACCGTGACCGATGGCCACGGCCTCACCCTTCGGGTTCACCCCTCGGGGGTCAAAAGTTGGTGTCTCCGCATTTCCTACGGAGGCAGGGTTACTGATCTGAGCCTCGGACGATGGTCCGAGGTCTCTCTGATGCAGGCCCGGCAACTGGCCCGCAGAAAGCGGAAGGAGTTGGGGCAGGAGCCGCCCCGTGGATACGTCCTTTCAGACGCCTTCCGCCTGTGGTGCAATCTCAAGCGCGGCAGAATCACCTCCTACATGGACGAAAAGCGCCGCCTTGAGCGTTATGTCATCTCCCCCCTCGGTCGCCGTCAGCTCGATGAGATCACCGCTCCTCTTGTCATTGCCACCGTCCGGCACATCGAAGCCGCAGGCCATCAAGCCACACTCAAGCGGGTTCTAATGCGAACGCGCGAGATCATGGATTTGGCCGTCTGCGCCAGTTACGTCCTTCACAACCCCGTTGCCAGAGTCAGCAGAGTCTTCGCTGCCCCCATCGTCAGACCCATGCCGTCGATCTCATGGCAATCTCTTCCGGACGTGCTGGCAGTAGTCAAGTGCGCTCCAATGCGCACGCAAACCCTCTTTCTTTGGTCCCTCGCTTCCATGCTCCGGCCCGGAGAAACCGCCAAGCTCCGGAAGGCGTGGATCGACGGCGACACCCTCTCCATCCCTGCCGCTGAGATGAAAAAGGGACGCCTGCACCGCGTTCCCTTGACCACTTTCATGCGCCTTCTCCTCGCCAAGGAAGCATCCCTCTCCCCGCACCCCAGAAGCTCCTACGTCTTCGCCGGGCGCGATCCCGGCTCCCACATCTCTTCCCAAGCACTCGCCAAGTACCTGCACGGAACCACGCTCGCCGGGAAACTAGTCGCCCACGGCCTGCGCTCTATGGCCCGCTGTTGGATGGCGGACATGGGCACACCCTTCGAAGTCGCCGAAGCCTGCCTCTCTCACGTCTCAGGTTCTCAGGTATCCCGCGCTTATCAAAGGAGCGATTACCTCGACGCGAGACGAGCGGTCATGCGGGCGTGGAGCGACTACCTTGAGCACTGTGCCCGAAGTGCCGGGCTGATGCCTCTGCTCCCAGATGGCGGCAAGGAGGGCCATCAGCCATAGCGCTTCCACTCACTGGGGCTTGGCACACTTCAAAAGGTAATTGCTCAAGCCTCAAAATCTACATTTTTAATGGCCGAACATCAGTGGTCGATTCAACAACGGCTACGCCTATTCGGCAGGGCCGGATGTGACTGGGGCCTTTTCTGCTTCCGAGGCGACAGTACAGCATGGCTTCGGCCCGAACTTCTACAACCTCACGAAGATCGAAATTTCCGCCAGTCGATCTTCGGCGGCTTATGGGAAGTCGAGTGGGGTTCAGCCGCCATCAATGAGCGCACTTGTTCTCATCAAAACTTAATAAGGACCAAAGCGGTCATTGAGGGTGGTTGAACTGTGGTCGAATTGCCGTAAGCGTCACTGCTGCGTTTCGCCTGAAGGGTGATGCTCGCAAAGCGTCCATTGCCTGTCGTACCGAAAACGCGGGGACTATCGGTAATGTCGCCTGTTAGCGCTCCGCCATCGAAGCTCATGCTTGCACCACCCGCGACGTCGGTCAAGTTGCCTGTGATGTTCGGACCGAACATCACGGGAGCAGCGCAACTTGACACCAATGAAACCGGGAAGGGCCTGATATTTTTCGCAGAGGGTGCATTCGGGCAATATGTCTCATCAGCCCCTAACGCATATGCTTCCTACGCTAGTGATGTCACTCGCGAAATTCATGGCAATTTCACGCTTGATGCGGCGAGGAGTTCGTCAACTTACGGAGCATCAACGGTGGTTCAACCGCCCGCACTCATGGCGTTGGCGCTCATCAAAATTTAATGAGCACAAGCGACGCAAGTGCACGCGGCTGGACAGTCGTCCCGGAATAAATTGAGCTCGCATTGGCCGCTGAGAAGGTTAGCTTCAAGTCCCCGGGGCCGTCGCTCGTTGGGGGGATCGTGGTTCCGTCAAGGTAGGCTCTTTGGAATACACCAGTGGTCTCGATGATGGTTGCGGCCGATCTCCCGAGACCAAGCCTGCCAGTTATGTTCGGACCGAACATCATTGGCCACGCTCAAATTGTTTGCGGGAATCTAACATGCTACGGCGCATTCGAAAGGAAATCTCCAACAAACGTCGGAATCGATTCTGGTACAGGTGGATCCATTCCTGGCCTGAACTTCAGCGCAAGCCTTTCTTCAGATCTTTACGGGAGAGCTCAAACGACTCAACCTGCATCGATCCGCTTGCTACCCTGCGTCAAGATTTGATGCATGGGAGAAGGCGGATCGAAAGAGGCTGGACTGTCTGTGAATTCCCGAAGACGGCGCTTAGACGCGAAGCGGTGAACCTCATGTGAGATAAAGAAGTCTGCGATTCGATTCCCTGCGCTATCGCGCCATGTTCGCCGTCAATGTAGAACGCTCCGTTTGCCTGTTGCCAGTTGACGGCGGACAACGCTTGATAATCACCAGTTATGTTCGGTCCGAACATCACGGGAAGTTTTAATCCCGCTACGTGGAATGAGTGGCCGAATTGTCGAGGAGCGTTTTATCCAACAGGAAAGAATGAATCTTGCTTTGATGGAAGTCAATTCGGGGGTAGCCGAATCGTCTTCGACGCAAGCGGCTCGGATTCGTTGTACGGGGCTTCGAATTCGGTTCAACCCTCAGCGATGGCGTCTCTCATCCTTATCAAGTTTTGATGAGGAAGAGGACCGTCATCGAAGGTGGTTGCACCGTTGAAGATAGGCCATAAAAAGATGAGGATTTCGAAGCACTAAAGTCAAATCCCCGACCTTCCCAAACGGAACTCCCGCTGTGGCTATGCGTCGCTGAGTCGTTGTTAGTAAAAGAGCCACTGCTATTCTCGAACCGCCCATCCCCGTTGTTGCTGAAGTAGCCCGTTATGTTCGGTAACCCAGCTGAGCGGTAATTGCCGACCGAAGAAGTCGATGTCGTGCCCTCAAGGAAGCGACCGTTCAAATTCGGCAGGCCAAAGGTTGTCGACCCGTTGCCGGCACCGTAGATCGTACCGATAGCCGCGAAAAGGGCCGCGTAGTCGGTTCGGCTCACATTCGCGCCGTTGCAGATGAGCCAGCCGCTCGGGACCGTGCGCCCGGCGTAGTGGATGATCGTGCCGGGCGGAATTAATGCAGATAGATCCGGCCTCCCGGAAACGTTCTCCCAAACGACTGAGTCTGCGACCTTCGCCGAAGCCGCCTTCTCCTGCTTGCCAAGATATGTAGCGTCGTTTTTCCTCTTGAAATGTTTGAGACCCGACGCATCCAAATATCCAGCCATGTCTTTTCCTCTTGAAAAAACCCCGCTAAGGCCGTGAACCTTGCGGGGTTTGCTTTTTTGTGCAATTGATTGGGTGACGCTCAGGCGGCTTTGCCCCCTGAAAACAACCTTGAGAGTGTCATGGTGAATCCTCCGTTTTTAAACGGGGGAGCTTCAACTTAGGCGCTAAACAAGGCATCGATTTCGGAATTACTTAGTGTCGTCATTCCGATGTTCGTTCGAGCCTGCAACTGCTCTTCAGTCGTAAGCGTCTGAGCAACGTACTTCACGCTATTGCTCTGATTCGCTTGTTGCGCGTAATACTTCGCAGAATACTCTGCTGTAGCGCCTTCGCCTTCAACCGGGCCGCCCTCTTTTGAAGCCCAGTCCTTCGCTTTTTGCGCAGAAGCAGACGACTCCGTTGCCTTCGTGCTTGCAGTAGTAGCACTGCCTGCCGCCGCTGTCTTTGAAGTATTAGCCGCAGATGCAGAATTGGCGGCATTTGTCTCAGACGTCTTGGCCGCCGCCGCACTCGATGCCGCCGCGGTCTTCGAAGAGAGCGCAGAGGCTTCAGAGGCGTCCGCCGCTGTTGCGCTAGCCTGCGACTGCTGAGCGTAGTACTTTGCCGAGTAGTCGATCTCAGCTCCATCGGGCAGGTTGTTTTCCGTCACCTTGCCGTCAGTCTTCACCGCCCATGCCTGAGCGAGCTGAGCATTCCACTTGGACGAATAGCCGTCATCGGCGACGGTGTAGTCCGTGCCGCCTTCGGTCTCTACGCCCGTCGTCCATGTCGCCCACCGCTTAGAAAGGTCACTATTGGCCTGTGATTGGGCGGCGGAGGACGCGGAGTTCTGCGCTTGCGTCGTGGCCTCGGTTACCTTTTGGGTCATCACGGCCATGTTCTGATTGATTTCTTCGCGGATGCCGTCCGTGTCGGTCACGGCCTGCCGAGCAATCTTCTTCGCCTCTTCCGCCGTCGCATTCGCCGCGCCGGCCGTGCCCACGGCCTGAGTAGCCGCAGTGCTTGCATTCTGAGCCATCGTCTTCGCGGCATTGGCCGTCGTGACGGCCTGCTGAGCCGTATTAAGCGCAGAATTGGCCGTTGTGACTGCCTGAGAGGCATTATTAGATGCCTCAGTCGCCGCAGTGACGGCATTAGCCGCGTTGCTCTCAGCCTTTTTGATGCGACCATCAAACGAATTGACGGTCGCGGTTAAGGTGTTGACCTTACCAATCGCAGAATTCGCAGTAGAGAGCGCCTCGGCCGCATTTTGCTGAGCCGTATTCGCCGTGTTGAGCGCTTCAGTAGCCTTATTCAACGCCTCGGTCGCGTCGCCCGTAGCCTCGAACATATAGTCGCCGAGGTCATTGATCGCGTCCTCTGTCTGCGTAAGGACAGACTGCCCACTTATTGCTCCGGTCGGCGTTTTGACGTAATGGAAATGAAATTCTTTTGATGCCATGCCTTACTACTCCGGCAGTTTGACAAAATAAGCGAGACGATAGAAAGGCGGACGGTCTAGCGTGAGCGTCTGCGCTTCGGATGAGCTCGTGATTGTGTGCGTATGCCCCTGCCCGCCACCGGTCGAGTTTAGATTCATCGTGTGCGAGTGCGAGCCGCCAGACGACGTTTCCCCGGACCACGTTCTCGAAGCCGCAAAGGACGCGCGAGGAGAGTCGTTTTCTGAGTCGCGGTTGTCGCAGTTGGAATAGTTCCCGTTTTGATAAAAGGCCCCCTCGACATAGCGGATCTTGTGATCGTCCACGGGGATCGCGCCTGTAATCTCCATCGTGCCGCGAGTGTGCGTATGCGCGCCCGCAGTCGATGAACTGCCTGTGTGCGTGTGCGCGGGCATCTGCTCGACCGTAAGCACCGTCTCCCCGACCGTGCCGTTGACGGTCACGCCCGGGATCGAGAGGTTGAGGCTACCTCCCGTCTGTCCCGCCTGCGCGACCGTGCTCGGCAGGAGGAACTTATCCATCAGGTTCGGGACGTTCCCGCCCAAGCCGTCTGTGCCGCCGTCGCAAAGTACGTACCGCTCGTCGGCGACGCTCTCGCCCCACGGGATCAGGCGGCGACCGTCAGAGCCGCCGAGCCGACAGTTGTAGAAAGGCGTGATCTGACCGGCGATAACGGATGGCGCATCAAGGTTCTTCCATACAGTCTCTGTCTCTTATACACATCTGACGCTGCC
>ENA-OXQK01000597-OXQK01000597.1-human-gut-metagenome-genome-assembly--contig:-NODE-597-length-10767-cov-12.4774_pt1 | contig 10767 bp, 10 predicted proteins | sample MGYA00249582_ERZ652563 | MGnify/ENA primary metagenome ERZ652563 (study PRJEB26925, sample SAMN05826493) | human gut metagenome | biome: ENVO:2100002; feature: ENVO:00000062; material: ENVO:00002003... | reverse complement strand
GAATAGCTATGGGACTTTGATTTGTCTTGCAATCTCATCCATGGTCAAATGCCTTGTATGAAGTTTCTGTGCGTTAGGTCAGATGTTTGCCGCCAGCTTCTTTCAGATTCCACCTCACGATGGACACCCTTGCTATTGGCTATACGATTCCCGCTATTAGGGCTCGTTAGGGACTTGCACCCATTAGAATAAGCTCATGCCGAGCATACAATAAAAGGGGAAAGTGCCAAATCACTTTCCCTCTTTCTCCTCCATCCATTCTTCCAACACCTTGCAATATTCATCGTTTTGCTCGGCAAATGGCATGTGTCGGGCTCCTACGAAGAGATGCCACTTGGAATCTTGGATACCATCATAAAGTGTCTTTGCTACCAATGGAGTACAGAGGTCATTGGTGCCACTCATCACCAAGCAAGGCACTTGGATTTCGCCCAGACAGTCGGTGTAATCATAATCACGGAGCGTACCAGTAGGAGTGTATTCATTTGGTCCCCAACCATGGAGATAAGCCTCAGCACCAGCACGCTTCTTCCGGCGAAGACACTCTGGACTATCCTCCGTCACCTCACCGGCACAATGCAGGAGCATGAAGTGTTCATTCGCCTTGGCATACGCCTCGCTCGAAAAGTCATCCTTCGCCTCAGCCTCAGCGATGGCACGCTGGTCTTCCTCCGACATAAACTTAATCATGCGATGTTGCTCACTTGCCCAAAGCTTGCTGCTCGAAAGAGTGCTGCTGAGGATGGCTGACTTCACGCCCTTTGCTTGCTTCTCTATCAGATAGATGATGGCGAGTATGCCACCCCACGACTGTCCCAAGAGATGAAAATGGTCGATGTGGAGATAGTCGATGAGCTCACAGAGTTCGTTGAGCCAAGTCTCAGGAGTCCAGAGTTCGGGATGTCCCTCCACAAATGAGTTGCCACAGCCCAACTGGTCGTACATGATGACAGCTCTACCTGATTCCGCTACCCTATCCAATAGCTCGAAATAGTTGTGGGTACTGCCTGGTCCACCATGCAAGAGGATGATAGGGCTCTTACCCTCCTCTGTTTTACCTACGATACGATAATATGTTTGATAGCCCATGAAGGGCATATATCCTTCTTTGATTTCCATTGTCTTCAAATGTTTTTATTGTTACCTAAACTGTGTTATCTAATTTTGCTGCTCATACTCCACAATATAATAGCCCGTCAACCAAGCCTTGGCTGTGACGTGGCGATTAATCACTAAGCGAGCATTGTTCTGCAATACATCTTGCGTTTGCTGAATATGGGCTACAAGACCATCGAAGTCATTGTTTTGCGACATTTGGGTTTCATTATTCTTCATATTCGGTGGAGTTTTGAAAAGACATGTATATCACATTTATCATGTGCATATATTATTATAATGTGCAAAAATATAAAAAATATGGCAATTAAACAAATATATCTTGCTTATTTTATCAAAAGAACTTAAATAATTTGGCTGTTTCTAGCTAATGCAATATCTTTGCATTCTAAATAATAATGAAACCAAATAAAAATAGAATATATGTTTAGTGGAATCGTAGAAGAAATGGCCACCGTAGTGGCGATTAAGCAGGATAAGGAGAACATCGACTTTACCCTGAAATGTTCGTTCGTAGATGAACTCGGCATCGACCAGAGCGTGGCGCACAACGGCGTCTGCCTCACCGTGGTGGAAATCAAGGACGGTACTTATACCGTTACCGCCATGAAGGAAACTCTGGACCGCAGCAATCTGGGTCTGCTCAAGGTGGGCGACAAGGTGAACGTGGAGCGCTCTATGGTGATGAACGGCCGTCTGGATGGTCATATCGTACAGGGACACGTGGACGAGACTGCCAAATGTATCGCAATGAAAGACGCTGATGGCTCTACTTATTTTACTTTCGAATATGAGCTCAACAAGGAAATGGCAAGAAAAGGCTATTTCACGGTGGACAAGGGCAGCGTTACCGTTAACGGCGTTTCGCTCACCGTATGTGATCCTACAGACAACACATTTACCGTTGCCATCATTCCTTATACCAGAGAGAATACCAACTTCTGCGACATCGAAGTGGGAACGGTAGTGAATATCGAATTCGACATTCTGGGCAAATATATCGCTCGACTCAAGAGCTTTGAATAAGCCAGCAAAGTTAAGTACGGACGTTCTAAAAAACTTGCACATTTCTTGCGTTTTGCGCACAAAGCAAGACCAAATGTGCATTTTTTTATAAAATATTTGCGTAAGCCATAAAAAAGTGTTACTTTTGCCCCGTGTTTTGTCCCAAATTGAACATTGGACAGTAACTTATTAGACGATAGCAAGTCTGACAATCGCACTAGACGACGTACAACTTGAGTACTGAGCACTAACAAACTTAGGAAATTATAACAATAACCATTTTTAAAAATATGAGTTTAAAAATCGTAGTACTTGCCAAGCAAGTACCTGACACAAGAAATGTGGGTAAGGATGCGATGACCGCCGAAGGCACCGTAAATCGCGCTGCCCTTCCTGCAATCTTCAATCCTGAAGATTTGAACGCATTGGAGCAGGCTCTCCGATTGAAAGAGCAGAATCCAGGTTCTACAGTTGGTATTTTGACTATGGGTCCTCCACGTGCTGGCGAAATCATCCGCCAGGGTCTTTATCGTGGTGCTGATACGGGTTGGTTGCTTACCGACCGTCTCTTTGCCGGTGCTGACACATTGGCTACTTCCTATGCCCTTGCTACTGGTATCCAGAAGATTGGTGACGTTGACATCGTAATCGGTGGTCGCCAGGCTATCGATGGTGATACAGCCCAGGTAGGTCCGCAGGTGGCTCAGAAGTTGGGATTGAACCAGGTAACCTACGCAGAGGAAATCCTCAAGGTAGAGGATGGCAAGGCTACTATACGCCGCCTCATTGATGGTGGTGTGGAGACTGTTGAGGCTCCATTGCCATTGGTTATCACCATAAACGGAAGTGCTGCTCCATGTCGCCCATGCAACGTGAAGCTCGTAATGAAATATAAATACGCTACCTGCCCTATGGAGCGCAAGGGTGATGAGCCTTGGGCCAACCTCTATGAAGAGCGCCCTTACCTCACTCTGAACCAGTGGAGCGTTGCCGATGTTGACGGCGACCCTGCACAGTGCGGTTTGAGCGGTTCACCTACCAAGGTGAAGGCCGTGAAGAACATCGTGTTCCAGGCTAAGGAAAGCAAGACCTTGACCAGCAGCGATGAAGACATCGACGGACTGATGAAGGAATTGTTGAACGAAAGTATTATCGGATAATTTTGAAAAGACAATGAACAACGTATTTGTATATTGCGAGGTAGAAGGCACAACCGTTGCCGAGGTATCTCAGGAATTGCTCACCAAGGGTCGTAAGCTCGCTAACCAGCAGGGCGTGGAACTCCATGCCATCGTGGCTGGTACCGGCATCAAGGGTCAGGTAGAGGATCAGATTCTCCCTTATGGTGTAGATAAATTATTTGTTTTCGATGCTGAGGGTTTGTTCCCATATACTTCAGCTCCTCATACAGACATTCTCGTCAACCTCTTCAAGGAGGAGAAGCCTCAGATTGCATTGATGGGTGCTACCGTTATCGGTCGCGACCTCGGTCCTCGTGTTTCTTCTTCATTGACCAGCGGTCTGACTGCCGACTGTACAGAGCTTGAGATTGGTGATTACGACGATAAGAAGAGCGGCAAGCACTATGAGGGTCTGCTCTATCAGATTCGTCCTGCCTTCGGTGGTAACATCGTGGCTACTATCGTAAACCCAGAGCACCGTCCACAGATGGCTACCGTACGTTCTGGCGTGATGCAGAAGAGCATCTACGAGGGTGAGTGCAAGAAGGAAGTAGTTTACCCTGAGGTAAGCAAGTATGTTCCTGCTGAAGACTTTGTAGTAAAGGTACTCGACCACCACGTAGAGGCTGCCAAGCACAACCTGAAGGGTTCTGCCATCGTCGTAGCCGGCGGTTATGGCGTAGGAAGCAAGGAAGGCTTCGACCAGCTCTTCGAATTGGCTCATCTCCTCCATGGTGAGGTAGGCGCTTCCCGTGCTGCAGTAGATGCAGGTTGGGTAGATCACGACCGTCAGATTGGTCAGACTGGTGTTACCGTTCATCCTAAGGTATATATCGCTTGCGGAATCTCTGGTCAGATTCAGCACATCGCCGGTATGCAGGATTCAGGCATCATCATCTCTGTAAACAACGATCCTGATGCTCCAATCAACAAGATTGCCGACTACGTTATCAACGGTAATGTAGAGGATGTGGTTCCTAAGCTCATTAAGTACTACAAGCAGAATTCAAAGTAATCTGCATTACACATTATTTAAATAAGAAAAGCAAAATGGCTAATTATTATACAGACCATCCTGAAATAGAGTTCCACTTGAATCATCCGCTTATGAAGCGTGTTGTGGACCTGAAGGAAAGAAATTATGTAGAAAAAGACCAGTTTGAAGATGCTCCTGTCAACTACGAGGATGCTATCGAGAACTACAAGCGATTGCTGGATATTACCGGCGATGTAGCAGCTAACATCATCGAACCAAACTCTGAGGATGTTGACCTTGAAGGTCCACACTTGGAGAATGGTCGCATGATCTATGCCAGCAAGACATTCGAGAACCTCGATGCTACCCGCAAGGCTGGCCTCTGGGGCTTGTCAATGCCTCGTCGTTACGGCGGCTTGAACCTGCCTAACGCCATCTTCTCTATGGCTTCAGAGATTATCGCTGCTGCCGATGCAGGCTTCCAGAACATCTGGTCTCTCCAGAGCTGTATCGATACACTCTATGAGTTCGGTTCTGAGGAGCAGCGCCAGAAGTACATCCCTCGCATCTGCGCAGGCGAGACCATGAGTATGGACTTGACTGAGCCTGATGCAGGTTCTGACTTGCAGCGCGTAATGCTGAAGGCTACACAGGATGAGGACGGCACATGGCGTCTGAACGGTGTGAAGCGTTTCATCACCAATGGTGACTCAGACATCCACCTGGTTCTGGCCCGTTCTGAAGAAGGCACCAAGGATGGTCGTGGTCTTTCTATGTTCATCTACGACAAGCGTGATGGCGGCGTAACCGTTCGTCACATCGAGCACAAGTTGGGTATTCACGGTTCTCCTACCTGCGAGTTGGTTTACAAGAATGCCAAGGCAGAGCTTTGCGGTAACACCCGTCTCGGATTGATTAAGTACGTAATGGCTTTGATGAACGGTGCCCGTCTGGGTATCGCAGCTCAGAGTGTAGGTGTTGAGCAGGAGGCTTACAACGAGGGGCTGGCTTATGCCAAGGAGCGTGCTCAGTTTGGAGAGAAGATCATCAACTTCCCAGCTGTATACGACATGCTTTCAAGAATGAAGGCTAAGTTGGATGCAGGCCGTTCACTCCTCTACTGCTGCGCTCGCTACGTAGATATCTACAAGGCTTTGGAAGACATCGCCCGCGACACTAAGCTCACTCCAGAGGAGCGTCAGGAGATGAAGAAATACACCCGCTTAGCTGATGCATTTACTCCATTGGCTAAGGGTATGAACTCAGAGTATGCCAACCAGAATGCATACGATGCCATCAGCATTCACGGTGGTTCTGGTTTCATCATGGAGTACAAGTGCCAGCGCCTGTTCCGTGATGCCCGCATCTTCTCTATCTACGAGGGAACCACCCAGCTTCAGGTAGTAGCAGCTATCCGCTACATCACTAACGGCACTTATCTCAGCATCATCAAGGAGATGTTGGAGAATGAGGTATCAGATGACTTGAAGCCATTGAAGGAGCGTGTAGCTAAACTCGTAGAACTTTACGAGGCAGCCATCAACAAGGTGAAGGAAGCAAACGATCAGGCAGTTCACGACTTCCTGGCTCGCCGTCTTTACAACATGACTGGCGACATCGTAATGTCTCTCCTCATCCTCGACGATGCTACCAAGGCACCAGAGATGTTCCAGAAGAGTGCCAATGTTTATGTTCGCATGGCAGAGGAGGAAGTTCTCGGTCATTCAGCATACATCCAGAACTTCAAGGCAGAAGACTTGGAGAGCTTCAAGGCATAAGATTATCATTACAAATATTATATAAAAAGTCCGTGGAAATTTGCTTTCCTACGGACTTTTTCATTTTATTTTTTCTTCTTTGTATTACTTCGAGTCATTGTTGGGTCTGCCACAAATTTTTGCTGCGGATGTCTTACCGTAAACTTATTCGCTTCATGATTCGACCTAAAAGTTGGTGTATAGTCGTACAACTAAAGAGGGTTGCCACTAGGCTCAGCAGAGCTGCTGACTGCAGTCGGAATCTTCTAGAAACAGGCTTCGTATACTTAATATATTAGTTCATTGAATCTGATTAAACACCTTTCGTTACTTACCAGTCGTCTCGGTGCGTTTATTCAGTCATATTAGGCTTTAGCTGTAAATAATAATCTCTTTTTATAATCACAGCCATTCCCGAAAAGTGAAACAAATAACCAAAATCGGAAATAGGGATTTTCCCTTCTACTTTAGGGAATCCTTCTCTTTTTATTTCAAAAGAAAGCTGTACTTTTGCAACCATAAAACAATATAATAACTTATAAAAACAGTTTAGCTTATGAAAAGGAATGATTGGATGGCGCTCATCGCCACAACCATATTGATGTTTGTCGTATGCCTCTCGGCTTCGGCTAAAGGAAAAAGAAACGTAGAGCGCGGAATGACCAAACAAGAAGTGATTGCCATCTTGGGAGAGCCTAAGCTCACCAGTTTCGACATGTATGGGGACAAATGGGAATATGCCAAATATAATAATCTGTTTGGAGATTCCAAGTACATCACGGTCTTCTTCGACAGAAACGGAAAGGTTGTGCAGTACGATACAAGAATCATAGAACCCAACAGCCAGACATCGAATGTACAGCAGCCACAACATCCTACTCCACCCATCTACGATGGAAGATGTGATCCAGATGGCAGAATGGATTACGGCTATTGTCTCGATGATGCTTCCTTCTCCAAACTATATAATAAGGTGAAGAAGGCAAGCTTTGATGACAATAAGTTCGATCTGATAGAAGTGGCTAGCCTCGGCTGTTACTATTCTTGTGCCCAAGCCGTCAGCATGATGAATATATTCACTTTTGGTGACAGCAAGATGAAAGCCCTCAGATTGATAGCTCCCCATATCATAGATTTGCAGAATGCCACTATCATCTATCAGCAATTCAGTTTTGAAAGCGAAAAGCAAAAGGTAGGAGAAATATTAAGAAGCAGCAGAATATCTCCTCAAAACTTGCATATTCAATGAAAAAGCATTAATTTTGCACTCAAAAATTGCAAAATAAATGAATACAAAGATATTATCAAAAGACAAAGACCCGATGGGTGCCGCTATCCTTGATTATCAGAAATCGGGAAGAGCAGGAAGATTACGTGTGCTCTCCTCTATGTTCGAAGAGGACGAAATGCCGGTGAAACATCTCTTCAGAAAAGTTGAAGAGATGCCGATGCTGGAGCAGAAGGCCTTGCAACTCACAAAAGGGCGTGTACTGGATATCGGAGCCGGCAGCGGCTGCCATACGCTCGCCTTGCAGGAGAAAGGCTTGGAGGTAAAAGCCATTGATATTTCTCCTCTGAGCTGCGAAGCGATGGAACTGAGAGGAGTAAAGGATGCGGAATGCATCAATCTTTTCGATGAACATCTGGAAACAGGCTTTGATACCATCCTCCTCCTGATGAACGGCACTGGCATTACTGGGAAAATAGAAAACCTCCCTACCCTCTTCAACCGTCTCAAGGCTTTGCTCAACAAGGGCGGACAGATTCTTATCGATTCCTCCGACCTCAAATATATCTACGAAAATGAAGACGGAAGTTTCGACATCAATCTGAATGGTGCCTACTATGGTGAAGTGGATTATCAGATGATTTACAAAGACATTAAGGGAGACTGTTTCGACTGGCTCTACGTAGATTTCCCATTGCTCAAATCCATCGCCGAAACCTGCGGTCTGCAGGGAGAACTCGTGGCAGAAGGCGAACATTACGACTATCTGGCTAGGATTTTCTAAGCATACAAAGATAAAAGGAGTTAAGATGATGGTCTTAACTCCTTTTTATCTTTTCTTTCTATTTAATCGTCGAAATCGTAACGTCCGAAAAATCATTCATATAATCCAGAATCTCCAGCGTATGGAACCCCCGTTTGGCTTTTATTTCAATGCTCGCCTCCACAAATTCTTCCTTAGAAAATCTCCGTTCTTTCAGTTCGTAAGAATGAACTTCCATGCCTTTCTGTTTGATTTTACTGATGAATTCCTTCACGCTGTCCCTTGATGGAGCAGAGAAATTCAGTTCGATGGTAGAGGTTCCCAACTGCGGTATCAGATAATTCAGCACCTCCAGTCCCATCAACACCATCATCGTAGTAATAGCTGCAGCCACATACATACCCGTACCGCACGCCAGACCGATGGCTGCCGTCACCCACAAGCCAGCAGCCGTAGTCAAGCCCCTGACCACATTCTTCTGGAAGATAATGGTACCGGCGCCCAGGAATCCGATACCCGAAACCACTTGGGCAGCAACGCGCGAGGAATCCTTCAGATCAAAGCCAAATCCATACTGGGAAACAACACAGAAAAGTGCACTACCCAGGGCTACCAGAAAGTGAGTTCGGAACCCCGCCTCCTTGGCACGGTATTCTCTTTCGATGCCTATCGCTCCTCCTAAAATGAGAGCCAGAGACAGGCGAACAGTCAGGTCTATATAGGTTGCATCCATAAATATCCTTTCTTTTTAAAAGATGAAAGAAGCATCACAAAATGCCTCTATTTGATGTTATCAATGCAAATATACAACTTTTCTTTGAAAGAAAGGCGAGAATTTCAAAAAAATAATGTATCTTTGCAACTGTTAGTGCCTATTTCGGCAATTTATTCACAAATACACATTTATTTATATACATGGCAACAGTTGACGACAAGAAGATCATCTTCTCAATGGTGGGCGTATCTAAGATTATCCCACAAAACCAGAAACAGATTCTGAAGAACATCTATCTATCGTTCTTCTACGGAGCAAAAATCGGTATCATCGGTTTGAACGGTGCCGGTAAATCTACGTTGATGAAAATCATCGCAGGACTTGAGCAACCTACCCAGGGTGAGGTGGTTTGGAGCCCAGGCTACTCTGTGGGCTACTTGCCTCAGGATCCTCCGCTCGACGAGAACAAGACCGTGAAGGAAAACGTGATGGAGGGTGTGCAGAAAATCTATGATGCACTCGCAGAATACGAGGAAATCAACAATAAGTTCGGTCTCGAAGAATATTACGGAGACCCTGATAAGATGGACAAGCTGATGCAGCGTCAGGCTGAGGTGCAGGATATCATTGATGCAACCGATGCCTGGAACATCGACTCCAAGCTGGAGCGTGCGATGGCTGCCCTGCACTGTCCTCCTGGCGATTGGCCTGTTACCAATCTCTCGGGTGGTGAGCGCCGCCGTGTGGCCCTCTGCCGCCTGCTCCTGCAGAAGCCAGATGTACTCCTGCTTGATGAGCCTACCAACCACCTGGATGCTGAGAGCATCGACTGGCTGGAGCAGCACCTGCAGCAGTATGAGGGTACCGTAATCGCCGTTACCCACGACCGCTACTTCCTCGACGACGTGAGCGAGTGGATCCTGGAGTTGGACCGTGGCGAGGGTATTCCATGGAAGGGCAACTACTCTTCATGGCTCGACCAGAAAACCAAGCGTATGATTCAGGAGGAGAAGACTGCCTCTAAGCGCCGCAAGACATTGGAGCGCGAGTTGGAATGGGTTCGCATGGCGCCTAAGGCCCGTCAGGCTAAGGGTAAGGCTCGTCTGAACTCTTACGAGCAGATGCTCAACCAGGAGCAGAAGGAGCGCGAGGAGAAACTGGAAATCTTCATCCCTAACGGTCCTCGTCTGGGCAACAAGGTGATTGAGGCTCAGCATGTAAAGAAGGCGTTCGGCGAAAAGGTTCTCTTCAACGACCTCAACTTCATGCTTCCTCCTAACGGCATCGTAGGTGTAATCGGTCCTAACGGAGCCGGCAAGACTACCCTCTTCCGCCTCATTATGGGCTTGGATCAGGCAGACGGCGGTACATTCGAGGTGGGTGAGACCGTGAAACTGGCTTATGTTGACCAGCAGCACAAGGACATCGCCCCTCAGAAGACTGTTTACGAGGTGATTTCTCAGGGCAACGAAACCTTGCGTCTGGGTGGCAGAGATGTGAATGCACGTGCTTACATCAGCCGTTTCAACTTCTCAGGCACCGACCAGAGCAAGCTCTGCAGTGTTCTCTCGGGTGGTGAGCGCAACCGTCTGCAGTTGGCATTGGCATTGAAGCAGGAGGGCAACGTATTGCTCCTCGATGAGCCAACCAACGATATCGACGTGAACACGCTGCGTGCCTTGGAGGAAGGTTTGGAGACATTTGCCGGTTGTGCTGTGGTTATCAGCCACGACCGCTGGTTCCTCGATCGTATCTGTACCCACATTCTTGCCTTCGAGGGCAATGGTGAGGTCTTCTTCTTCGAGGGCAGCTATTCTGAGTATGAAATCAACAAGGCCCGCCGCCTGGGCGATACTGAAATCAAGAAGGGTCGCTATCGCAAGTTGATGGAGGAATAAGGATTCGAAAAAGATAAAGAAGAACTCGGTTCTGAAACAATAAAAAACAAATCGGGTAGGAGGTAAATGCTAGTCATAAAAGGCATTTGCCTCCTATTTTCACATTTACCGACCTCCCACACCACCGT
>ENA-OXQK01000596-OXQK01000596.1-human-gut-metagenome-genome-assembly--contig:-NODE-596-length-10783-cov-12.2859_pt1 | contig 10783 bp, 9 predicted proteins | sample MGYA00249582_ERZ652563 | MGnify/ENA primary metagenome ERZ652563 (study PRJEB26925, sample SAMN05826493) | human gut metagenome | biome: ENVO:2100002; feature: ENVO:00000062; material: ENVO:00002003... | reverse complement strand
CGTGGGCTCGGAGATGTGTATAAGAGACAGATACTATGGCTCTAAATGACATTTGCTTTTTCTTAATGACCCTTAATGACCCTGACCCTTAATGACACGATAGAGCTTCTGAAAGCTATTCTGAAAGAATGTGGTATTGAATGTATCGTGTTGATAATCAATTTGATAGTAGCTTGTAGAACTGTTCTGGTTCCCTCGTTTAATGCTATTAAAACACACGGAATCGCCTTCGCTCTATCCCAGTTTTCTTGCTCTTTTTATGAGAATCTTGACAAAATATATCAAGAAATTCCTTGTAAATCCTCGTTTTCCCCGTTTCATTCTGCCTTTTCCCCCTCTTATTTCTGCCTTCAGAAGGGGTGAAAAGTGCCATCGGAACCACTTTTTCTTGCTCCTAAGAGTATTTTTCTCCTTCTTTCTCTGAAAAAATACAATCCAGCCTTTCTTGTCAATTTTGCTTGGGTAATGTGATTTTCTGTTGACAATGGAGTCTGGCTATTTAGGGGATAAGGTCGTTAAGATCAAGGTCATTATCGGTCATTAAGGTTTTCCAATCCCTCAAAAGTACTTTACAATATGCCATGAAAATTGCCTTTACTAAAAAGGGTAGTTTATGGGTTAAAATCCATGTTTTATAAGGGTAAAATCCAGCTTTTTTCTGAAAAGTGTGGTTTCCAGCCCCTATTTTCATAGGAAAAGTGTATTTAAGTAGGGGATAAAATAATGGCAGGTTCCAAATTAACGCATCAGGAACCTGCCATTTTCTATCATTTTACGCTAATCTCAACCTCAATGAATTAAGCACTACGCTTACGCTAGAGAAGGCCATCAGGGCACTTGCCCACATTGGGGTTATCTGGAAATCAATGCCGAAGATATGAAGGGCGCCGGCTGCCAGCGGGATGCAGATGATGTTGTAGATGAACGCCCAGAAGAGATTCTGCCAAATCATGTGAACCGTCTTCTGACTCAGTTTTACGGCTTCCGGAAGTGCCAGAAGGTCGTCGCTCATCAGCGTAATCTGTGCCACATCCATCGCCACATCCGTTCCCTTTCCTATCGCCATGCTCACGTTGGCAAGAGCTAGGGCCTGGGTGTCGTTGATTCCGTCGCCCACCATCGCTACCTGCTTGCCTTCGTCCTGAAGTTTCTTTACCAATGCCTGCTTGTCGCCAGGCAGCACCTTACTCTCGTAATGCTTGATGCCGGCTTTCTCAGCCCAGTAGTGAGCCGCTTCTTCCTTGTCGCCACTCATCATATAAACTTCTATTCCCCTTTCCTGCAACAGCTTCATTGCTTCCTGGGCATGAGGCTTGAGGGTCTCTCTCGTCTCCAGATCCAAATCCTCCTGCTTGGTGAAATCGATGTTCTGGTTAGGAATGGTGAGGGTGCCGGTCTTGTCGATGACGAGGGCGTTGATCTTGTGGAGAATCTCCAGCGCCGACGCATCCTTGATGAGAATCTGCTTCTGCGCCGCCTTGCCGATGCCCACCATCAGGGCGGTAGGAGTAGCTAAGCCCATGGCACATGGACAAGCGATGACCAATACGGCTACGGCTGAAAGTATGGCCTGTGGAAGAGCTGTGTTGCCGCCTATTAGCCACCATGCCAGGAAGGTGATGAGGGCAATGGCTGCCACGACTGGAACGAAAATCAGAGCCGCCTTATCCACGATGCGCTGCACGGGCGCCTTACTGCCCTGCGCCTCCTGAACCATGCGGATGATGTGAGCCAGGGCGGTGTTCTCGCCAATCTGCTTGGCTCTCATGCGGAGCTTTCCCTGACTCGGAATGGTGCCAGCCAGCACGTTGTCGCCTGCCTTTTTCATCGCCGGAGTCGGTTCGCCGCTGATCATCGCTTCATCTATATAGGCTGCATCGGGAGTCATGAAACTCTCTGCTTGGGTAACCACGCCATCCACCGGAATCTTTTCGCCGGCTCTTACCTCAATCATGTCGCCTATCTGAATGGTGGAAATCGGAACTTCCTCCATCTTGTAGTCGTTGGTGCCTTCTATCTTCTCGTAAGTCACTAGTCGGGCGGTTTTCGGCTGCATTCCCATCAGTTGTCGGATGCTGCTCGCCGTACTGTCCTTTGCCTTTTCTTCCAGGCATCTGCCGGTCAGCACGAAGGTGATAATCATCACGGAAGCATCAAAATAAGTGTGCCATTCTATGCCTCTCGCTCCCCATACCATTTCTCCGAAGAAGGTGTTGAAGGTGCTGAAGAGGAAGGCGATAAGGGTGCTGAGTGCTACGAGCGAATCCATGTTTGCCGTATGATGCAGGAGCTGCTTCCAGGCGGAAACATAAAACTGTTTGCCGCAGTAGAGCAGGTTGGCGAGTGCCAGGAGCAGACAAATCTGGTTGGCGAAGGAACTCGAGTGATGAGCCGAGGCAACGCCATCTGAAATCATATTCTGTTCCATGCCCAGTGAAATCCAGCCCATGGAGAAACACATGGTCAGGATGGCGAAGAGCCAGGAAGCGAGGGCTCGGCGGCGCAGGAGGGTGAACTCACGGCGGTTGATTTCCTCCACGCTTCTGTCGTTTTCGATAACAAGGTCGTATCCGGCGTTGCTGATTTCCCGTTTCATATCTTCCAGAGAAATAATGTCGGGGTCATAATCTACCAGGGCAGTTCGGCTCGCCAGGGAAACCGAGGCGGAGTTGATGCCTTCTAGCGACTGCAGTTTCTTTTCTACATTGGCAGAGCATACGCTGCAAGCCATGCCTATTACTGGAATTGTTTTCTTCATCTGTTTCTTATATAAATGTTCTGAATTCTATAAGCAGAAGCTTTCATATCTGCTTTTCTGCCTGCAAAATTACATATTAATTATGGAAGAAAAAAGATTTATGGTAAAAAACTTTTGGCTGCTCCATGAAAATCATGATAATAAGGTAGATGAAAAATGCGATGGTTCAGGTAAGGGCACAAAAAAAGGCAGGTTCCAAATTGCTTTGGAATCTGCCTCCATCATTTATGGGAGATGATTATTTGACTTCGATGTTCTTTGTAGTCTTAGCCTCCTTAGGAGTAAGCTTTGGAATCTCGACCTCGAGTATACCATCAGCTACCTTTGCTGAAATCTTCTCACGATCAGCATCCTCAGGCAGCGTATAACACTGCTGGTAGTTGCTGTAAGAGAATTCGCGGCGCAGATAGTGCTCGTGCTTGTCTTCATCCTTGTGTTCCATCTTGTTCTCGATGGCGATGTTCAGATTACCATCGTTATCGATGTTTACACGAACCCACTCTTTCTTCAAGCCAGGAGCTGCAACCTCCATGATGTAATTCTTATCTGTCTCCTTGATGTTAATGGCAGGAGCAGTAGCATTCATACGTGACATTACTTCGGTATTGAATAAAGTATCATCAAAGAAGTTACTCAACCAATCTGAATCATTATTTCTACGTGCTAACAACATAATTAAAACCTCCAAATTTTATTTTACTCGTCCTCTCGGTTCCTTACGGTTCCGTCGGGATTTCTGTTTGTTAATATTCTTGTTATTTTTTTGCTTTCGCCTCGAAACTCCGTTGTTCTTCCGAACTCCTTTATCTTTTAGCTTCAGCTTTCACTCTCTGTTTTTGCAACTTATGTGCCAGCGGACTGAAAGTGGTAATGTTGGCACGAAAGGATAAATATTTTAAACTTTTCTGCCAGATGATGCGGTTATCTCAACAAAAAAGTGTAACTTTGTCACCAACTTAAAAATCAAAGCATAAATCGAATAAATAATATAAGATCAATGAAGAAACAACTATTTTTTATGGCGATGCTGATGGCGATGTCGCTTTCTGCCAGCGCACAGCAGCAGGTAACCATCAGTCTGCCTCGCCAGAGTTTCGAGGGTTGGGATTCCCAGACCAATACCATGCGTGTGGTTCCCGGCAAATATCAGATATTCGTAGGTGGTTCGAGTGCTGAGGCTGCGAAGAATGTGATAGAAGTGAAAGTGAAATAAAATGCTGATATAAAAAGAGAAAGCTCGCTAAGATTTTGAACGTCTTGGCGAGCTTTTCTTCTGTCTTAACTCTTAAGCCTGCAGTTTTTTTGAAGTTTTTTCAAAGAAATGGACTTTGAATCACTCTTTTTTATTATATTTGCAATCGAAAATCGATTTGAACCTTGACTAAACGATGAAATAGTTATGGAACAGAACTTAAAAACCATATTTTATGCGATGGGTGCGATGATTCTTGCACCCCAAACCCTCTGTGCTCAGTCTGTGAACATCGAAGGCCTAGACTCCTTGCGCTTATCAGGTTCGGTGAGTGTAGTGGAGCCTGAACTTCTGAAGAAGGGTGTGCTCAATAATGCCCTGGATGCCTTGAGCGGACAGACGGCAGGTGTTAACGTCACTACCAATGGTCTTGACCGTATTGCTATGTTGAACTCCGTCCGGGTTCGCGGTACAACTTCTATCATGGGCGGCAATGATCCTCTGGTGATTATTGATGGTGTTACTTCTGATGTGGCGACGCTTGCTACAATCTATCCCGCCGATATCGAGAGCTTTACAGTACTGAAGAATGCCAGCGAAACGGCACTCTATGGTTCCCGTGGTGCTTCGGGCGTTATCCAGGTAAAGACCAAGAAGGGTACGGGTAAGGGATTTCAGATTTCTTACGAGGGAAACTATGGTATAGAGGCGATGTATAAAAGTATGGAGATGCTCAATGCCGCCGAATACATAGCTGCTGCACAGAAGTATGGGCTGGAGTATAACAATAAGGGATATGATACCAATTTCCGCAAGGCGATTACCCGAACCGGAAATATCCAGAACCATTATCTGGCCTTCAGCGGTGGCACTCCGCAGAGCAACTACCGCGCTTCTTTTGGCTATATCGACCATAACACGATTATTCGGAGCAAGGGCTATCGTAATCTGGTGGCTAAGATTGATGTCACCCAGAAGGCATTTGGCGATAAACTGACGGGAGATTTCGGCGTGTTCGGTTCGTCTTTCAAGAACAATGATATCTTCGACAGTCAGATGCTTTTCTATTCTGCCGATGCCATGAATCCTACTTATCCTTATGATAAGCTGAACGGCAGTTGGGTGAAGAATGGGGCTGCATCTCAGGTGAATCCTCCCGGTGCCGTGCTCAAGGAGCGTGATGATACGAAGAATATGAACTTCAATGCTCATCTGAAGTTGAACTATGATATGACAAATTCTCTGAGTGTTTCTGCTTTCGGAGCATACAGTTATGCTTCCAACGAGAACAACCAGTTCTGTCCTACCTGGCTTTGGGCGCAGGGCAATCTCTATCGTGGGGAGTTCAAGAGCGAGGACTGGCTTGCCAATGTATCGTTTAACTATCAGCATTCGTGGGGAATCCACAATCTGAAGGCAATGGTGGGTGCAGAATATCAGAAGGATATTCGAACGGGATTCTGGACTTCTGCGAAGGGAATCACCAACAACGACATGTATTACCATAATATAGGTGCTGCTGCATCACGGCCTTTCGGTGGGACAGACAGCAAGTACGAAGATCCGACCCTGGCTTCTGTGATGGGCAATGTCGACTACACCTTATATAATAAGTATAGTCTTTCGGTTTCCATGCGTGGCGATGGTTCTTCGATGGTGGGCAATGACCATACCTGGGGTTTCTTCCCATCCGTCTCTCTTTCCTGGGATATGAAGCAGGAGAAATGGCTCCGTTCTCTCAAGGAAATTACCATGCTGAAACTGCGTACGGGCTATGGACGCTCAGGTAATCTTGGCGGAATATCTTCTTATACCACTTTGAATACGGTACGGCAGAATGGTATTGTTTCGGTGAACAGTTCTCCTACGGTTACGATGGGAATGATTAGCAATAACAATCCTGATCTGAAGTGGGAAACCCGCGCTACCTGGAATATCGGAGCTGATTTGGGATTGTGGAACAACCGGCTGGTTCTGACGGCAGAATATTACTATTCCAAGACCACCGACATGCTCTATGCCTATGATGTGCCGGTTCCGCCTTTTGCCTATGATAAACTGTTGGCAAACCTGGGTTCTATGAGCAACCAGGGTTTGGAGGTCGGCGTTTCCTTCACTCCTATCCAGAAGAAGGACATGGAACTGAATATCAATATGAATCTCTCCTGGCAGAAGAACAAACTCCTCTCGCTGAGTGGTGAATATGACGGAATGCAGATGTCGGCAGCCGATATTACTGCGATGGGTGCCTTGTCGGGTGCCGGTCAGCATGGTGGTTACAACAATGTGGTCTATCAGATAGTTGGTCAGCCTTTGGGGGTATTCTATCTTCCTCATTGCAAGGGAATTATAGAAGATGGAAATGGGCATTACCGCTATGATATCGAAGATTTGGACAAAAACGGAACCGTAGATTTGAGTGATGGCGGTGACAGATATATTGCCGGTCAGGCTACTCCTAAGGTAACGTTGGGTTCCAATATCAGTTTCCGTTATCGCGACTGGTATCTTTCATTGCAGATGAACGGAGCCTTCGGACATAAGATATTCAATGGTACGGGCTTAGCCTACACCAATATGTCGAGTTTCCCGGATTATAATGTGCTGAAGGGAGCTCCTGAGAAGAATATCGTTGACCAGAATGTTTCTGATTATTGGCTGGAGAAGGGCGATTATCTCAACTTTGAGAATCTCACGCTGGGCTATGATATCCCTATCCGAAAGGGCGTGGTGCAGTCGCTCAGAGTTTCGGCGAGTGTCAACAATCTTGCCACCATCAGCAGTTACAGCGGCTTGACTCCGATGATTAACAGCTACGTGGTGAACAGTACGATGGGTATTGATGATAAGCGGACTTATCCTATTTACAGAACCTTCTCATTGGGTTTAAGTGTTCAATTCTAAAATTAGAAAGTTATGAAACGATATAGATTTTTATTTCTGCTGCTGGCGGCATTGTTTATGACATCCTGCCTGGACGAACATCCTAAGGATCAGTTGGACGAGGATGCCATCTATGGCTCTGCATCTGATATTTATATCAATGCCGTGGCTTCTCTCTATAATTATATAGGTGGAGCTAACGAGAGTGAGGGCATCCAGGGCACCTGCCGTGGCATTTACGATTATAATACGCTGACCACCGATGAGGCGATGATTCCGATTCGAGGCGGCGACTGGTATGATGGTGGCCTCTGGAATGCCATGTACCAGCATCGGTGGAGTGCCGATGACCAGTCTCTTTATGATACGTGGAAGTACCTTTATAAGGTTATCGTGCTGGCTAATAAGTCTTTGGATATAATCAGCAACAAGTCGGCCCTGCTTTCTGCCGCACAGCAGGAGGAATATCGGGCTGAGATAAGAGCCATCCGGGCTATGTTCTATTACTATGCTATGGACATGTTCGGTCGGATTCCATTGGTCCTTTCCAGTGCAGAACAGCTCCATTCCAGCCTGTTCCAAGGTCAGACAGATCGCAGTTCTATCTTCCAGTTTGTCTTTCAGGAGTTGCAGCAGGTATTGCCTTCACTTCCCGACCAGCACAGCAATAAGGAAGGCAATTATTATGGTCGCATCACCCAGCCGGTAGTCAACTTTCTGTTGGCGAAGTTGGCTTTGAATGCAGAAATCTATATGTATGATGACTGGACCCAGGGTTATGCGAGCCGTCCGAAGGGAAGTGACATTCATTTCTCTGTGCCGGCTTCTGATGCCTCTTTGCGCAATGGCGATAAGGTGGACTGTAGGAAGTTGAATGCCTGGGAAACCTGCATTTATTATTGTGATAAACTGGCAGAAGAAGGCTATGTCCTGGAGTCGGATGATTCATTCAATTTCTCTACGCATAATGAGACATCGAAGGAGAATATCTTCACGATTCCGATGGATAAGAATATCTATACCAACCAGTTCCATTATCTCTTCCGCTCTTACCATTATACGCATGGCGGTGTCTTGGGATGGGGAAGTGAGAATGGTACCTGTGCCACGATTTCTACGATGAAAGCCAATCATTATGGCGAGGCTGATGAAGATGTCCGTTGCAAGATGAACTTTGTGGCGGGAGTGGTAAAGGTAGATGGTCATGAACTGCTGATGGATAATGGAAAGCCGTTGGAGTATCAGCCTTTTGAAGTGGCTCAAAACCTGACCAACAGTAAGTTTGTCAAGACGGCTGGAGCGAGAATGGCGAAGTATGAGGTGGATAGAACCTCTTATATGGACGGCAAGTTGCAGAGTAACGACATAGTTCTTTTCCGCTATGCAGATGCTTTATTGATGAAGGCAGAGGCAAAGGTCCGAAACGGAGAGAATGGTGATGAGGAGTTGAATAGGATTCGTGCCCGTGTGGGAATGCCTTACCGTAAGGCTACGCTCGATAACATTCTGGAAGAGCGGTTGCTGGAGTTGGTATGGGAAGGATGGCGTCGTCAGGATCTCATCCGTTTCGGCAAATTCACCGGTGCCTACGATCTCCGTACGCCTCTTCAAGGTGAATCCTCCGGCTACACCACCGTCTTCCCGATTCCTCAGAAATGCATTGATTTAAATTCTGAATTGGTACAGAATAAGGGATATGTCAATATTTTGAAGTAAAGAAACTTGAATAGAGTATATGAAAAGAGAAAAGCTCGCCAGGACTTTGATGGTCTTGGTGAGCTTTTCTCGTTTTATTTCCCAAATCTGGAAGTATCTACTTCTTTATGCTGCTTGGCTTTATAGCCGCCGAAACGATAGATGAGGGAGAGGCCTATGATTCTGCCAAAGTACATGTTGTTGATGACGTGCTGACCTCGGTAGGTGTCGTGCAGATGATTGTCGCCTGTCTCGAAGATGTCGTTGCAGTAGGCTTTCAGCTGGAACTTGTCATCCTTGAGAGGCTTCCAGGTGAGGGCAGCGTTGAGATAGCCTGAGGCTGGGATGTCGATGATTCCTTGGATGGCGTCGGTATGGACGGAAGCATCTAGGTTGAGAAGCACATGCTTGCCAAAGAGAAAAGTGCCGTTCCACTGGGCTTGACAGAACCATTTGCTGCGGTCGAATGGAAGATCATAGAAGTGGGAATTCTTGTCGTTCTGATATACGCCAGTGAAGGTAAGGCGATTCTGCCACCAGTTGCCTATGTTGATTGGGGCTGTGAGCATCAAGCCTACCTGGTTTACATGGTCGAAGTTGACATGCTTGTATTCCATCTCCTTCTTCTCGTCGCTCTGGTAAGGAAGCTGACGAAATTCATCTTTCGAGTTGTTGAAGAAGAGACTTGCCACGTATCTGCTGTGCAGAATGTAGGTAAGCGAGAGGCTGAGGTCTCGTGATGGCTTCAACGTCGGGTTTCCAACAATCTTTCCATATCCGCCCACACTATAGGTGGTGAAGTTCTTCACCGACCAATAAGTAGGGTAGTCTCTGTCGCAATCCAAGTCGAATTGGATGACGTGTCCTGCCTTAGGAAGATAGGTGATGGAGAGTGTAGGGAAGAGGTTCCACTCATTCCAGATTGGGGTGTGGTAATATTCTTCCATGAGCGATGCTTCCATCGTGAGTTTTTGTCCGAATGACTTGCTGGCTCCGACGTAGAAACTCATTTGGTCTTCGTTTTGAATGGTGTTGCCATCAGAAGACTTGTTGTTGTTTTCCTGCGAACTCTTGTCTCTTGATGTGGTGTAATTGATGCCGTAGTTCAAGCCCCAGTCTTTTCCTAAGTCGTGCTCCTGCTTGAGGTAAGCGTGCCATTTGTCGATTCGCTGCTGGCTTGTGATGTCGTAAATCTCATCGTAGAGACTGCTTTTTAGCCATTGTTCATCCGGTGAATTATAATAGGTGTATTCTGCTCCTGCCGAGAAACCGAATGGTGTGGAGTAATCCAGGCGGAAGTTGTGAAACTGACTCTTGGCATGGATTCTGAGAAGGGATGTGAAATCGCCATCATCCTCTGACGTTCCTCTCGTGTTATTGAGTTGTGAGGTGTAGGCAAAACTGAGCTGATGATTTTTCGTCAGATGATAGTTGATTCCCAGTCGGATGTTGTGGTTGAGATGACGTTTGATATTGTCGCTATGTGTAGAGAAGGCATAGGAAGTGCCATCAGTCAAGGTGTGGGCAAACTCATTTTCATAGTAATAATATCTCTTGCCATGACCGAAGGAATAGAGCATGTCTATTTCCCATTTCTTGTTGGTGAAGAGCAAGGAGGCGCGCTCTGTGTAACTGTTGCGGTTCTGGTGGGTGTAGCCGCTGAAGAACTCGCCTTGCAGGGAGTGAAAGCCTGTGTTGTGCTTCAGCAGGAGGTTGATGACTTGTCCCTTTACCTGATAGCGGGCTGGGGCTGAATAGACAACTTCAGCGTTGGCGATGCGGCTGGTAGGAATCGTTTTCAGAAGCGAATAGAGCTGCTCGCTCGTCATGGTGGTAGCCTTGCCGTCTATCATCACGGTTACGGATTGGGCGTTGAGAGTCAAGGCTTCATCTTGTTCGCTCACGCCAGGCAGTTGCTTGATGGCTTCATAGGCATTATCCACCGGATGGTTTTTGATGAGTTGAGGCAGGTCATAGGTCAATGCTGCTCCTTTCACCTTTACGATAGGTCGGTTGCCTTTTACCATCACATCGGGGAGGGAATGGATAATGCTGTCCATTTTCAGGGAATCATTTCTGTTTCCTTGTGCCCAGCCGGCAAGACTGATGGCCAGGCAAGCGCTTAATATAACCAATCTTTTCATATTCTTTCTAATTTCCGCAACACTATAATTTAATATTTTTTATAGGCACCTGAGCAACAAAAAGTTGCTCAGGATTTTGCCATGTCAGAAATTTCACTTATCTTAGTGTTG
>ENA-OXQK01000570-OXQK01000570.1-human-gut-metagenome-genome-assembly--contig:-NODE-570-length-11073-cov-4.92576_pt1 | contig 11073 bp, 7 predicted proteins | sample MGYA00249582_ERZ652563 | MGnify/ENA primary metagenome ERZ652563 (study PRJEB26925, sample SAMN05826493) | human gut metagenome | biome: ENVO:2100002; feature: ENVO:00000062; material: ENVO:00002003... | reverse complement strand
GCCCATTCATGCTCAATGACATAGATAGAGAGCAGCTGGCGAAGTGCATAAAGATGTTCGCTCGGCACCGAAGAGAGTTTGCGGTAAGCCGCTTCTGCGCGGTCAAAGAAGCCGGCCGCAAGGAAGTCCTGAGCGAGCTCCTTCAATGCTAGGGCACGTTCTTCATCCGAGAGGTCCGCACGATTGTAGAGATGACGATGCAGACGAACCGCTCGTTCAAATTCCCCTCGGCTGCGAAGCAGATTCCCGAGAACGCGTTCAAGTTCCGTGAGTTCCGGATCCACGCGCACAACTTCAATGAAGGCGTCGATCGCCTTGTCGGATTCACCGTCCAGAAGAAGGGCAAGCCCTTTCGTGGTGATCTCCGGCACCTTCTCGGATTCGCCCCGCTGCTTCTGATCGAACCCCCTGCACCACCAACCGGCAAAAAAGAGGACGGGTACGAATACCAGATACCAAAGGTCAAATTCCATGATTGAACGCGGGACGGGAAATAAGGACTGAGGGAGGGATTTTACGCCGGATTGCTTGTTTTGTTTGAATTTTTCTTAATAGAACTGCTTCACTCGCCGTACAAGAACTTTTGCCTCGGATAAACAAACGGCGCGGAGTTCGATATTGAACTTCGCGCCGTTTTGTTCTTGGGACTCAATGTCCCCATCAACTTGTTGTGAGTTCCTGATCTCCTCTCGAGCAGAGATCAAGTATCACGCAAGGCTTGATGAATTAGAACGTGTGGACGAGACCGCAGTAGACCTGGGTGATCTGAGCCTTGTCGCCAGAGTCATCAGCCTTGGTCTGACCATAACCCGCACCAGCATAAACACCGGTACGTTCGGAGAGCGGGTAGTTATAACGGGCAGACACACCGTAGAACTTAAAGTCTTGATCAGCCTTAGCGTCGAATTCTTCAGAGTAATCTACGTAATAGAGACCCGCCGTCAGCGTACCACCAACGAGCGGAGCAGCCGCACCCAGGTGCAGACCATAGCCCTTCAGGCCCAATGCATCTTTGCCGAAAGCTGTAGCCTCACCCCACTCATTGGTATTGAGAGCCGTCTGATGCTTGAAGTACTGCGCTTCGGCGAAAAGCTGAACAACTTCAAAGTCGTAATTGCCACCCAAGAAGACCAACTGGCCGTCCTTTCCAAGTTCACGGCCAACACCAGCGGTATCGCTAGCACCGTATTTGGTCAACTCATAGCCGACAGCAAATGAGGCCGGACCGTATTCGCCAGACAAACCGATAGAGGCATAGCGCTGAGCGTCGGACGTTCCTTCATCACCGTTAAACTGAGGATTGTTGTCAGCATCAGGCTTATTGGTAGCCTTGCTATCCGTCTTGAACGAATACTGAGCGGTCAGCTGCAGACCGGCAAAACGCGGGGTCTGGTAGACAACCATGTTGTCATAACGGTCGGAAGAAGCAAAGCCCCAAACGTCACCGTCGCCGCCGTCGAAAGATTCGACGTAGCCGAGCATGTCATAGGTACCGGCAGACGAAGAAATGCCGCCGAAACGACCGAAAGCGATCGAGCCGAACGGGCCGGAGAGCGTCAGACCGGCTTCACGGCCGAAGAGGCGGCTGCCCTGACCCATCGTGCCGTCGTCACCATTGAAACCGCTTTCGAGCTTGAAGCCGACCTTGTAGCCGTTGCCGAGGTCTTCGGAACCCTTCAGGCCCCAGCGGTTGCCCGTATCCCAACCAGTCTGCATGTCGAACTTATCAACAGCCTTGTCACCCGTCAACTTCGTATGTTTGTATTCGAAGCCGGTATCGAGAGCGCCGTAAAGCGTCACGTCAGCAGCCATTGCAGAGCCGGCAAAAGCGCCGAGAACGGCGAGCGCAGCAAGAGTCTTTTTCATTTTGAAATCCATTCAAAAAGCAACCTGACTGAACAAAATGCAAACTTTGGTCAATCAAGTGAATTGATTAAGAAGCTCCAGCATGAGCTTCCGCCTTCGGGCTGTCAGCACAAATGGAATCCGTGCGCAGTCCTCTGAAGTCCGGATAATCCTACAAAGTTTCTGAAGCTTGCAAACAATCCTTTTAAGCCTCATTGAGAATTCTTCTTATTTATCAAAGCTCTCCGGCAGCTTCATCTTGTTTCATTTGCGCAACAAATCTTTCACATCCCGTAAACTCAGAATGATATTGATGCATCTGCTTTTTCCTGCATCATCCTGCGGATACGTCCTTCATTTTCTCAAGCTGATCGCCTCTCATATTCAATTCACTCAGCCTGTGTTGTCGGTATACGCATACCTCAGATTGAACACACAGCGAGTTCCGACTGATGGGAAGCCCTGTTCACCCGCGCTCTTTCACTCGTCTCAATTTTTGGGGGACGCCGCCCATAGCAAAAGCCGCCTCCTCTCGAAAGAGAAAGCGGCTTTCTATCTGCCTTGACTCCCCGTACGGAGAATCTTTCAGATCAAGCGGAAGCTATTAAAGCTTCGAGTCGCGGCTCGCGTCCACACGCTGCCTCAAGTCCTTACCAGCCTTGAAGAAGACGGTGTAGCGGGCGCGCACAGCAACAGCCGAACCGTCCTGAGGATTGCGGCCGACACGCTCCGGTCGATATTTCAAACCGAAGGAGCCGAAACCGCGGATCTCAATGCGTCCGCCTTCAACGAGGGTCTGGCTCATCGTATCGATGATCACACCCGCCGCGTCCATGCAGTCGCGCTCGCGAAACGTCGGAAGACGTCCATAGAGTTCAGCAAGCAGTTCGGATTTGGTCATGGAATTACCCATGGTTGCCTCCTCTGAAGCGAATTACTTCTGTTCGAGCTTGGCCTTGAGCAGGGCGCCGAGGTTCGTCGTGCCGGTGGCAGAACCAACGTCAGAGGCATTGAGGCGATCGAGAGCGTCGCGGGCCTCAGCGGCATCCTTCGCCTTGATGGAGAGCTGGATGCTGCGGTTCTTGCGATCGAGGCTGATAACAGCGGCTTCGACTTCCTGGCCTTCCTTCAGGACGGTCGTGGCGTCTTCAACGCGGTCAGCGGCGATTTCGGAAGCGCGGAGGTAGCCTTCGACGTCGTTGCCGAGGTCGATCACGGCGCCCTTGGCGTCAACGGTCTTGACGGTGCCCTTGATGACGGAGCCCTTTTCGTGCGTGGAAGCGAACGTGCCGAACGGATCGCCGGCAAGCTGCTTGATGCCGAGGCTGATGCGTTCACGTTCGGTATCGATCGCGAGCACAACGGCTTCGACTTCGTCGCCCTTCTTGAAGTTGCGAACGGCGTCTTCACCAGATTCATTCCAGGAGAGGTCGGAGAGGTGAACGAGGCCGTCAATGCCGCCAGGCAGACCAATGAACACACCGAAGTCGGTGATCGACTTGATCTGGCCGGAGACCTTGTCACCCTTCTTGTGCGACTGGGCGAATTCTTCCCAAGGATTGGCCTTGCACTGCTTCATGCCGAGGCTGATGCGGCGGCGATCTTCGTCGATGTCAAGAACCATGACTTCGACTTCTTCACCGAGCTGCACAACCTTGCGCGGATCGACGTTCTTGTTCGTCCAATCCATTTCGGAAACGTGCACGAGACCTTCGATACCGGCTTCGACTTCAACGAAGGCACCGTAATCGGTGATGTTCGTGACCTTGCCGAAGAGGCGGGTGCCCTTCGGGTGGCGGCGGGCGATGCCGATCCACGGATCTTCGCCGAGCTGCTTGAGGCCGAGGGAAACGCGGCACTTTTCCTTGTCGAACTTGAGAACCTTGGCGGTGATTTCCTGACCAACCTGAACGACTTCGCTCGGGTGGCGGACGCGGCGCCAGGCGAGGTCGGTGATGTGGAGCAGGCCGTCAATGCCGCCCAGATCAACGAACGCACCGTAGTCGGTGATGTTCTTGACGATGCCCTTGACGATGGCGCCTTCCTGGAGCGTCTCGAGGAGCTTGGCGCGTTCTTCGCCCATGTTGGCTTCGACGACGGCGCGGCGGGAGACGACAACGTTGTTGCGCTTACGATCAAGCTTAATGACCTTGAATTCGAAGGTCTTGCCTTCGTACGGCGTCGTGTCCTTGACCGGACGGGTGTCGACGAGCGAACCCGGGAGGAAGGCGCGAATGCCGTTGGTCATGACGGTGAGACCGCCCTTGACCTTGCCCGTGACCGTACCGGTGACGAGCTCGCCCGATTCGAGAGCCTGTTCGAGGTTCATCCAGGCGGCGAGGCGCTTGGCCTTGTCGCGGGAAAGGATCGTGTCGCCGTAGCCGTTTTCAACGGACTCGATGGCAACAGAGACGAAGTCGCCCGGCTGGACGGTGACTTCACCCTTGTCATCCTTGAACTCTTCGATGGGCACGTAGGCTTCGCTCTTCAGACCGGCGTTCACGACGACGAAGTTGTAGTCGACGCGGACGACTTCAGCGGTGATGACTTCACCCTGACGCATTTCCTGGCTGGCAAGGCTCTGCTCAAAGAGCTCAGCGAAGGATTCGGGCTTGTTGGTTTCGTTGGACATTGTGGAATGGATAAAAAGCACGCCCAAGGGCGGTCTTGTCGGTGAAAATCCGAAGACCCAAGGGCGGAGTTAACGAGAAATCGTCGACACCGTTTTTAAATGGCGCCGACGAAGAAACCGATATGCTACAGCAACTTAATTGAGCTCGGCCCACCAACCAAGCACTTTTTTAACGACTTCGTCGATTCCCATTTCGGAAGTGTCCAGCAACCGGGCATCTGCGGCCGGTTTAAGCGGCGCCACCGCGCGTTCGCGGTCACGCCGATCGCGCTCTTCCAGATCCCGGGTAAGAGCGGCCAGATCGGCTTTTTCACCGCGAGCTTCAAGCTGCTTCACGCGCCGCTCAGCGCGCACGCGGGCAGAAGCCGTCATAAAGATCTTGAGTTTGGCTTCCGGAAAAACCACCGTGCCCATGTCGCGCCCGTCGGCAACAAGTCCGGGAGCCGCCGCCGCACGGCGCTGCAGGTCGAAAAGCGCCTGCCGCACCCCCGGCACAGCAGCGCACTTCGAAGCAGCAACCCCTACGGTTTCGGCGCGGATGGCTTCCGACACATCCTCGCCGTCGAGCCAAATGCGGCCATCCTTAAATTGAGGCGCAAGCGATTGAGCCGCCGTCGTGAGAGCTGCGGGATCGTCAAAAGAAACCTTCGCGCGCAAAGCAGCCAGTGCGGCAAGACGATAGAGTGCACCGCTGTCAAGGTAGTGCCAGCCGAGTGCATCGGCGGCGCGCTGAGCAATAGTGCCCTTGCCGCTTGCGGCGGGGCCGTCAATCGCAATGACGGGGACTGTCATAGCTTCATCCTTCTATTTATTCAATTGACTGCCGACTGGGTTCGTCCGTGGCGATGCGCAAAAGTCTTCATAAAGTCAGCCAACTTTTGCACGCCTTCAATCGGCATGGCGTTGTACATGGAGGCGCGGATGCCGCCGACAGCACGGTGGCCTGCCAAATTAGCGAGTCCGGCTTCGGCTGCTTCCTTAACAAATAAGGCTGTAAGCGCTTCATCCTTCAAGCGGAAGACGGCGTTGACGCGGCTTCTCGACTCGCGCTCAACATGCGAAACGTACATTTCCGGCATGGCATCAATCGCGTCATAGACAATCTTTGCTCTTGCGCGAGCGTACTCATCCATCACCGCAACCCCGCCGTGCGCTTCTATCCACTGCGCCATCAGATTGGCGACATAAAGCTGAAAAACGGGCGGTGTATTGGGCACACTGTCAGTTCGGCTGTAGACGCTGTAGTTAAGCAGCGTCGGCACTTCAGTGCCGGCGAGTCCCAGAAGATCTCGCCGGAGCACGATAACTGCGAGCCCGGCGATGCCAAGGTTCTTTTGTGCTGAGGCATAAAAAAGCCCGAATTTATTGACATCCACCGGGCGCGTCAGGAAGTTGCTCGTCATGTCGGCCACGAGCGGCACGGCTTCAGCATCCTTCAGCACCGGCACTCGCTCAAATTCGATGCCGTGAATAGTCTCGTTGTCACAGTATGCGCAGTAGCTCGTTTCAGGAATGACTTCGAGCTCTTCATCCGCCGGGATGCGATTGCCCGAACCCGAAAAGGCCGACTGCACGCGGCCAAAGCGCAGCGCTTCCTTGGCCGCCGCCTTACTCCAGGCACCCGTAATGATGTAGGTCGAGAGTGTCCCGGCTCCGAGCAGATTCATCGGCACCATGGCGAACTGCATGCGTCCGCCGCCAGGACAAAAGAGCACATCGTAAGTATCAGGGATCGAAAGGAGCTGACGCAGGCGGCTTTTGAGCTCCGTCATTACGCCCGTCACCTGAGGCCCTCGATGGCTCGCTTCCAGAATCGACCAACCGCAGCCATGAAAATCAAGCATCTCCGACTGGATCTGCTTTAGAACGCTCTCGGGGAGCATGGCCGGACCGGGGGCAAAGTTGTAGGGGCGCGTCATTGCAATGATTCTCAAAAAGATCCGCTTAATGGATGCGAAAAACCCGGTCCGCAATGCACAGGCTGCATTTGCGGACCGGGTCTATTCTGCCTCAGCCGCGTCAGTTCTGTTTCGGATCCTTGGGCGGGATCACTTCTTCAGAACTGTCGGCTTCCTCAGCATCATCGCCCTCGTCGACTTCATCGTCATCGATATCGTCGAGATCATCCGTATCAGGCAGGTCGCCCGCATCATCAGGATCAACCTCAACGTTGAGGTGTTCAATTTCGCTTTCGTCCTCTTCGCCCGTACGGTCGACGCGGCGAACGGCCGCGAGCGTGTCGTCGGGCATGCGGATGAGGATGTTGCCCACCGTATTGCGGCCGCGTTCAGGCACTTCGCCCGCCCGCGTACGCACGACTTTGCCGCCCGTGGAAAGCAGCATGATGTCGTCCTCAGGCTTCACGATAACGCCGCTCACCGGCGCGCCGTTCTTTTCAATCACACGAATAGCGATAACGCCCTTGCCGCCGCGGTTGCGCAGCGGATAGGCGGCAAGCGCCGTGCGTTTGCCAAAACCGTGCTCGGTCGCAATGAGGAAGGCCTGCGTCATATCGTTCGTCGAGGCGAGCGCCACCACGGACTCATCGGCCTTGACGCGCATGCCTCTCACGCCGTGAGCTGTGCGGCCCATGACGCGGATGGTCGACTCTTTAAAGTGCACGCAGCGGCCGTTGTCGGCCAAGAGGAAGACGTCGTCGTCGCCCGAAGTAATCGTGACGCCGATGAGTTTCTCGTCGCCCAAGTTCGTCGCCCGGATGCCGCGGCGGGCGGAGCTGAATGCCGACAAAGGCGTACGGCGCACCGTGCCTCGATCCGTGGCAAGGAACATGTAACGGTCTTCGGAAAACTCCTGAATCGGCAGAATAAAGCTGATCTTTTCGTTTTCTTCGAGCGGCAGCAGATTGACAATCGGGCGCCCGCGCGAATTGGCCTTGCCTTCGGGCAGATCAAACACGTCGATGGCGTAGACCTGACCGGCCGTAGAAAAGCACAAGATGATGTCATGCGTGTTGGCCAGGAAGAAGGCCTCAATGACGTCGTCGCGCGTCGTCGCCTGCAGATTGCGGCCCTTGCCGCCGCGCGACTGTGCGTTGTAATCAGCCAGTTCCTGACTCTTCACAAAGCCGTCGCGGGTGAGCGACACAACCATGTCGCGGCGCGGAATAAGGTCGCGCTTATTAAAGTTAGTATCTTCCGACAGGTCGATTGTTGAGCGACGCTCATCGCCATAGGCTTCACGGCAGGCAAGGAGCTCTTCCTTGATGATGGCTGTGACGCGTTCGGGCTTATGCAGAATGTCAATCAAGTCGAAGATCCGCTCCATCGTGGCAGCGTAGTCCGCGAGAATCTTCTCGCGCTCGAGCCCCGTCAAACGGCGCAGATTCATCGCCAGAATATTGTCAACCTGAACCTTCGTCAGATAGTAGAGGCCATCGGGCTGCAGACCGCGGCGCGGATCGAGCCCTTCGGGGTCTGCGTCCTTGCCGTATTCGGCAGCACGCCGAGTGATTTCTGCTGCAAAGCCGAGCGGCCAGCCGCGCCCCATCAGGGACTGCTGAGCCTCTTCAACCGTCTTCGCTGCGCGGATCAGACGGATGAATTCGTCAATGTTGGCCAAAGCGATCGCCTGACCGGCAAGAATGTGGCCGGCGCCGCGACTCTTCTTCAGTCGGAAGATCGTGCGGCGCGTCACCACTTCGCGGCGGTGCTCGAGGAAGTACACGACCATCTGCTTCAAATTGAGGAGCATCGGCTGGCCGTCCACCAAGGCGACCATGTTCATGCCGAAGCTTTCCTGCATCTGCGTGTTCTTGAAGAGGTTATTGAGCACCACTTCGGGCATCGCGCCCTGCTTGAGATCGATCGCAATGCGGATCTGGCGGGTCGACTCGTCGCGCATTTCGGAAATGCCGTCGAGTTTTTTGTCGCGCCAGAGTTCGTGCATGCGTTCGTAGAGCACGCGCTTATTGACCATGTAGGGAATTTCGTCAACGACAATACGCGTGCGCGAATGGTCGCGACCGAATTCTTCGAGGTGCGTGCGTGCACGCATGATGACGCGTCCGCGGCCCGTACGGTAGCCCTCGTAGACGCCCGACAGTCCATAGACGATGCCGCCGGTGGGGAAGTCAGGCGCGGAAATCAGCGCAATGAGATCATCGACCGAGCAGTCCGGATGCTCCAGTGCATGAACGCAGGCGTCAATGGTTTCGCGCAGATTGTGCGGCGGAATATTCGTCGCCATACCCACTGCGATGCCCGAAGAGCCGTTCACCAACAATTCCGGCAGACGCGTCGGCAGAACAACCGGCTCCACTTCGGAGTTGTCGAAGTTGGGAACAAAGTCAACCGTGTCTTCATGCAGATCAGCGAGCATCTCCTCGGCGATCTTCATAAGCTTCACTTCCGTGTAGCGCATGGCCGCAGCGCTGTCGCCGTCGATCGACCCGAAGTTGCCCTGACCGTAGATGAGCGGATAACGCATCGAGAAGTCCTGCGCCATGCGCACGATCGTCTGATACGCCGCACTGTCGCCGTGCGGATGGAATTTACCGAGCACTTCACCCACCACACGGGCAGCCTTCTTCGTGGGCGAACTCCAGACGTTGCCGATTTCCTTCATCGCGTAGAGCACGCGGCGATGAACGGGCTTCAACCCGTCACGAACGTCAGGAAGCGCACGTCCCACGATGACACTCATCGCGTAGTCAAGGTAGGACTGGCGCATCTCGGTTTCGAGCGAAACCGGGAGAAGTTCGTTGGCGATCGAATCGCCCGACGCGCCGTGGCGGCCCTCGCCGCCTTCGTCATCTTCACTCTCGTCTTCGGGCGCAGCATTCGTCTGGGCCGTCTGGGGGGCATCAGTCTGCACATCCGGGGTGTCTGTCGTCCGACGGTCTTCTGCCGCCGGTCCTTCAGCCTCTGCCTTCCCCGGGATCTCTTCGCCCTGAGTCTTCTTTTCTTCGTCCATTAACGGCACCTTGGTGAGTGTTCATCGACCGCAGATATTTCCCGCTTCTGAAAATCAACAGGCACAGAAAAAGCGTGCCGACGCCGACTGAAGAGGATGCGGATCGATCCGAAACGGGTTATTTTAACAGGTTGATCCGACGCGTCCCAAAAGCCTAAAAGACGCGAATGGTTCAATATTCTGCACAGATTTCAACTTTCGACATACTCCTTTCAGCCGTCCCACCATGGAACTTATCGACACCCTCATTGAAGCCCGCTGGATCATTCCGATCGTCCCCAAGGGCGTGATTCTTGAAAACTCCGCCCTGGCCGTCAATGCCGGACGTATCGTCGACATCCTGCCGTTTGAGACGGCCGAAAAAACGTATCAAGCACAAAAGGTCTTTCGTTTCCCGACAAGCGCTTTGCTGCCTGGGTTCGTAAATCTGCATTCACACGCAGCCATGAACCTCGTCCGCGGACTGGGTGCCGATCTTCCTTTGATGGATTGGCTCACCAAAGAGATCTGGCCGGCTGAAGGCAAGCTCATGAGTCCAGAATTCGTGGCCGAAGGCTCTTGGCTCGCCGGGCTTGAAATGGCCGCGAGCGGCGTCACGACAACGTCCGACCATTACTTCTTCCCGAAATCCGCTGCCGAGGGGCTCCTTCGTGCCGGTCTGCGCTGCGCGGTTTCCGGCATCGTTATCGGTTTCCCTTCAGCGTGGGCGAAAAACGACACTGAATACTTGTCGCTTTCCGAAGCACTGATTCAAGAGTACGAAGGCGACCCCTTCGTGCACACCACCATTGCGCCGCACGCACCCTACACTGTGAACGATGCAGCCTTGAAACACTGCGCAGAGATTTCTGACAAGTACGGCGTGCCGATTCACATGCATGTCAATGAAACTGCAGTGGAAGTCTCCGACAGTCTGCGCGACCACCACGAACGTCCGATCGACCGTCTGAAACGCTTAGGTCTGCTTAACGAACGCCTGATCGCCGTGCACAGCGTACATGCGAGCGACGAAGACATCACTAAGATGGCTACTGCACACGCCTCGGTCTGCCACTGCCCATGCTCAAACCTCAAACTCGCCTCCGGCTTTGCTCCGATTGCGAAGTTCCTCAAGGCGGGCATCAACCTCGGCATTGGCACTGACGGCGCAGCGAGCAACGACAAACTCGACATGCTCGGTGAAACGCGTCTGGCCGCCATGCTGGCCAAAGCCGTCGCTCAGGATCCGACCGCCGCTCCGGTCTTTGCCATGCTGGAAGCCGCAACCTTGGGCGGCGCGCGTGCACTTCGCTGGGACGCTGATATCGGCTCACTCGAAATCGGCAAGGCCGCCGACCTCTTCGCCATTGACCTCGGCACCCCCGAGTCGCTGCCGGTGGCAGACCCTGCCGCACAGATCCTCTATTCTGCCGGCCGAGAATGCATCACCCACACCTGGGTTGACGGCCGTCTGATTATGGAAAAACACGCTCGCGCCGCCTATCCGCAGACCGATGCACTCGCTGCGGCAGCACTCTGTGCCCAAAAGTGGCAAAGCCGCCTCAAAAACTAACTTTGAAAACGATAGAGATCTGCAGTGAGCCCCTCGCAGATCTCTATCAAATTCCTATAATGGACGAGTAAAAGTCGGCGGCGATTGTTTACTGCCGACTGCCGATTCTGTC
>ENA-OXQK01000557-OXQK01000557.1-human-gut-metagenome-genome-assembly--contig:-NODE-557-length-11319-cov-6.32564_pt1 | contig 11319 bp, 6 predicted proteins | sample MGYA00249582_ERZ652563 | MGnify/ENA primary metagenome ERZ652563 (study PRJEB26925, sample SAMN05826493) | human gut metagenome | biome: ENVO:2100002; feature: ENVO:00000062; material: ENVO:00002003... | reverse complement strand
GGGCTCGGAGATGTGTATAAGAGACAGGCCCATGTCGATACGCTCGACGAGGCGCTCGCGTTCGTGGCCGCGATCCGCGAGCAGCATCCGAAAGCCCGACACGTGGCGTATGCCGCCTTGTGCGGAGGCGCGGATGGGCGACTGTCCGAACGCATGAGCGATGACGGCGAGCCGTCCGGTACCGCCGGCAAGCCGATTCTCGACGTACTCAAGCAGTCCGGCACCACCGATTGCGTAGTTGCCGTCACCAGATATTTCGGTGGCATTCTGCTGGGCTCCGGTGGTCTGGTCCGCGCGTACTCATCCGCCGCATCATTGGCGATGAAAGCCGCCCGCGCCGCCCGCATCATGACCGCCAAGCGATACCGGGTCCGTCTCGAATACCCGCAGCTGGCACGATTCCAGCAGATCCTGGCGCAGCTCGGTGGCAACCAGGAGGATGAATCGTATGCGGTGAACGTCGAACTGACCGCGGTGGTGCCGCAAGATGATTGCGTGCGATTCGAGGAGCGTGTGCGGGAAGCGTTCAATGCCGCGGTGGTACCGGACCCGATTGACGTGGTCAACATTCCGATTCCGTTCGCGTGACGCCTGTATGACTAAGCTGGGCATCATGACCGACGAGAACACCACCACCCAGCGGACCCAGCCCACCGAGGCCGCAACTGAGGCTGCAATCGACACGGGCGCCCAGCAGCGGGACCAAGGCGCGCAGGCCGCAGCCGAGTCCGCCGCTCCGGTGGATTTCGAACCGCTGACCGCTACATACGAACGTCTGCGTCATTCCACCGACCCGGCCGAACTGTCCGAATTCGCCCGTCGGCCGTTGCCTGACCGTGCCGATCAGGCGGCGTTCTCCCGCGCCACCGCACTTTTGGAGGCTGTGGCCGGCAACCCGCACACCCCGGTGGCCGATCGCGTGTTCCTCGCCGACACCATGCCGTTCCCGAACGTATTGGTCAAACTCTCCGAAGACCCCGAACCGTCCGTGCGCCAAGCCGTGGCCGCCAACGGGGATGACAAGAATTGGCTGGTCGGCCGCCTGACCAAGGATCCGGTACCTGCGGTCCGGGATACGGCGTTGAAAAACAAGCGCACCAGCTGGAAGATGCGGCTTGAGGGTGCGCAGGACCCCACTGCGGATGCGGAGACATTGGATTTCTTGGGCGTACTTGGCACCGAATCCGAAGAGGGAGCACCGGCAGTGCTTTCCTCGATGGTCCGCCGTGCCGTGGCGCTGAACCCCAATACGTCCGAAGCGATGCTTGCCAAATTGGCCAACGACCCCTCGGCCGAGGTGCGGCACGCCGTGGAAAGCCGCCGCTAAGCACACTATTGCTGTGTTTTGCCGTGCAAATTTGGCCGGCAATCACCCTCTATCCACCATTGTGAGCGCTCACATCTCACTATGTGAGGGTAAAAAGTACATAATTTGGCGGAATCACGGCATTTTGCTTACGGTGTGGCGCAATCAAACGGCGTTAGACTGGGACTATGAGTGAGATTACCGAGAGTGAAGAGCGTCTGGCCCGTCCGTTGATTCGACTGGCCAAGTTGGTCGGTGTCGGCACGAGTTATGTGGGCATGAGCCATGACTACCACGAGATAGACGATGACGTCCTGATCGAGGTGCTGGCAGCGCTGGGCATCGACGCCTCCAGCGAGAACGCCCAACTCATCGCCATCCGACGCATTCTGAACGAGCGTTACTCCCGATTGGTGGCACCCACCGTGCTGCATATCGCCGGTAGCGAGGACCGGGTGCTGGTGAACACCGGCATTCTGGACGTGCCTTCGGCGAGCATCACGCTGGAGAACGGCGAGCCATATCAGGGCACCGTTGAAGTTGGTCCTGGAGATGGATCCCAGGCCTACGACTTGGATGGCACGTTCATTTCGAATGCGGCTGTGGTCATTCCCGCCGATCTGCCGATTGGCTACCATACGCTGCACGTCAAGGTCGCCGACCGCGTGCAAGACGCCACTTTGATCAGTGCACCTGATCGCGTCGATCTGCTTGACCCGATGAAGGGCGGCAGTCTGTGGGGCTGGATGGCCCAGCTGTACTCGATTCGCTCCTCCAACTCCTGGGGCGTGGGCGATTACGAGGATCTGAAGACCATGCTGGTGGACGCCAAGCAGAAGACCGGTGCCGACTTCGTGCTCATCAATCCGGTACATGCCGCCGAGCCGGTGTCCCCGCTCACCCCGTCGCCGTATCTGCCGGTAAGCCGTCGCCTGATCAACTTCACGTACATCCGCCCCGAGGCGATCGCCGAATATGCCACGCTCAGCGCGGGCGACAAGAACGCCGTCGACGGACTGCATGCCGACACCGAACCGCTGAACGGTGATTCCCAGCTCATCGACCGTGACGCCATGTGGCGCAGCAAGATGCATGCCCTGTGGATTATCTTCAAGGCCGGCCGTACCGCCGAACGCCAAAGCGCGTTCGACCAATTCAAGGCGGACTGCGGTTCCGACTTGGAGGCGTATGCCACGTGGTGCCTGTGCTACGACAAGTGGGGCGCACCCAACGGCGAGGAGAGCAACTGGGAGCGCAAGTTCAACCGCGACTCCCCGGAAATCGCCAATCTGCGCAAGCAGTACCCGGACACTTTGGACTTCTACCGCTGGCTGGAATGGATTGCCGCCGAGCAGCTGTCCTCCGCCCAGCAGGCAGCCAAGGACGCCGGCATGCATATCGGCATCATGTCCGATATGGCCGTCGGCGTGCACCCCTCCGGCGCTGACGTGTGGTGGAATCCCGAGCGCTTCGCCAAGGGAGCCACGGTCGGTGCACCGCCGGACATGTTCAACCAGCAAGGCCAGAACTGGAGCCAGCCGCCGCTGAGCCCGATCAATCTGGAGGCCACCGGCTACGAGACCTACCGCAATATGGTGCATGGCATGTTCGTCCGTGCCGGTGCGGTGCGCATCGACCACATTCTCGGCCTGTTCCGCCTGTGGTGGATTCCCGAGAACCGGTCGGCTATGGATGGCGCTTATGTGTACTACGACTCAGACATCATGCTGGGCGTTCTGGCCATCGAGGCCTCTCGCGCCGGCGGCGTGGTCGTAGGTGAGGACCTCGGCGTGGTGCCGGACTATGTGGCCGATTCCCTGTCGAGCCACGGTATTCTCGGTTGCGCCGTTGAATGGTTCGAGCAGTGCGACGGCGTGTTCCGCGCCCCCTCCCAGTGGCGTCCGTACGCATTGGCCTCCGTGAATACGCACGATTTGCCGCCGACCGCCGGTTACCTGGAATACGAGCACGTCAAGATTCGTGAGCGTCTGGGCTTGCTGACCGGCCCGGCTGAGGAATTCGAAGCCTCCGCAAAGGCCGAGCAGGATGCGATGCTGGCCATGCTGGTCGAGCAGGGCTATCTTGATGCCGACTTCGCCGAACATCGTGAGGATCACGAGGCGGATATCATCGACGCGCTGTACCGCGCACTGAAGGGTTCGCCGTGCAAGCTGCTCGCCGCCTCGATCACCGACGCGGTGGGGGAGAAGCGCGCGCAGAACCAGCCGGGCACCAACAACGAATACCCGAACTGGCGCATCCCGCTGGCCGACGCCAAGGGCAACGTGGTACCGCTCGAAACCCTCTTCGACACCCCCGGCGTCCAACGCTTCGCCCAAATCTTCAATTCCTGACCCACTTTACCTCCCTCTGACGAGCCGAGTCGTTAAGCGGACAGTCCAGTGGACTGTCCGTAGACGAGGCCTGAACGAAGCGATAGCTGAGAGAAGGCAGGGAATTGCCTCACCGTAGGCGAGTCGGTTAGCCGAAGTGGGTGGGAGAGAAACCATAAATAGGGGAAGAGAAGCCATAAACCCAATGGAGTGTCCCCAGTTGCCCTATGTCAAGCCCGGCGATATACTAGTGGATTGTTGTGTTTCCCTAAGGGGTCCTTCAAAGCGCTATCCCACTCGCCATCGAGGACTTTCAGGGAGCCCACGGATAATGAGGTTCGATGCCTCTTGGATGCGGCCCTGACCAAGCCACGCCAAGCAGCTGAGACCCGGAACACAATATAGAAAAGGTAATCCAGTGAAAACTTTCACTCCGAAGCCAGCTGATCTGACTCATGACTGGTATGTCATCGACGCCACCGACGTGGTGCTCGGCCGTCTCGCCACCCAGGCTGCAATCCTGCTGCGCGGCAAGAACAAGCCGACCTACGCTCCGCACGCCGATTCCGGCAACCACGTGATCATCATCAATGCCGACAAGATTGCTCTGACTGGCAACAAGATGGGCAAGGAACTCTACTCGCACTCCGGTCGTCCCGGTGGTCTGCGTCGTGACTCCTACGCCGAGCTGCTCGAGAAGAACCCCGAGCGCATCATCAAGAACGCTGTCAAGGGCATGCTGCCGAAGAACCGTCTGGCCAAGGTGCAGCTCGACCGTCTGCGTGTCTTCCGCGGCGCCGAGCACCCGCACACCCCGCAGAAGCCCCAGGTCTTCGAGATCGCCCAGGTCTCGCAGCAGGCCAAGTGAAACCTGAGAGGAGATAAGAATCATGGCTGAAAACACCAACGACTCCCAGGTTGTCGAGACCGAAGAGGAGCTCACCAACTACACCACCGAGACCAACGCTGGCGCTGGTACCGGCACCTCCGCGATCGAGCCGGGCTACGGCACCGGTCGCCGCAAGGAGGCTGTCGCCCGTGTCCGTCTGGTTCCGGGTGACGGCAAGTGGACCATCAACGGCCGCACCCTGGAGGAGTACTTCCCCTCCAAGCTGCTGCAGCGTGAGGTCAACTCTCCGATTGTTCTGCTCAAGCTCGAAGGCAAGTTCGACGCTATCGTCCTCGTTGACGGCGGCGGCACCACCGGCCAGGCCGGCGCTATCCGCCTCGGCGTTGCCCGCGCTCTGAACGCCATCGATCGTGATGCCAACCGCGCCGCCCTGAAGAAGGCTGGCTTCCTGACCCGCGACGCTCGCGTCGTGGAGCGCAAGAAGGCTGGTCTGCACAAGGCACGTCGCGCCCCGCAGTTCTCCAAGCGTTAATTTCGCTTGTCCTGTACCGAGCATACAAAGGCTCTCCGTGGAATTCCGCGGAGAGCCTTTGTGTTTGTGTCGTGCTGTTTTGAGTGTGACTCACACCTGTTTCATCAGCGTGATGCTCAGCGCCGGCATGGTCCAGACATTGTCGTCGACGGGAGTGTCCGGCGTATCCCCCACAGGGGCATCAGGCATATCAGCTGATACCTCATCCCGAGGCGCGGACGAGGTGCCGTTTGCGGCGTGATCCGTTGCTGGCATCGCGAATTCGATGGTATCCGCTTCATCCTCAGTCGAGGATTCCGTGCGCTGCATGGCCATTTCTTCGACCAGCGTGCGTACCGTCTCGCTGGCGTCCGGTACATGCTGCGTCCAAACGGTGGTGTCATCGTTCAAATCGCATTCCTCGACCTGAATGCCATGCCCGGCTCGGCGGCCGTTGATTTCGGCCGAGCACCATTTAGGCGTCCAGTGAGTGTCTGGCGGCAGGCGGAATGTGCGGTCGTCAGCGGTGCCGTTGACCACAATGCACACGTCCACCTCACTGTTGGACAGCAATCGCATGGTGAAGCTACGTACGCCCAGATCGAACCAGTCACGCTCCATCGGCGTGGTGCCGTCGGGCAGGAACCACTGCACGCGGCTTGAGGGCTTGAGTAGGCCGAGTTGGGTCAGTCGGGTGAAGAAGTCCTCGTGGTGATACAGGTCCAGTGATTTACGTAGCGCCACCAGTCGAGACACGGTTTTCAGGCGACGCATTTCGCGTGTCTTGTTGGTGGAATACATCCAATCCCACTTCAGCCACGTGATGTCGTTGTCTTGGCAGTAGGCGTTGTTGTTGCCGTCCTGTGTGTTGCGGAATTCGTCGCCGGCGAGCATCATCGGCGTACCCAGCGAGAGCAGCAGCATGCCGATTATGTTCATGGCCGCCTGTTCGCGTGCCGTGATGACGTCTGGATCATCGGTGACGCCTTCGACGCCGAAATTGGCGGAATGGTTCACCGACGAGCCATCATTATTGTTCTCGCCGTTGGCTTCATTGTGCTTGGAACGGTATCTGGTGAGGTCCGTCAGCGTGAAACCGTCGTGGCAGGACACGAAATTGATGGAGGCCGGAGCGCCGCGCCCGGGTTCGGTGGCGAACAGATCGGCCGAGCCGCACAGTCGCGTGGCCATCTCCTGCAAACTGATACGACCGAAATCGGAGCCGCCGTCCACATCCTCAAGCCAGAAGGTGCGGGCCGTGTCGCGGAAGCGGTCATTCCATTCGGCGAACGGCACGGAGAATTGGCCGGTGCGCCAGCCGAGGTTGCCCAGATCCCACGGCTCCATAATGAGCTTCAGGTTGCCCAGCAGCAGATCGGAACGCAGGGCGTAGAGGAACGGGTGATGATGGGTGAATTCGCCTTCCAGGCGGGCCAGCGTGACGCCAAGGTCGAAACGGAAACCGTCTATGCCGATACGCTTGGCCCAGTATCGTAATGAGTCGATGGCAAAGGTGACCACATGCGTGTTGGTGAAGTCCAGCGTATTGCCGCAACCGGTGGTGTCTTCGAGTCGACCGGTATTGGATTTTTGATGGCGATAGTAGGCCAGGTCGTCGAGGCCGCGCCAGCAGACCGTCGGGCCTTCGACGCCGCCTTCGCATGTGTGGTTGTAGACCACGTCCATGATGACTTCGAAGCCGGCCTCGTGCAGCGCGCGCACCATGTCTATGACTTCTTGGCGCACGGCGGCCGCGCCCTTCTCTTGGGCTGCTTTGGTGGCATAGGAGGGTTCGGGGGCGAAGTAGCTGAGGGTGGAGTAGCCCCAGTAGTTCTTGCGGCCGTGTTCTTGCAGGAAGAGCTCGTCCTGCTTGGCCATAATCGGCAGCAGTTCGATGGAGGTGATGCCCAATCCCTGCAGATAGGCGAGCGTTGTGGGGTGGGCGAGTCCGGCGTAGGTGCCACGCAACGCTTCGGGCAGCCACGGCGCGTTGGCGGTGAAGCCTTTGACATGCATCTCGTAGATGACGGTTTTGCGCCACGGCACATGCGGGTGCTGCGGGTCGCCCTCATGCTTATGGATATCGCGATCGTCGATGGCCACGGACACCGGCACATGGCCGAGCGAGTCTACGGTGCTCATGGCACCGTATGCCGAGCCGGTTACCTTGTGGTCCACGACATCGCATTCATAGGAGAAGGCGGCGGGGGTGAGCTCCATGGAGCCGTCGATGCCCTTGCCATACGGGTCAAGCAGGAATTTGTATGGATTGAAGCGCACGCCGTGTTTCGGGTCCCATGCGCCGTCCACGCGGTAGCCATAACGCATGCCGTCCCATGCTTTGGGCAGGTGCACGTACCACAGGCCGTAGTTCGGTCCGGTCATGCGGAACAGGGTCTCGCGCAGATACAAATGTTCGATAATGCGCGTGCACACCGGAAACTCATGGATCTGCTGGATGAACGAGGCGTTCGGGTCTTCGAACAGGCGGATGGCGTCTTGGAAGAAGGCGCCGGGCTCGTCAATGGGCTCCAGCACACACAGCCAAACCTGATCGGCAGTTTCGGAACGAACAACGACGTCAGCCCCACCGTCGTCAGTGAAGTACAGCCCTGGGCGAGTGGCGTAACGATGCAACGGTGGGTTTTTCATACCTCCATTGTAGACGTGTTGTCACTTCTGGTGGAAGCCCTTGATTTCCTGCCGCGTTCCGCAGCACCACAGATATCGTCGAGATAATTCTCGGCGAATCGCAATGCGGCACCGATGATGTTCTGGTCTTCGGCGCAGTAGCTCTTGCGCAGATTGAAATGGTCGGTGCCGAACGGACTGCGTGCGATGACGCGCGCCTTCAGATCCTCGATGTCACTGTCTTCAAGATGCTGGGCTGCTTCACCGCCGACAATCACGTCGCCCGCGATGATGGATCGCGCGTTGACGATGGCCTGCGCCACGTAATCCAGCCATTCGTCCATGCGCTCGCGATGATGCCGTTCACCCTGCTCAAGCACGCTGAAGAAGCCGGGAATACTTTCGTAATCCTCGGGCAAGGTCTCCGGCGAGCAGTAGGTGTCCATGCAACCGCGCTGGCCGCAGTAGCATTCGCGGCCGCCCGGCACCAGCGTCATGTGTTCGATGGTGCCATTGCACATATTCGGACCCTGATACAGCTTGCCGCCCACGATCACCGCGCCGCCCGGGCGTCGCTCCAGATAGACGCACACCGCATCGGTGAGCGTGGAGTCGAACCATAGCTCGACCATGGCGGAGGCATCGGAATCGTGGATCATCATGCACGGGTAATGGACCGACTGGCTGATGGTTTCGAGCGTAAGCCCCGTGTTGCCCATAATGGTGCCGAAGGTGATGGTGGTGGCGTCGGGGGAGAGGATGCCTTGGATGGCGAACGAGACGCCGAGCACTTTGCCGTGCTTCTTTTCGACGTCGGAGGCGAAGTTGTTGATGATGCCGCCGATACGCTGGTAGTAAACGTTGGTGTTGCGGTAAGGCAGGGCATCGTTGCGTTTTTCGATGACGTTGCCGTACAGGTTAATCGCGCACAGGCGCAGTTCGTTGGCCCGCATCACTACGCCGATGGCAGTGCGATGAGCGGGATTGAACTCATAATTTTGCGCCTTGCGCCCGCCGGTGGAATCCTGCAGTTCGCCTTTGCGGATGAGTCCGTCATCTTCTAGGGCGCGCAGATTTTGGGTGATGGTGGGCAGGCTGAGGCCGAGTTCGCGTTCCAGTTCCTGCTTGGTGACATGGCTATGGCCATACAGATACTGGGTCATGGCACTGCGGTTGTGCGCTTTCACTGCGGTCGATGGCATTGCCCTCATATTTACCCCTTTGTGCGATGAGATATATGTAAGTATACTTTATGAAAGTGGCTTTCATGTGCCTCGACGCGGAGATTATGAGGCAACAATCGTATATTTGTAGGCGATTTTGGGCACTTTTTTAAACCAATTTTCTAGAAATGTGGGGAAAATGAGTGCTTTTGGAAACTTGATTTAAGAAAGTTGTCGGATTGCGTTGTTTGCAAGCATGTGATTTTCGGTAAAAAGTGAACAAAAAGTACCAAATCGCCGAATAAAGTGAGGATTTGTTCGATATTTCGCACAACTCTTAACAAAAACTGTTCAATATCGCACGTGAAACGCCGTCGATTTTGTGCGTATGCATCGCGCCGGACCGTTCGGTATATTGTGACTCAAGTCACATATGCAATGTGACAACGCATCACCGGTCATTTTCGGTTACTGAGGCGGTATCCCGCTGGTGCAACTGAGGTGACGAGGCGATGGCCCAGAACTTTGCCATATACCCCAAGAAGATCGAGGAGGACCCCAAGTGGCAGAAGCAAAGAAGAAAGTCGAAGCTGCCAATCCGACCCCAGAAGAGAAGCAGGCCGCAGCTGAGGCCGAAGTTGACGCGCTGGTTGCCCGCGCCAAGAAGGCTCTCGACGAATTCGAGAACCTCGACCAGAAGCAAGTTGATCGTATCGTCGCCAAGGCCTCCATCGCCGCTCTGAACAAGCACCTCGTTCTCGCCAAGATGGCCGTCGACGAGACCGGCCGTGGTCTCGTGGAAGACAAGGCCACCAAGAACATCTTCGCCTGTGAGCACGTCACCAACTACCTGGCCGGCCAGAAGACCGTCGGCATCATCCGCGAAGACGACGTGATGGGCATCGATGAGGTCGCCGAGCCCGTCGGCGTGGTCGCCGGTGTCACCCCGGTTACCAACCCGACCTCCACCGCCATCTTCAAGTCCCTCATCGCCCTGAAGACACGCTGCCCGATCGTCTTCGGCTTCCACCCCGGCGCGCAGAAGTGCTCCGTCGAGGCCGCCAAGATCGTGCGCGACGCCGCCATCGAGGCCGGTGCTCCCGAGAACTGTATCCAGTGGATCGAGCACCCGTCCATCCAGGCCACCGGCGCGCTGATGCGGCACCCGGGCGTGGCCACGATCCTCGCCACCGGTGGTCCGGGCATGGTCAAGGCCGCTTACTCCTCCGGCAAGCCCGCCCTCGGCGTGGGTGCCGGCAACGCCCCGGCCTATGTTGATTCCGATGTGGACATCGTCCGTGCCGCCAACGATCTGGTGCTCTCCAAGCACTTCGATTACGGCATGATCTGCGCCACCGAGCAGGCCATCATCGCCCACAAGGACGTCTACGACCAGCTCATCAAGGAGCTCAAGGTCCGTAAGGCCTACTTCGTCAACGCCGAAGAGAAGGCCAAGCTGGAGCAGTACATGTTCGGCTGCACCGCCGGTTCCGGCGTCAAGCCCGTGCTGAACTCCGTGGTGCCGGGCAAGTCCCCGCAGTTCATCGCCAAGGCTGCTGGCTTCGAGATTCCGGCCGACGCCACCATTCTGGCCGCCGAGTGCAAGGAAGTCTCCGACGACGAGCCGCTGACCCACGAGAAGCTCGCTCCGGTGCAGGCCGTGCTCAAGGCCGACAACAAGGAGCAGGCCTTCGAGATGTGCGAGAAGATGCTCAAGCTGGGTGCCGGCCACACCGCCGCCATCCACACCAACAACCAGGAGCTCGTGCGTGAGTACGGCGTCCGTATGCACGCCTGCCGCATCATCTGGAACCAGCCTTCCTCCCTTGGCGGCATCGGCGACATCTACAATGCCATCGCCCCGTCGCTGACCCTGGGCTGCGGCTCCTACGGCGGCAACTCGGTGTCCGGCAACGTGCAGGCCGTGAATCTCGTCAACATCAAGCGCATTGCTCGGAGGAACAACAACATGCAGTGGTTCAAGATCCCGGCCAAGACCTACTTCGAGCCGAACGCCATCAAGTACCTGCGCGACATGTACGGCATCGAGAAGGCCGTCATCGTGTGCGATAAGGTCATGGAGCAGCTCGGCATTGTCGACAAGGTCATCGACCAGCTGCGCGCCCGCTCCAACCGTGTGACCTTCCGCATCATCGACTACGTCGAGCCGGAGCCCTCCGTCGAGACCGTCGAAAAGGGCGCGGAGATGATGCGCGAGGAGTTCGAGCCGGACACGATCATCGCGGTTGGCGGCGGCTCCCCGATGGATGCCTCCAAGATCATGTGGCTGCTCTACGAGCACCCGGAAATCGCCTTCTCCGACGTGCGCGAGAAGTTCTTCGATATCCGTAAGCGCGCCTTCAAGATCCCGCCGCTGGGCAAGAAGGCCAAGCTCGTGTGCATCCCGACCTCCTCCGGCACCGGTTCCGAGGTCACCCCGTTCGCCGTGATCACCGATCACAAGACCGGCTACAAGTACCCGATCACCGACTACGCGCTGACCCCGTCCGTGGCCATCGTGGACC
>ENA-OXQK01000536-OXQK01000536.1-human-gut-metagenome-genome-assembly--contig:-NODE-536-length-11550-cov-5.73006_pt1 | contig 11550 bp, 9 predicted proteins | sample MGYA00249582_ERZ652563 | MGnify/ENA primary metagenome ERZ652563 (study PRJEB26925, sample SAMN05826493) | human gut metagenome | biome: ENVO:2100002; feature: ENVO:00000062; material: ENVO:00002003... | reverse complement strand
AGATGTGTATAAGAGACAGAAATAAACGCCTTATAAAAGGAGTCATATAAAAAGGTCAATATAAGAAAATCACTATAAAAAAAGTCGCTTCTCTGTTAGAATCTGATTGATTCTTTCAAAGAAGCGACTCTTTATTTTAGATATAATTATACTCGTATTTACTTCTTCTGACTATCTATCTCTTTCAGAAGTTCATCCACAGCCACCTTTAGTTGGGTATCCTCTCCTTTGACTACTGTTTCCGGATTATTGGCAACCTTTACATCCGGTTCCAATTGGGTATTTTCCAAATAACTGCCGTCAGGCAAACGATAACCGACGATAGGAATACCAAAGACCAGTGAAGGATCTTGTAAAGTTTCCCAAGACACACTTGTCATAGTACCTGGAACAGGCATACCGACAAGTTTGCCAATCTTTTGATGTTTATATACCCACGGAGTTCCGTGTGCATTCGAGTAGTTGGCCTCACATTGCAGCATAATGGAAGGTTTGTTCCAACGACGGCTCGGCATATCACAGGCTTCACGTCCGCGTACCACTTGTGTGAAGTATTTCTGACCACTGAACAGTATTTCAATATCTTCATGCAGACGGCCACCACCGTTGAAACGGGTATCAATCACAATGCCTTCGCAGTTGTTATATTTTCCCAGAATGTCCGAGTATACAGTACGGAAGCTATCATCTCCCATCGACTGAATATGAACATATCCCAAACGTCCTTTCGACCATTTTTCAACATCTGCCGCACGTTGTTTTACCCAACGTTTGTATAACAATCCATTCAGTTGCCCGTTGGTGACCGGTATCACCACTTCTTCCCAACGCTCTTTACTTTGTGGATTGTAGATTGAAATCAATGTTTTCTTCCCTGCTTTATTATTCAGCAAGCAGGTTATGTCATTATCGAGAGTTATCTCTTCTCCATTAATCTTTTCAATGATGCAACCAGCCTTTACTTTGGTACGTGAATGACCGAACGGACCTTTTTCTATTATTTCAGCAATCTGCATTCCTTTTCCCTGATAATTCCAGTCGAACAAGAGTCCGAGATTAGAAGTGACATCTCCTTTTCCTTTGGGAGAATAACGTCCTCCGGTATGTGAAACATTCAGCTCACCCAACCACTCACTCAATAATTCTGCAAAGTCATAATTGTTATCAATATGAGGCAAGAACTTACGATAAGCATTAGTCATAGCATCCCAGTCAACCCCGTGCATATTGACATTGTAGAAGCGTTTTTGATGCTGTTTGTACACATGGTCAAACATCGTTTCACGTTCGGCAGCCAAATCCATTTTCATTTCAGCCTGATAGCTGATGGACTTCAACGCATCCGACTTGGCATCCATCTTTTGCATAATCCGGCTTCCCAACAAAAAGATATCTCCTTTTTTGTCCAACATCAACGATGCCCAACCGGTATTGAGTTTGTGCAGACGCTTCGTATCTTTTTCACGGAGATTCATTTTCCAAAGGTCATATCCATCTTCGAACGCAGAGAAATAGTAAAGATCTTCCCCGTCTTTTGAAAGTATGGCACTACCCAAGTCGGATGAATTGGGAGTCAGACGTACGATACGGTCTTCAATGCCGTTCAGATCGACAAGTATCTCTTTTTGGTCTGCCTTATCCTTGTCGATCTTGTCTTTGTCAGCATTTCCTTTATCTGCTTTTTCCGCCTTAGACTTCTTTCCGTCTTTCGTCTTCTCATCGTCTTTCTCCTTTGCCTTCTTCTGTTCCTTTTCAAATTCCTTGAGTAATTCGAAATCTTCCTTACTCAAACGGTAACGATCATAAGCATCCTGATTGAGAAACACCAACATCACATCTTGCTGCGATCCCCAGGAAGCGTGCGCACGCATACCATAGCGTTCGGTTTGGAAAAGAATAGCATTCCCATCGAGTACCCAACGCGGAGCACCACTGATATATCCACTATTTGTCAGATTAGTAATTGCCCCTCCCTGTGCGCTGACAATGCCTACATCCGAATAAGGATCGTGGCGGTTGCCTATAAATTCAAGAGTGAACCATTTACCATCAGGCGACCATTCGTAATCAAATCCTCCTCCGGTGTTATACCATGTAGAACCATCCGTTACCTGACGTACCTTTTTTGTTTTCAAATTGAGTACCATCAAACGATTACGGTCTTCGATAAAAGCCAATTCTTTGCCATCCGGTGAATATTGCGGATAAGCACGTTCTACCGTTTTGGACGGTAGTAATACTTCCTCTTCAATAAGAGTAGCATTAGGGAAATTCGGGTCTTCCTTACGACTTATTTTGGCGGTATAAAGTTGCCAATTACCAGTTCGCTCGCTGGCATAAACCAGTGTCCGATTATCCGGAGCAAAAGAAACGGCAGCTTCTTTTGCCGGAGTATTTGTGATTTGCTTGGTGGTAGCATAATCAGTTGAGGTCACAAACACATCACCACGTACAATAAAAGCAACTTGTTTACCGTCCGGAGATACAGAAGCGGAAGTTGCTCCCTGTGAGAATTTAAGTGTAGCAAGCTGCTGCTCATCATCACGGACAAGTTCTACTTTTACTTTTTCCGGACGTGCACCAGACTTCTGTGTGTATAACTCACCATCATAGGTATAACATAAGGTACCTTTATCGCTGACAGACAAAAAACGTACCGGGTGAGTTTTGAAAGTAGTCACAGCTTTCACTTTCTGTGGGGTATTCAAAGGGAAAGTATACACATTGAAAGAACCTCCATCACGCTCACTTAAAAAATAGACAGCATTACCATCAGGTGCATACACAGGATTACGGTCCTCTCCTCCCCGGTTTGTCAGGTTCGTATGTTTTCCCGTTTGGGTGTTATATAACCAAATATCTCTCGTAATGGAAGAAGTATGATGCTTTCTCCATTCATCCTCAAACCCTTTACGATCCTGATAAAGAAAGTTCTTCCCTGTTTTATCAAAACAGACCAGTTCTGCAGGAGTGCCCAGCACTTGCTCGGTACGTCCGCCGGCAACAGGAACTTTATATAATTCCGTCATTGCTCCTGTAGGAAACAGGGCACTGCTTGCCGGATCCTGTATAGAGGCAGAGAAAAAGATATACTTTCCATCCGGAGTAAAAGCCGACGGTATTTCAGATGCAGAATGATAGGTCAGTCGCCGAGCGGCACCTCCGTCAGCAGGCATAATGAACAAATCAAAATTTCCATTCCGGTCACTGGCAAACGCAATTTGCTTGCCATCGGGCGACCAAACCGGATTGGCTTCATAAGAGGTTTGTGTGGTGAGTTGAACAGCTGTTCCTCCTTGTGCAGGGACTTTATAAATGTCACCCTTGTAACAAAAAACAATTTCTGATCCATCCGGTGATATACGTGCATCACGCATCCACAAAGGAGTAATTGCATAGCTGGATAATGCTGATAGTACCAGCGCTAAAGAAGTTATTAGTTTCTTCATATCAAATTATTATAAATTTATTCCGATAAATCGGTTTGAATTAGTTTTCCCGTGTAATTATAAAATGTGCTGTCACCAAAGTCTTTGTAAAAGAAGGCATATTTATCCACTCCCGTACAATGACAAACGCCAATCTGTCGGGGAAGATATTCCTGTAAATAATCTGCAATGACCTGATATTTTTGTTTTTCCGCATTATGGATATGAAAACCTCCCAGAAGTAACTTACAAGGAGATTCGGGAAAGGCAGCCTGAACCGTACGCAAAATATTGGTTATTCCCCGATGAGAACAGGCACTTAATACAGAAAATCCTTCCGGTTCCACCAATACCATCGCCAATTCATCCTGAAAAGTATCCGGTATTTTGCATCCATCTTCTTGCTGAACCCAAAAACGTTCAAAATGGGTATCTTCCTGATTTATAATATCAATAGAGGGAAAAAGGAAAACTCCGGGAAGCAGCTCGGTCTGCTCTGTAATAAAGCGGAAACGGGAACGATCGAGGTTTTGTGTATGCATCATCCCGTTCTCACGTTCATCCTTGAATTTAGGAGAAAAAACCTCACACTTACAAACAACGGTTGCCTGCGTATTCAATTCCAAAAAATAACGTAGTCCACCCGTATGATCGCTATGACCATGAGATAATATCAAATAATCGACTTTTTGCAAGTCAATATGCAACAAGCGGGCGTTACGGATAAACAAGTCAGATGCTCCCGTATCGAAAAGTAATCTATGTTCTTGAGTCTCGATATATAGAGAAAGACCATGTTCTGCCTGCAATTTACGTCCATAGACACAATTCTCCACAAGAGTCGTTATTTTATAGCCCATGATACTTAGTTAGTTATCAAACGAATTATACAAAATAAAAAGTTCTGCCACAAAATTATAATAATTCTGTGGCAGAACAAGCAATCCAGTCAATTAAGTAATCGTAAAAAGGGGAAAATCTGGAAAACATAACCGTCTTTTCCAGATTTCCCGTTAGGTTTTAAAAGTTAAGTTCGAAACTATATCTCAAATATTCGAACAATCCATTTTATCATATTCTTTATGAATATCTTTAATATGGAAAACAAACAGTTACACCATCTTTCCCATATTATATGCTTCCTGCATGTAGGGAGTATCTTTAATCTCTCCTACTTTCCATGCACCGATTCCATAGACCGTCCCTTTTTCCTGTGGTCCTTCCAAGCAATCGAGGAAGCCACGGAAGCCGTCGATAGTACGCTCCATCATTGCTTTATCGTTTTCTGCTGCCGCAATAATGAAATAAAATTCCTTATTGGTTATTTCCGTATAACGTGCGCAACAACGGTCAATCATAATCTTCATCTGCCCGGACATGGTATAGAAATAAACAGGAGTTGCCATTACAATCACATCGGCAGCAATCATCTTCTCCACGATTTCCGCTGTATCATCCTTCTGCGGACAAGGTTTACCGTACATACTGCAAACACTGCATCCCGTACAAGGATGAACCGTTTTGTCTTTCAGAAAAATCTTCTCTACTTCATTGCCCGCCTCGATAGCACCTTTCATAAATTCATCACAAAGCAAATCCGAATTACCACCTTTACGTGGACTGGACGAAATGATCAAAACTTTTTTAGCCATAACTTTCTTTTATTACTTTTTATTTTCAGAATTCTTTTTATCAATGATTCATGTTGCAAAAATAGACAAATAAAGGTATCCTGCATGTAGATAAATTACAGAGAAAGATACCATAATTACAGATTCTATATTTTACATTCGTTTTAACAACTTTCTTGTATATAGTTATTCTACAAATAGTTCTGAAAGTTTCTTTCACTAATATATAATTTATATCTTTGCCCGTGATACAGACAACATGATACAATGAAAAAAATACAACTGACCGACTCACATAAAGAAAAGCTGTTTCAAATCCCCTTATTCAGGGATTTACCCTTAAACATCAAAGAATCCTTATTAGAAAAGCTGGATTTTGTAATCTATGCGGCTAATAAAAAAGAGATAGTCGTTACACAAGGAACACCCTGCAACAAGTTATTTGTACTTTTGGAAGGAAAACTACGTACAGATATTATTGACGGATTAGGTAATGAGGTGATGATTGAATACATTATCGCTCCACGTACCTTCGCCACTCCTCATCTTTTTAATTCGAACAATACTTTGCCGGCTACTTTCACTGCTCTTGAGGACAGTGTGATACTTATGGCAACCAAAGATTCAACCTTCAAAGTAATTAGTCAGGACCCACAAGTTCTTCATAATTTTCTTTGTATCGCAGGTAATTGTAACATCTGTACCGTATCCCGTCTGAAACCTCTTTCACGCAAAACCGTACGGGAAAGGTTCATTGTCTATCTATACGAACATAAGAAAAAAGACTCGTTAGTAGTAGATATCATGCACACCCAATCCCAGCTCGCCGAATATTTAAATGTGTCACGCCCTGCTCTATCTAAAGAAATCAATAAGATGATGAAAGAAGGACTCGTCATCATGGAAGGAAAACGAATCGAGATTTTAGATAAAACAACTTTGGAAAAGTATCTGTAACGACGTATTTAGAAAAATATCCGTAACAACAGACGTAACAATAAGAGTGTACTATCAAGAAGTGGTTAAAACAAAAAATCATCCTCACTTCAGATATACTGTAGTAAGGATGATTTTATAAATTCAAAACCTTTCAAAAACTCTCTCTTTATTTAAATTCTATCTATTCCCTTGGATTTACCACTTCACAAACAATATCTTCGGATTAATATTCAACGATAGCCAACCCCAATCCTGCCAGCTTTTATGATTGCCGGTTTTCACAGCGTCCATCGTCTTCGTGCCACGTATAAAAGAATATCCGGCAGAGAGTTTCACATCTTTCATGATCGACCAGTTTATCTGATAATCGACTTCCGATCCTAAATATTTCTTCAAGTCCTGAACCTTTACGGCTGTACTAAAGTAGTGATAATTAAGTTCCATATCCACTTTGGAGGAAGCACGGAAACGACCTCCGATACGGACATCCATCAATCCCGGCGCATAACCGTTCGCAAAAGTAGAAGCATAAAAATAATCCATTGCTCCATAGAATTTATGATGAGTTCCATAAAGAGGATCGAAAGCTTTGTACTTACCGCCATTTCCCTTATCACCACTTAGATAATCAAAGCTAGCCACAGCTCCCCATGTCTGGTCAAACGCATAAGCAGCCTGTATGCTTCCCATCAAAGCTGAAACTTTATCAGCTGCTTTATTCTTACCCATCTGATAGTAGAAAGCACCATCCAGATTCCAGTTACTGTTCTTATAAGTGAGGTAGGTTCCCATTGTTTGTAAATAACGGGTGTGAGAATCATCCATAGCTTTATCGCCCGTTTCCAATCCCAAGTTCATAAACAATAAAGAAGCCCCGAACGGAACATTGTCCGCCTTATAGTGATACCAAACGGTTTGCATATTCTTATAAGGCTGTCCCGTAGAAGAATCATAGTAAGTGCCTCCGCTTGTCCTATTGTCATTATTCTGATTAAAAGCAAGAATCAAATGCACTTCATTATTTTTGTTGGCATATCCCAGCTTCAACGCATCGTGGTAACGACCCGCTACATTCCAGTCCAATCCTCCCAAAATACGTTCATCATCATAAATCAACGACTGACGTCCCAGTTGAGCGAAAAATCCTTCGCCAAAGTTCATCTTTGCCCAAGCCTCATTCAGCATAAAACGCCCATTCTTTTCAATCTGCGGGTCCTGTCCCCAAACACCTACATGCTGTGCCGACATCTTCAGTTCCAGATCCGAACGTTTATAATCCATCGACAAACGCGCGCGGTTATTGATGAAGGACGTAGGAGCCACCCCTTCATCCCGTGGAGTCAAGGCACCGTTCCGATACTCTGCACGAGGTCTGATTTGCATAGACATCGTAAATTCATTCTCTTTCTCCGTGTTTTGTGTGTATGCCATGCTTGGCAATAGCATAAGCAAGAATGACCAATAAAATGTTTTCATTGATAGTGCAGTTTAAATGATTTGATATTTCAATTTAAATTATACGTATGTACACTGACTCCTTGTGCGGACGGAAGATAATTGATTCCATACCAACACATTTGTAATAAGACAAAAGAGACCAATAAAATAACCAATGCCGGACGTGCCTTTAATGGCTTTCCCAATCTGAAATGAATATATGCCAGATAAGCAAACCAAGTCGCTGCCGCCCATGTTTCTTTCGGGTCCCAAGCCCAGTAGTGTCCCCAAGCTTCTTTCGCCCAGATAGCTCCTGTAAGCATACCTAATGTCATAAATGCCAGACCTACATAAGTGAGGTTATCGCACAAATCCATTTCTTTCCGTTCAATCTTTTTCTTCTTGAACCAAAGCAGATAAACAGCCATCACCGTCGCCGCTCCCAACATAGCGTAAGCAAACATATACACAATGACATGAGGAGCAAACCACGGACTTTGCAAAGCAGGCATCAACGTTTTATTGTGAATCTCCGGTTTGAAGATATTGATACAGATAAAGACGAACGAAAGGATGCAACTGAAACTAAGAATCCATTTGTACTTCCAACGTATGTATGTTATCAATCCCGCCAACGGAAGGAAGAAAGAATACCACAGCCGGGTCTCCCCCATGGTCCGCATCGGAGGGCGTTCCAATGAAATCCACATTCCGATAATGAAGCTGAAAAAAATAGCCAACCCTAAGAAAGTAAATCCGTAAGCCCATCCCGGTTTTGTTCCTTTCCAGGCAGCAAAAGCTCCTAAAGCCCAACAAACCAGTGCAGCTATTGCAAATAATATAAAGTACTCCCAATTCATGCTTTGTCCTCCTCTTTTCTCTTTTGTGCACTGACGAACAAGCAGACAGCTCCTGCCATCATCATTATAATTCCTGCGTAAACGACCGGTAGCCACGGATCGCGAACCAGTTCGAAGACACTGACATCGCTCCATCGTCCTTTTGTCTCGTCGTAGCTAAGTTGATAGATTTTCCATCCTTCTATCTCCATCGGACGGTTCACTTCAATGGTACCTTCCGTTATCGTTCCTTCTTGTGTGTAAATTTTCACTTCCGACGCAAATCGCTGCGGTTCCCGTTCCGGCATCACAAGACTGGTTAAAGAATCCAGCCGGATTGCCTTATAAGGAAAAAGAAAACTGCCACAGCTTACCCAACCTTCTTTGGTTGTTTGATTCTCCTGATTGAAAGCTTTCAGGTAAACAGCATAAGTTGCTCCCATCGAATGAAATTCTATAAACTTCACAGTATCTTCAGTAGCTACAGAAGCTGCCATCGGGATAGATTGTTCAATTGTCAATTGCCAGTCCTGCAATGTTCCCTTTATCACTCCCTCTTCCAGCAATACATGTTCAGGAGATTTTTCGGGAAGCGTACGCCCGGTTTCGTTGTCAATCAGCATCAGTTTTGGAGGATATTCGTCGATAGTAAAATCCTTGAGTTCGATAGCCAATGGAAGTTCAATCAGTTGACTTTTATCGTCAGTAGCCCGCCATTCGGCATTGCCCATGCGGGTTGTCATTTTCAACCGTTGCATATCGGCGTTTCCTAAAGTGGCCGCTATCAACGCGACGAATAATCCGATATGATTGAGAAGGAACGAAAGTCGTCTCCACTTAAAAGGAAAGCTGGCACGAAGTATCGTCAGTCCCAATGCAGTGACCATCCAAAAGTAAAGCAGAACGAAAGGCCAGGATGCAATCATCTGTGAGAATCCCAGCAAATCCGTTGAAGCATTTGGAGCATGACCGGAAGGAGCTTGCCGGATAAGTCCCATAACTACCGTCATGCCGACCACCCACAACAAAGCGGAGACGGCAGCGGAATAATGGCTTAACCAGCTGAATAAATACACACGTTTACGAAGAAGGTGCATGACTATCAAGGCAATGATATAAACCACCAGCACAATCACGTTGACCGGACAGGCAAACAAATCCCAGTTGATAGCACCCACTGTCATTTGCAGCAATATGCCTATTATCAGTAATCCTGTGCCAATCGTCAGCCCTTCTTTATAACTCCACGGTTTGCTCCACATATATATCTATGCTTATATTTGTTTTATATCTGCGCCAAACGTCCATTTTCTTTCGCTTTCTCCAACCAGGCGGGAACGGTTATTTTCAGGAATTTCTCTTTCGCTGCTCTTTCAGCGTCCATATCCAAGCCGATGTATTCCTGTGCTTTTGCTTTCGTCGAGATGTCCGGCATCGGAACATCACCAGTGTATCCGTTCTTCGCCAATACTTTGGATACGGCAAGACGGGCTTGCATAGCACGGTCGAGTCCGTGAGAAAGGATCCTCTGAATTTCCTGCGGTGCATGGAAAGAGCCGCCGTGTGAAGCCACTCCGAAATCCCAACGCCATTGTGCCTGACGAATCAATGCGAGAACATCTTTCATTTGAGCTTCTGTCGCTCCATTATCCCAAGCAAATTTAGCTTCGATATGCGCTTTCGCCAATTCCTGTTCCAAGCGGTTACGAATTTCGTTCGCTTTGCGTTGGCGTTCGTAAACGTTATTGCGCAAAGTCTCTTCGCTCTCGCGATGGCAAACCTGACAGGTACGATCAATCATAGCCAATGGGCTCTGAATATGGTGATCGCTGAATTTCACACCACCTTCACTCTTATACGGCATGTGACAATCGGCACAAGAAACACCTCTTTGCCCATGAATACCCATTTGAGCAATCTCATAATCAGGATGCTGTGCTTTCAGAATCGGAGTACGACTCAATTTATGGATATAATCATAGAACCCGGCCTCATCATAATAAGCCTCCATATCTTCTACCGTGAAACCTTTATCCCAAGGGAAAGTCAGGTATTTGCCATCACCTTTGAAGAAATATTCAACGTGACATTGCGCACAGACCAATGAACGCATTTCTTGCGGAGTAGCTTTGGTGATGTCTTTACCTTGGCGTTGGAAAGCTTCAATCAAAGCCGGACGGCTGATATGAAGATTCATTGTTTCCGGGTCGTGGCAATCAGAGCAGCCAATCGGATTTACGATTTCGGCCCCCATAGCTCCCCATTTATTATTATAGAAAGAATCGACACCCAATGCTTCCATCATACGGGGAACATCCGGACTTTTACAAGTCCAGCAAGTAGACGGTTGCGGACCATCCGTCGGGTTCACAGGTGCACCGGTACGTAACGATGCCGTAATATCCTCAATAGCATGCATGTGCCCCCGTGGAGTAGAATAATCTTTAGAGAAAGCGTATCCCGCCCATAGAATCACCATTTCAGGACGTTTTTCCAAGGCATCCACAGCTATATTCCCATTAAATTCGCTTTCAAAGTCAGTCTTTGCAGTTTCCGTCCAAGTTTGATATTCACGGGGGAAATCATCCTTGAATAGTTCATTTCGCGCTTCAATCCCCTTGATGACGTTTTTACGGTTGTTGAAAATGCTGGCAACTTCCGCCCTCCGTTCCATCAACGCAGAAACGCATAATCCCAAAACAAATACAACGACCATTGAACCTCCGAACAACAGCCATCCTTGCCATGATTTTAATTTCTTTTCCATTGTATATCGGTTTTATTATTTTATTACGTATTTCATTTCCTATTTATCTTTCTGATTCACCATCTTCCGGAGCCATTCGGGAACGGGCGATTCCGGAAGAGGAACAATAGCTCCCGGAGTGCCGGACAGAGAGTTTTTTCCACCATGAGGAACATCACGATGGCAATCCCAGCAAGCCTTCCCCTCTCCTACTTGTGACATCATATAATCAATCTTCCCCGTCTTCACAAATTCCGTATTGAGTTGTGTATGACAGCGAATACAATTATTCATTATCACTTCGGAACTGGCTTCATGAGCCTGAATCACCTGCGGCTCGCTTTTGGTAAGAAATGCAGCTACGTGTTTCATTCCGTCCATCCCTTTAAAGGTCCATTTTTTCACAGCATTTTCATGCGGCACATGACAATCATTGCAGGTGGCATTCCGGGCATGTGAGCTATGAAACCAAGTTGCATAGTAAGGAGTCATAATATGACCTGTCTCTTATACACATCTGACGCTGCCGA
>ENA-OXQK01000535-OXQK01000535.1-human-gut-metagenome-genome-assembly--contig:-NODE-535-length-11557-cov-7.18788_pt1 | contig 11557 bp, 9 predicted proteins | sample MGYA00249582_ERZ652563 | MGnify/ENA primary metagenome ERZ652563 (study PRJEB26925, sample SAMN05826493) | human gut metagenome | biome: ENVO:2100002; feature: ENVO:00000062; material: ENVO:00002003... | reverse complement strand
GATAGCGTAGCGTCTCGTGGGCTCGGAGATGTGTATAAGAGACAGCTTCTTACCCATCTTGATATTTACTATTTGACAATTTACGATTGAAGAATACTCTTGACCAGCATGTTTTTTGGTACATCAAAAGCCATCTTCTTTATTTTAAGAGTGCAAATTTACAAAAAACTTAGATACAAGAGACTTTTTAGGTAGAAAAAGCTGGCTTAGTGCGATAAAATGTTTTATTTGGCGTCAGTTCAATGGATGTGTGGAAGTAATATCCGCTTGATGTGACCTTTCTAAGAAAAGCACTAAAACCCACGGGGTTCTAAGCAAAAAACGGCAAAACGTAAATTTAGTTCAAACAAGCGACCTGAAAACTACAAATAAGAGGGCTATTTTGCTGAGTTCAACAAACGGTATGTAGAATTCTGCGAATGTCATTGCTGCAATCAGCAATAAGCGTGCAAAACAGCATGGGAAAGAATAATAAAATATCACATTGAAAAAAAATAATAGCAGCATCATCTGCGAATAGACTTCAACTGCCGCTGATGTAACTATAATTCAAGATGGAATAATTAAGGAAATGATTCACCACTCCGAAACAATCCAATGTCTCATCGAAAGAGAGAAAGTAATACATCAGGTTTTCGGGTTCTTTCTTTTGGGGCAGGATTTCGTCCACATAGGCAAGAAAGGCGTTTTTTGATGCTGTAATTGCATGGCGGATTTTGAGCATTCAGGCTTCACATCTCCGGTCAGTCCCCCATCACTATAATATTGGCGGCGCTCTTCATAGACTTGGGCGGCTGCCTCATTGATTTATAGTGTAGGCAGGCTTCAGCTATTCTTCCTTGCTCTTCTTCTGCTGCATAGTGGCGTGGAAGGCAAAATAGAGGATGAAGTCTACGAAGTAATAGCGGACACGTTCATAAGTGACAGAATTGACCTTTATGTCAGTTTTCAGGAAGCCCAGGATGGAAAATTGCCTGATGATGACTTCCTGCCGGGTGCGGAGAATACGGGTTTCCTCCTCTACACGCGCCTAGGAGTAATGGAAAGGCTTATATTAAAAGCAATCTGTTTCACCGTAAGCCAGTCGGACAGAATCAGTTCACCGGAGGCCAGACGGTAGTTAAGTAATCGCAGCACATTGATGCAAAGAGGTATTTCGGAAGCGGAGAAAGCTTTTTTGACCATTGTTTCAGTTTTTAGAGTAAAAGTTGTGTAAAGACACGAATAAACTATGGAATTACTATCCGAAATGCCACACTTCAGTAACTTAAATGCCACATTTGATCATCCGGAATGCCATAGGTTTCGGACTACGAAATGTGGCACTTGAGGCGGTAAAGTGTGGCATTTAAGTTACTGAAGTGTGGCATCGGGTACGATGAAAAACCCGGCGTGGAAAGGTTATTTTTTCATCTTCACCTCGTACAAATCGCCTCTCCGGTCTTTCAAGTTACGTACACTGCCGTAGGTATGCAGTTCGTTCAGCAAATCCAGATCCACATCCGATACAAGAATCATTTCGGTATTCGGAGTGGCTTCCGCACGCTTGCCGTCTGTGGGGAAAGCAAAATCGCAGGGAGTGAATACACCGGACTGGGCATACTGAATGTCCATGTTGTGCACACGGGGAAGATTACCTACACTGCCGGCTATCACGACGAAGCACTCGTTTTCGATGGCACGGGCATGGGCGCATACCTTTACGCGGCTGTAAGCATTCTGTGTATCGGTAAGGAAAGGCACAAAGAGTATCTGCATGCCTTGGTCCGCCATGATGCGGCTCAGTTCGGGGAACTCGACATCGTAGCATATCAGCACGCCTATCTTCGCACAGTCCGTGTCGAACGTCTGGATGGACTTGCCTCCACTCAATCCCCAAGACTTTATTTCGTCGGGAGTGACGTGTATCTTCTCATACATTTCATAGCTTCCGTCACGCCGGCAGAGGAATCCTACGTTGTATAGCAATCCGTCCTCCTTGATAAGCGGCATACTGCCCGTAATGATATTGATGTTATAACTGATAGCGAGCTTGACGAAACGCTCCCTGATTTCCTCGGTATAGGCCGCCAGTCCACGGATGGCCTGCGATTCGCCCTCATTGTTGAATTTTGCCATCAGCGGTGCATTGAAGTATTCGGGGAAAAGGACAAAGTCACTCTTATAGTCGCTCACGGCATCCACAAAGAACTCCACTTGTTCAAAGAGGTCATCCAGTGTCTTGTAGGTACGCATCTGCCATTGCACCAAGCCGACACGGACGGTAGTTTTGGGGCTTACATAGTCTTGTGTGGGAGCCTGATAGTAGATATTGTCCCATTGCAGCAGGCAGGCATAGTGCTTGGACTCCTCATCATTGGGAAGATAGTTGCGCATCACCTTGCGCACGTGGAAGTCGTTGGAGAGCTGAAAGGTCAGCACCGGGTCGAAGATTTCCTTTTGCTTCACCTTGTCTATGTACTCCTTAGGACGGAGTTGGTCAGCATATTTATAGTAGTTGGGGATACGTCCGCCAAACATGATTGCCTTCAAGTTCAATGTTTCGCAAAGTTCCTTGCGGTATTCATACATGCGGCGTGCCAGACGCAGGCCGCGGTATTGGGGATGAATAAAGACTTCGATGCCATAAAGGATGTTACCCTTCGGATTGTGGGTATTGAAAGTCTCCTTGCCCGTAACCTGAGCGTAGGTGTGGTCGTTCTTCACATCATCGTAGTTCACTATGATGGAAAGTGCACAGCCCACGATTTTCTCGTCAACCACCGTCACAATCTGCCCCTCGGGAAAGATTCGTATCAGCTTTTCTATTTGTTTGTGTGTCCAGAACACATCGCTTCCGTCTGAATAAACACGCGTAAACGATTGTGCCAACTGGTCATAATCTTCAATCTGCAGATTGCGTATCTGTACCTTATTGATTTTCATTGAATCCATAACTTTCTTGCTATTCCTGATTAAAAACAGTGCAAAGGTACAGTTTATCTTTACATGTTATCTTTCCTTTTGAAGATTTTTCTTTCTCATCTTGGACAGATTAGAGAGAATATATGGGATGATAACAAGAAGAGGAGGCGTTCATCAAGCCTCCTCTTTCTCATTTTATATGGACAGTTTCAATAACGTTTTTATCTATTATTTTTTCTATTCTTCCACAGTCTGGTCATGTCTTCCAGTGTCTTGCCTTTCGTTTCGGGAACAAGCTTCCAGACAAACAGAGCAGCCACCACACAGATGATTCCGTATAAGCCATAAGCAAACATGTGCCCGAACTTGTCTCCCATATCTCCCAAACTCATATTGTACATAGGTACGAAGGTGGAAGATACAATGAAATTGAATATCCATTGGAAGGCTACGGCAATGGCTACTGCAGCGCCACGGATGGTATTCGGGAAGATTTCAGCAATCAGTACCCAGCAGATGGGGCCCCAGCTGAACATGAACGAAGCACTGTAGACCATGATGCTGACAACAGCCAACATGGGAGGAAGCCCTGCCACAACGTTGCAAAGAGCTACTCCGAAAGCACCTATCGCCATGCCGATAGACCCCGAGATGAGCAGCGGTTTACGTCCCCATTTCTCGACTGTAAAGACAGCCAGCAACGTGAACAGAATATTGATGATACCCATGATGACGGTTTGAACCATCGGGTTGCCCATTCCCATCGTTTCGAAGATACGCGGTGCGAAATAGAGTACGGCGTTGATACCTACCGCTTGCTGGAATACACTCAGCATGATTCCGATAAAGATAACCATCCAGCCATAAGTGAAAAGCTTTTCCGTCTTTTCCTCTGCCGTGGCTTTGATTTGAGACAGAATAACCTTTGCCTGAGCCAAGCCGTTGATACGGCTTAACACCTGGAGTGCCTTATCATCCTTGCCACTCATGGCAAGATAGCGTGGCGTTTCGGGAACAAACAGTACGAGCAACGCAAAGACTCCTGCAGGAACAGCCTCACTGACAAACATCAGACGCCATCCTATCTCTGTGGTCCATGCTGCCGCTTCGGGATTCAGAATCTGGTTGACTCCTTCAATGGCCTTTATCACCGGATTTGAATTCTCGCCCAAAATAAGGAAATTCACGAAGTAAACCACTAACTGGCCGAAGATAATGGCAAACTGGTTCCATGATACCAGAGTCCCGCGAATGTTGCTCGGCGCAATTTCCGCAATATACATCGGGCAGATGGCGGATGCCAAACCAACGCCGATTCCTCCCAATACACGGTAGAAGTTGAATGCCACGAGCAAGGAATAGGAAGGAACACCATAGTCGAAGAAAAGGAATTCCGGGTAGTAGGAGCCCAATGCCGACAGAAAGAACAAGACGCCGGCTATGAAAAGAGAATTCTTACGTCCCAGATTGGATGCGAAGAATCCCGAAAGAGCACTACCGATGATACATCCGATAAGTGCACTGGAAGAGGTAATGCCGTGAATCGTATCTGTGTAGACAAAATCGGGGGCACCCATAAAGAATGCCTGAAGCCCTTTATCGGCACCGGATATGACTGCTGTATCGTAACCGAAAAGCAATCCTCCAATGACGGCTACCAACACAATAGAGAAGAGGTAGAGTTTACTGCCTTTTTCTGTATAATTCATGATATTAATGATTAATGGTTAATGATTAGCGATTAATGATTAGCGATTAATGATTAATATTGAAACACTTCATGCGCAACCTATTAACCACTAATCACTAAACATTGATCATTATTAGCAGTACATATTCACGATTGCCTCATACAATTCCTGCTTGCCGCTGGTCTGTTTCGGCTCACCGTTGGCTTTTGCGTAAGCTACCAAATCCTCCAGCGTCAGTTTGCCATCTTCAAATTCCTTGCCTTTACCACTGTCGAAGGAAGCATAGCGGTCGGCCAGCATCTTTTTGTAAGGAGACTCTTCAAGCAGTTTGGCTGCACTTTCCAGTGCACGTGCCATCACGTCCATACCGGCGATGTGGGCAATGAAAATGTCTTCCAGGTCGGTGGAGTTACGACGGGTCTTGGCATCGAAGTTTGTACCGCCATTGCCAAAACCTCCGTTACGGATGATTTGCATCATGGCCTGGGTCAGTTCGAAGTTGTCGATGGGGAACTGGTCTGTATCCCAGCCGTTCTGGTAGTCACCACGGTTGGCGTCGATGGAGCCGAGCATACCGTTGTCTACGGCTACTGCGAGTTCGTGCTCGAAGGTGTGCCCCGCCAAAGTAGCGTGGTTCACTTCGATGTTCACCTTGAAATCCTTGTCCAGATTGTGAGCCTTCAAGAAGCCGATAACGGTTTCGGTGTCTACATCATACTGGTGTTTGGTAGGTTCCATCGGTTTCGGTTCAATCAGGAAGGTACCTTTGAATCCGCGGGCACGGGCATAGTCGCGGGCGATGGTCAACATCTGTGCGAGGTGCTCTTTCTCACGTTTCTGGTCTGTATTCAGCAAAGACATGTAGCCTTCGCGACCGCCCCAGAATACATAGTTTGAACCTCCCAGCTCGATAGTAGCGTCGATGGCGTTCTTGATTTGAACGGCGGCACGTGCCACTACATCAAAATCGGGGTTAGTGGCTGCGCCATTCATATAGCGAGCATGGCCGAATACGTTGGCGGTACCCCACAACAGCTTGATGCCGGTTTCAGCTTGTTTCTGCTTGGCATACGCTACGATTTCCTTCAGGTTGGCTTCGTATTCTTCAATGGTCTCGGCTTCTTCGCAAAGGTCTACATCGTGGAAGCAGTAGTATTCGATACCCATTTTCTGCATAAATTCAAAGCCGGCGTCCATTTTGTTCTTGGCAGCCTGAACCTTGTCAGCCTCACCGTTCCAGGGGAATTTCTTTGTTCCGCCACCGAACTGGTCGCCGCCTTCTGCGCAAAGAGTGTGCCACCATGCCATGGCGAACTTCAGCCATTCACTCATTTTCTTGCCCATGATTACTTTATCGGCATCGTAGTAACGGAATGCCATCGGGTTCTTGCTCTCTTTACCTTCGAATTTAATCTTTCCTATTCCGGGAAAATACTCTTTTGTTGCCATAATCTTAATTTTGTTTTAAAGGATTAATTATTTGATTTAAATAAGTTGCAAAAATTTATTCATATCAAGATGCCATGAATCAATCATACATTATCTCATTGCTTCTTCCAGACAGTGTTTCCAGCGCGCATATGCGTCGGCATAAGCCTGGCGGTCTGCCACTTTCGGCTCTATCACCTCGAGCTTCTCAAGCGTGGCAAATGCTTCGTTGCTGTCCTTGTATATGCCCGCACCGATTCCGGCGCCTTTGGCGGCACCTACAGAGCCGTCGGTATCATACAGTTCGATGACAGCTCCCGTCACACCGGCCAATGTCTCGCGGAACAGCGGGCTGAGGAACATATTAGCCTTGCCGGCATGAATTTTCTGCACGGGAATGCCCATTTGTTCCATGATGTCGATTCCATATTTGAAGGAGAAAACGATGCCTTCCTGCGCTGCACGGACGATATGCTGCTTGCCGTGCTGGTTGAAGTTGATGCCATGAATGGAGCAGCCTATTTCCTTGTTCTCCAGCATACGCTCCGCACCGTTCCCGAAGGGCAGGATGCTGATGCCGGCACTGCCGATGGGAGCTTGTGCTGCCAGCAGATTCATATCGCTGTAGGAGATGCCTTCGGGAGCAACGGTACGTTTTACCCATGAATTGAGGATGCCCGTACCATTGATGCACAGCAGAACACCCAGACGGGTTTGCCCGGCAGTATGGTTGACGTGTGCAAAGGTGTTGACACGTGACTTGGGGTCGTAGTTCACCTCACCGTTCACGCCGTATACCACGCCGGATGTTCCGGCGGTGGAAGCTATTTCACCCGGATTGAATACATTTAGGGAAAGGGCATTGTTGGGCTGGTCGCCAGCACGGTAAGTGATAGGCGTACCTTCTTTCAGACCCAGCTCTGCGGCTGCAGCAGCATTGACGCGTCCCTGCTCGGAGAAAGTCGGTTTGATGTCGGCAATCAGAGAGGAGTCGAATCCATAATACTCCATCAGAAAATCAGCAACCCGGTTGTTCTTGAAATCCCAGAACATCCCTTCGGACAAACCGGACACCGTGGTACAGATGGTACCGCTCAACTTCATGGCGATATAGTCGCCCGGCAGCATTATCTTATGAATCTTTTCGTAAACGGAAGGCTCATTCTCCTTAATCCAAGCCAGTTTGGAGGCCGTGAAGTTGCCCGGAGAATTCAGCAGATGTGAAAGGCAAGTCTCCTCTCCCAATGTTTCGAAAACCTTTTGTCCGTAGGGCACGGCTCTGGAGTCGCACCAGATAATGGCAGGACGCAACACCTGCTGGTTTTTATCTACACATACCAAGCCATGCATCTGATAAGAGATACCAATCGCCTTGATGTCTTCTGCGTTTACTCCGGATTCTGCCAATACAGCTTGTGTGGCCAGTTTCAAATTTTCCCACCAATTTCCGGGGTCTTGCTCTGCCCAGCCGGGCTTCACTGCGATAATTTCCGCTTCAGTCTTGGGGAAGAAGGCAGACGATACACATTTGCCGCTTTCCGCATTTACCAGACTCGCTTTTACAGACGAGCTGCCGATGTCATAACCTAATAAATACATTTCTATCAATATTAAAGAATGAAAGTGATATGAAGAATTCAAAATCCGGCTACCGTCGGATTTTATTGTATATCTTTTTGTCAAAACGGTAGTAACGTGCCGCCCGGTGGGCCACGCCTTGCTGTTTTTCTTCCAGAGGAACGACATATTCCATCAGGGCTATCTTTTTATGGAAATTGCGTACGTCGTACTGCTTGTCATACACCAGCTCGTACAAAGTGCGAAGCTGGGATGCGGTGAACTTACGCGGCAATAAGTCGAACAGTGAAGACGGATTGAACTCGACGTACTGGCGGACATAGGTAATGGCTTCCTTGATAATCAGGTTGTGGTCGAATGCCAGAGCCTTTATATCCGGCATGGCTACCCAACTGGCTTGATAATCGTCCAAATCACGGTTCAATGCGCGGTCTATCTTCACCAGGGAAAGATAGGCTATGGTGACAATACGTTCCACCCTGGACTGCATGGCACGTTCCAGCCAATGCACATCTTTGGGGTCCTTCGTACGGTTTTTTGAACCGAATGCCTTAAATTGCATCAGATTGACGTTCTTCAGGCCCGTCAATTCATTCAACACCCGTTTGGCAGCTTCATCTAAGTCCTCATCCATATAAATCAGACTTCCGGGAAGCTTCATATCATGAAAGATTTCTCCTTCTTCCTCTCCTGCACGCTTAATCAGCAGAACCTTTAGCTGTTCTCCGTCAAAACCAATCACTACACAGTCCACAGAGATATGATTGTTTGCCAACGGCGTTTTTTGTTCTATGTTTTGCATAATATGTCTCGTTAAGCGCTGCAAATATAAATAGGTTTTTCTAATTTACAACAAAGGAAAAGAATATTTTTACAATGTTATAAAGCATTATTTTTCAACTGAATACATATCTTACTTTATACAATATCATTTTCAGTTGTTATCGTATGGAATACAATATGTAATTTACAAGAATACACAAGAGGTCTAATTGTAGGAAGTACAATAAGGAGGAAGTGTTTCATTTATAAGTATTTCAGTATCCGGATATCACAGAAGACCCAAGCATACATATTGTATTTTAGCTTCCTCCTTAAAGTAAGGGTATTGCACAAAAAACATCCGTTTGTGCGGTGAATATCAGAAAAACCTCTACCTTTGCAGCACTTTTTATTTAAACACTAAAAAACGAGTAAATATGAAAGCATTTGTATTTCCGGGTCAAGGTGCCCAATTCGTTGGCATGGGAAAGGACCTGTACGAAAATTCGGCATTAGCCAAGGAACTTTTTGAGAAAGCAAATGATATCCTCGGGTATCGTATTACTGATATTATGTTCAACGGTACAGATGAAGACCTGCGCCAGACTAAAGTTACCCAACCTGCCGTATTCCTTCATTCCGTTATTTCCGCCCTCTGCATGGGCGATGACTTTAAGCCGGAGATGACCGCCGGTCACTCACTGGGCGAGTTCTCCGCTTTGGTTGCTGCCGGTGCACTGAGCTTTGAAGATGGTCTGAAACTGGTGTATGCCCGTGCCATGGCTATGCAAAAGGCTTGCGAAGCACAGCCCTCCACTATGGCAGCCATAATTGCCCTGCCGGATGAAAAGGTTGAGGAAATCTGCGCCCAGGTAAGTGCCGAAGGTGAAGTTTGCGTGGCAGCCAACTATAATTGCCCGGGACAGATTGTAATTTCCGGTTCCATAGAAGGTATCAACAAGGCTTGCGAACTGATGAAGGCTGCAGGTGCCAAGCGCGCCTTACCGTTGAAGGTAGGCGGTGCATTCCACTCTCCATTGATGGACCCTGCCAAAGTGGAACTGGAAGCAGCCATCAATGCAACAGAAATCCATGCTCCGAAGTGCCCCGTATATCAGAATGTAGACGCTATGCCTCATACTGACCCGGCAGAAATCAAGAAGAATCTGGTGGCTCAGCTGACAGCATCGGTACGTTGGACGCAAACAGTGAAGAACATGGTTGCCGATGGTGCTACGGACTTCACAGAGTGCGGTCCTGGTGCAGTGCTGCAAGGTCTTATCAAGAAAATTGCACCGGAAGCAACGGCTCACGGGATTGCATAATTCTTTGTGTATAGTATATCTTCAAGGCTGTCTTTCTTCGGAGAGGCAGCCTTTCTTTTTAAAGAGCTTTACTTTCCTCTTGTAATCTCTTCTCTATCTGCTACGTCTGTATAGGTACGGAGATGGTAAGGAAAAGAAAAGTCAGAGACAGGCAGAAAAAAAGCTTCCTTTTGTTTTTTATTTCCGATTTTCCCTTACCTTTGTTGCCGTAAAGACAAAGGGGTGCCCTGACGGGCTGAGATTATACCCTCGAACCTGATGCAGTTAGTACTGCCGTAGGAATTGGATATTTTTTTCTTCACTAAACTTGCCGTAAAGACGCTTCTTTGTATTTACTTCCATTGTTTTATTTCTTAATGAACAGAAAAATGAAAGTATTGGTCAACAACAAGGAAGTGAAAACCGGCGCCACTACCCTTTCACAACTTATCGAGGAACTTGCCCTACCGGTGCAAGGCATTGCCGTGGCCGTAGACAACCATATTGTATTTCGCACGGAATGGACAAAATGCGCCCTGAGGGAATACATGTCCATCATCATTATCAAAGCGGCTTGCGGAGGGTGAGGAAGATGAAGGACGAGAGGCTGAAAAACGGAGGAATGCAGTTCATCACGCACTATACGGAGCGATATTCGTACCTGGATGCTGCACGCATGGCTCTTGAGGGCGGTTGCCGCTGGGTGCAACTGCGCATGAAAGACACCCCGGTGGAAACGATAGAACCCGTAGCCTTAGAGGTGCAGGTCCTTTGCCGGCAATACGGTGCGACCTTCATCATTGACGACCATGTGGAACTGGTAAAGAAGCTGCGTGCCGACGGCGTACATCTTGGAAAGAAAGACATGCCCATAGCCGACGCACGCCGGATTCTGGGCGCGGAGTACATTATAGGCGGTACCGCCAATACTTTTGAGGATGTACAGCAACACTACAAAGCCGGTGCCGACTACATAGGCTGCGGCCCTTTCCGCTACACCACCACCAAGAAGAACCTAAGCCCGATATTAGGATTGGAAGGCTATGCCGCCATCGTCAACCGGATGCGGGAGGAGAACGTATGCCTGCCCATGGTTGCCATCGGAGGAATTACCATTGCAGACATTCCCACCATTATGCAGACGGGAGTCAGCGGAATTGCCCTATCCGGCACGGTGCTGCATGCCGATAGTCCGGCAGACGAGATGCGGAGAATCATTTCTTTAATAAAGAATGAAGAAGCAGGGGAAAAAGTAAAGAACGAAAAATTAATATAACACTACTGACATGGAAAAATTAGTGATTGCGGGACGTGAGTTCAACTCCCGCCTGTTTTTAGGAACCGGAAAGTTCCATTCCGACGAAGTGATGGAACAATCCATCTTGGCATCCGGCACGGAAATGGTGACGGTGGCAATGAAACGAATTGAACTGGACAATAAGGAAGATGATATGCTGGTGCATATACAACATCCCGGCATTCAGCTTCTGCCCAATACCTCCGGCGTGCGCAATGCCGAAGAAGCTGTTTTTGCCGCACAGATGGCGCGTGAGGCTTTTGGCACGAACTGGCTGAAACTGGAGATACACCCCGATCCCCGCTATCTGTTGCCGGATTCTGTGGAGACGTTGAAAGCCACGGAGGAACTGGTCAAATTGGGCTTCGTAGTACTGCCCTATTGTCAGGCAGACCCCACACTGTGCAAGAGACTGGAAGAGGCAGGTGCCGCCACCGTCATGCCGCTGGGTGCTCCTATCGGCACAAACAAAGGACTGCAGACAAGGGATTTCTTGAGGATAATCATTGAGCAAGCCAATATCCCCGTAGTGGTGGATGCCGGTATCGGTGCCCCGAGCCATGCCTGTCTCTTATACACATCTGACGCTGCCG
>ENA-OXQK01000501-OXQK01000501.1-human-gut-metagenome-genome-assembly--contig:-NODE-501-length-12020-cov-5.52528_pt1 | contig 12020 bp, 13 predicted proteins | sample MGYA00249582_ERZ652563 | MGnify/ENA primary metagenome ERZ652563 (study PRJEB26925, sample SAMN05826493) | human gut metagenome | biome: ENVO:2100002; feature: ENVO:00000062; material: ENVO:00002003... | reverse complement strand
CAGCGTCAGATGTGTATAAGAGACAGCCCGGGGTCCTCGCCCACCAGCAGCGTGCCCAGCCCTGGTTGGATGCCCTGCGCCTTGAGTTTTTTCACTCGCCCGGCAAGGTTGGTCTTGATTTCGGCCGCAATCCGCTTACCGTCGATTTCTGTGGACATCAACGCCCTCCCCTGTAGTTTCGGTGCATTCTATCGAAACGATAGGCTATCGTTGGAACAAGTCAGGATTATATATCGTTCGCTCTCACGAAGAAGGCGTGCCATGGGGACTCAAATCACACGACTTACGCGACTCGCCGCAGCCGGCCTGAGCGCCGTCCTGTTGTTCGCGACCGCCGCATGCGCAGCCACCTCCCCCGCTGAAACCGAGCCGGACAACAAGACCAGCGTTCCCGCACCGACCGGGCCGATCAATGTGGTGGCCTCCCTCAATCAATGGGGCTCGCTGGCCGCCGAGCTGGGCGGCGATGATGTGGAAGTCACGTCCATCGTGAACTCCACCAATGTGGATGCCCACGATTTCGAGCCAAAGACCTCGGACGTCGCCAAGCTGTCCAAGGCCCAGATCATCGTGGCCAACGGTGCGGGCTACGATTCCTGGGCCACCAAATCGATGACCAAGACCACGAATATCGTATCCGCCGCTTCCGTCATGGGTGCCATGGAAGGCGATAACCCGCATCTGTGGTTCTCCAAAGACGCTCGATCCAGCATGGCCACGGCCATCACCGATGCATATATAAAGGCACTCCCCAGCAAGAAGAAGGCCTTCCAGAAGCGACTCAAGGCATGGCAGGCGGACGAGAAATCGTTGGAAACATGGGCGTCCGAGTTCACCAGATCCCACTCCGACCTCACCTATGCAGCCACCGAACCCGTGGTCTATTATCTGATGGCCGATCTCGGGTTCAAGAATCAGACGCCCAAGGGATATACGCAATCGACCGCTTCCGGCGGCGAACCGGCACCCGCGGACCTGCAGTCTTTCCAGAAACTCATCGAAGACAAGGGCGTGGATGTGCTGGTCAACAACACGCAGGAAGCCAGTGACGCGACCAGTATGATCACTGGCGCTGCCGGTCGTGCCGATGTGCCGGTAGTCGACGTCTCCGAACAAATGCCCAAGGATACCGACACGCTGAACGCCTGGATCAACCAGCTCATCAACACCATCATCGACGCGGTGGATCCGAGCTATGGCTGCGAAGACGCCACGGACGGCAACGCGAATTCCGATGATTCCAGCGCCGACGGCGCCGCCACGGATGATGCCAATGCGCAAGATTCCAAGGCCAGCACCGGTTCCAGCACGGAGCCCAAGTACATCCGTCAGTGCAAGGCGGCCACATCCAGTGATTCGTCTCAGGATTCGGCAAAGGCCGATGCCTCCAATGGCGATTCCGGCGATGCCTCCGGCAACGACCAGACCGACTCCGGCAAATAGTTAGAAGCAAAGGACAACGGCATCGGATTCATGCAATGCCGATAGACGCCTTGCACGAGAAGGGTTGTGCGACCATTGTCGAGATGGCCGCACAACCCTTTTCTTTGGTTGTCACCATCCGTACACGATATTGAGAACGATTGTCAGCATCGTTTGCCACAATCGGGCGTTATGAGTGAAACTTCCGATTGCATCGTGTTCAGCGATGCCGCCATCAAGCGTGGTGACCATATCATCTGGCAGCATGGCACCTTTGCCATTCCCACCGGTTCGGTCACGGCCATCGTCGGCACCAACGGCACCGGCAAAACCACGATGATGAGGGCCGAGCTGGGGCTTTTGCCGCTTTGCCATGGCAGCCTGACCGTACTGGGCAAGCCCGCAGGCGAGATGAACAAACGCATCGGATATGTGCCGCAGAGCTATGTGGCGAATGTCGATTCCAATCTCACCGCCGAACAATCCGTGTTGCTGGGCCTGACCGGCACCCGATTCGGCATCCACCCCATCACCAAGGCCCAGAAAGCCAAAGCGCTCGAGGCGATGGAGTTCACCGGCATCGCCGACAAGGCGCAGTACCGTCTGTCCGAACTGTCCGGCGGTTTGCGCCAGCGTGTGGCCATCGCCCAGGCGTTGGTGTGCGATCCACAACTGCTGATGCTTGACGAGCCGTTGGCCAACCTCGATCTGGCCAGTCAACGCGCCACCGTACACGTGCTGGCCAAGCTGAACCGTGAACTGAACATGACCATCCAAGTGGTTGCGCACGATCTCAATATGCTCTTGCCGATTCTGACCGGTGCCGTCTACTTGCTCGACGGGCACCCGCACTACGCCGATATGCACAAAGTGCTCGACTCCGACCTACTCACCCACCTCTACGGCACACAGGTGCAGGTGGTCACCACTCCGCAGGGTGACATGTTCGTGACCCCGACGCCGGATGAGCCCCAGGACCAGCCGCAGGATATGCACACGGCAGCCGAAGTGGCGCAATTGCACCATCACGAGCACGGCAACGCCACCAATGGCAGTGCCGCCAACAGCGCCGAGAATCGATAACATCAAGCTAGCCGATCCACAGCCCGTCAACGGGCTGCAGCTCAGGCATGGAGAAAATACAGGGACATGAGCACCATCAACTTTTCGTATGATCCCGAATGGCTGGACACACTGTCCGCTCCATTCATGACCAACGCCTTCATCGCCGGCCTGTGCATTGCCCTGGCCGCCGGTGTCATGGGATACTTCACCATCGCCCGTCGTTCCACCTTCGCGGCCCATGCGCTGGCCCATATCGGTCTGCCGGGCGCGACCGGCGCGGTGTTGCTCGGCCTGCCCGTATCACTGGGCATGGGCGTGTTCGCACTGGGCGGCGCACTGGTGATCGGTGCTTTGGGCAAGCGCGTTTCCGAGCGTGAAATCGCAACCGGCACCGTACTGGCCTTCGCCACCGGCTTGGGTCTGTTCTTCGCGCGATTGTCGAGTTCCGCCTCCCAGCAGATGCAGTCGATCCTCTTCGGCTCGATCCTGACCATCACCACCGGCCAGATCATCGGCTTCGCCGTGTTCGACGTATTGCTGCTGGCATTGTTGGCCATCATCTACCGCCCGCTGCTGTTCAGCTCGTTGGATGAGCAGGTGGCACAGGCCAAGGGTGTGCCGATCGGGCTGATGAACGTGGCGTTTATGGCGATTATGGCCGGTGTAATCACCATTGCCGTGCCGGCAGTGGGCACCTTGCTGATTTTCGCGCTGGTGATCACGCCTGCGGCCACCGCCAATATTCTGGCCGGCTCCCCATTCAAGGCGATGGTGATCGCCAGCGTGCTGTGCCTGGTGTCGATTTGGGCCGGACTCGTGCTGTCGGCGATGTTCCCCGCCCCCCCGAGCTTCATTATCGTGACGCTTTCCACCCTGTTCTGGGCTATCGCCAAGGCCGTGGAGACAGTGCGGAAGTAATCTCATTCATTTTTCTTGCCCCCGCTGGCAAATTCACAGCGGGGGCTTTGTTATATCTTCTCCACCAAGGCATTGGCGATGGCGGCGATGCCTTCGCCGCGGCCAGTGAATCCCATATGGTCGGTGGTGGTGGCGGTAACCGATACCGGGCAACCAACCGCCGCAGACAGGGCGGCTTCGGCTTCAGCACGGCGTGTGCCGATTTTCGGGCGGTTGCCGATGATCGCCACTGAGGCCGATGCCGGCGTATACCCGTTGGATGCCAGATGCGCCACAACTTCTTGCAGCATATCGATGCCATGCCTTCCGGCACCATGCGCGTCCGCACCGACACCGAACAGTGAACCAATGTCTCCCAATCGGGCGGCGGCAAGCAACGCGTCAATCAGGGCGTGCGCGGCCACATCGCCATCGGAATCGCCTTCGATACCCTCGTATTTGGCGGCATCGGCCTCGCTGCATGAATCAGACGCCGGCCAGTAGAGCCCGGCAATCCACAGTTCACGGCCTGAGCCGGCAGGCGCAAAACGGTGAGCGTCAAAACCCTGCCCTATCAACACTCCTGCAGACCCCATGCAGTCCCCTTCGATGGCGCTGCCCAGACGAACGGCAGCAAACGATTATGAATCACGAAGCCCCGGCGTATCGCATAAGGACACGACCGGGGCCTCAACAATCAAATCACTTCTTCTTGGACTTCTTCTCGGCTTCGACACGAGCCAAAGTATCGGCCGCGGCCTCTTCGGGCTCGGCGGTGTGATGCTTGTCGTCACCGGGCTGAGCGGGCTCGTAGCCCAGGTTCACGTCGAGCAGACGCTGGGCTTCCGCCTCGTCGATCTTCTCGGACAAGGCGATCTCAGAAGTCAGAATGGCGCGGGCCTTGGTGAGCATACGCTTCTCCCCCGCGGACAGGCCGTGCTCGTCGACATCGCGCTGGGCGAGATCGCGAACCACTTCGGCGATCTTGTTGACATCGCCGGTGGCGATCTTTTCGACGTTCAGCTTGTAACGGCGAGACCAGTTCATCTCTTTCTCGATGATCGGGGTCCGCAGGATGCCGAATACCTTGGCCACTTCGGATGCGGAGACGATGTCACGCACGCCGACCTTCTTGGCATTGTCCACGGGAACGTTGATGACCAAACCATCGGAAGAGAGTACGGACAACTGCAGATATTCGCGCGTCACTCCCTTGACCGTCCGCTCGGTAATGGCCTCCACCTTCGCTGCACCATGACGCGGATAGACGACCATATCGCCGACTTTGTAAGACATGTACCCTCCGAGAACTGACGGCTTACACACAAAAACTCGAATAATTATGCCATGCGGCCTGGACCGCCCCTATGAGAGCGCCCACAACCACGAAGACACACCGAAAAGGGCAAGAATTCGCCATTTTCGACGCGCCAATGTAGCGTTTTCGACTCCAACGCACGTAGACTTTGGGTCATGGCTAAAGAAACGAAGATCAAGGAAGATACCGTCACCGTGCCTGTCGCCCAAGGCGACCTCGATGCGGTGAGCAATGCTGAATTCTACAACCCCCACGGAGTTCTCGGCGGGCATCTCGGCATCGGCAAGCATGCCGACACCGCCACAATCCGTGTGCTGCGTCCGCTTGCCAAGTCCGTGACCATCCTCACCCAGGATGGCGAATACCCGATGACCCACGAATACAACGGCGTGTTCGTGACTACCGTGCCGGCTTCCGGCACCAAGAAGCAGCCCACGATTCCCGACTACCGCGTCAGGACCGAGTGGGAAAGCGGCGCAGTGCTCATTGAGGACGACCCATACCGTTATATGCCCACAGTCGGCGACATGGACACCTATCTGTTCGGCGAGGGCCGTCACGAGAAGCTCTGGGAGGCGCTTGGCGCGCACGTGCTGCGCTATGACGATCCGATGGGCGGCGCAGACGGCACGCCTGGCGAACAGGTGGTAGGCACCGCGTTCTCCGTGTGGGCCCCGAACGCCCATGCCGTGCGCGTGGTCGGTAACTTCAACGCCTGGGATGGCCGTCGTCATGCCATGCGCGAGCTCGGCTCCTCCGGCGTGTGGGAGATCTTCATCCCCGGCATCGGCGCGGGCGAGACCTACAAGTTCCAGATCCTGAACGCCAATTACACGTGGGAGATGAAGGCTGACCCGATGGAGCGTCAGCACGAGGTTCCGCCGAACACCGCCTCCATCGTCACCGAATCCACCTACGAGTGGAACGATGACGCCTGGATGCAGCACCGCCGCACCACCAACCCGCATGATGGCCCGGTCTCCATCTATGAGGTGCACGCCGGCAGCTGGAAGCAGGGACTGACCTACCGCGACCTGGCCAAGCAGCTCGTGGACTATGTCAAGCAGGAAGGCTTCACCCACGTGGAGTTCATGCCACTGGCCCAGCACCCGTTCTCCGGCTCCTGGGGCTATCAGGTCACCGGCTACTATGCGGTGGATTCCCGCCTCGGCTCCCCCGACGACTTCCGTTACCTGGTCGATCAGTTCCATCAGGCCGGCATCGGCGTGATCATGGACTGGGTGCCCGCCCACTTCCCGAAGGATGCCTTCGCACTCGGCCGCTTCGACGGCACCCCGCTGTACGAGGACCCGGACCCGCTGCGCGGCGAACACCCCGAATGGGGCACCTATGTGTTCAACTTCGGACGCCGCGAAGTACGCAACTTCCTGGTGGCCAACGCCCTGTTCTGGCTCGAGGACCTGCATGTCGATGCGCTGCGCGTGGATGCCGTCAGCTCCATGCTCTACCTCGACTACAGCCGCGAACCCGGCCATTGGCGTCCGAACATCTACGGCGGACGCGAAAACCTGGAGGCCATCGACTTCCTCAAGGAAGCCACCGCCACCGCGTACAAGAACAACCCCGGCGTCATGATGATCGCCGAGGAGTCCACCGCATGGCCGGGCATCACCGCCCCCACCTCCGCCGGCGGCATCGGCTTCGGTATGAAGTGGAACATGGGATGGATGCACGACACCCTCGAGTATCTGCATGAGGAGCCCATCAACCGCAAGTGGCACCACAACGAAATCACCTTCTCCATGGTGTACGCCTACTCCGAACACTACGTATTGCCCATCAGCCACGACGAAGTCGTGTACGGCAAGGGCTCCCTGTACGGCAAGATGCCGGGCGATGGCTGGCAGAAGCTAGCCGGCGTGCGTTCGATGTTCGCCTATCAGTGGGCTCACCCGGGCAAGAAGCTCTCCTTCATGGGCAACGAGCTGGCCCAGTGGGGCGAGTGGGATCACGACGCCTCCATCGATTGGGATTGCCTGAACTGGCAGGAGCACCGTCAGGTCCAGACCATGGTCGCCGACCTCAACGCCTTCTACAAGGCGCATCCGGCACTATGGAGCCAGGACTTCGATCCGGCCGGCTTCCAGTGGCTGACCAGCGACGATGCCGACCACAACACGCTGAGCTTCCTGCGCATCGGCACCAAGGGCGAGACCTTGGCCGTGGTGGTCAACTTCTCCGGTGAAGCCTGGCCCGATTACCAGGTGGCGCTGCCCACCGGCGGCAAGTGGACCGAAGTGTTCACCACCGATGACGCCAAGTACGGCGGCTCCGACATCCACAACGGCACCTTCGAAGCGGTCGAGGGCGAATATCATTCGCGTCCGTTCTCGGCGAAGATCACCGTTCCGGCTCTGGGAGTTGTATTCTTGAAGCCGGAAGACTGAACTGGTCAACAGGCTGAAAGGTAACCGGTTTATTTATGCTCAATACCACAGCGCGTCAGAATACGACACCGCGCACGGTGCTGGTGGTCGAGGACGAGCCCACGCTCGCCACGGCCATTGCCCAGCGCATCACCGCTGAAGGATGGACCGCTCGCGTGGCCGGGGACGGCGCTTCCGCCGTCCAGGCCGCGTCCCAGCTACGCCCCGATCTGGTAATCATGGACATCATGCTGCCGGTCATGGATGGTCTTGAGGCCACCAAACGCATCGTCGCCGAACGTCCGGTGCCGGTGCTGATCCTCACCGCACGTGATGACGAGGCCGACAAGGTCATCGGTCTGGGAGCGGGCGCCGATGATTACATGACCAAACCGTTCTCCATGCGCGAGCTCATCGCCCGCTGCAAGGCGCTGCTGCGCCGCGTGGAGCGTGCGAAGGTCATCGCCAAGAATTCGGAGAACGAGAAGCTGCTCGACTTCGGTTCGATGGTCATAGACCCGGCCCAGCGCATCGTCACCGTGAACGGCGAGCAGGTGCATCTGACCCCCACCGAGTTCGATCTGCTGGCCACGCTGGCCCGCCGCCCGAAGTCGGTGCTCACCCGCGAAAAGCTGCTCGAAGAGGTCTGGGACTGGGTCGACGCATCCGGCACCCGCACCGTCGACAGCCACGTCAAGGCGCTGCGCCATAAGCTCGGCGCCGATACCATCCGCACCGTGCACGGCGTAGGCTACGCTTTCGAGCCGCCGACCGCGTGATGGCATCCAAAAAACAACAGCAATCCCGGCTTGATGCGATGAAACCTCGCGTCAAGCCGGTTGATTTGTTCTCCTCTCTGAAGCTGGAACTCAGCGTACTGATCGTTATCGCCACTGCCATCGCGTTTGCCATGTGCTGGTTCCTCCTGAAATTCGGCTGGTCCGGTTGGATCGCCATGCCGCTGACTTTGGTGGTGGCCTTGGGCATCACCTATTTCTTCTCCCGCGGCATCACCGCTCCCTTACGCCAGATGCGCGATGTGGCCGAAGCCATGGCGGATGGCGATTACACGGTCCGCGTGGATATCGATCAGGATCGTCATGACGAGGTCGGCCAGCTGGCTCGCTCGTTCAACGAGATGGCCGGCGAACTCGAACATGCCGATAAAATGCGCCGCGACATGATAGCCAATGTGAGCCATGAGCTGCGTACGCCCGTTTCCGCTTTGCAGGCGATGGTCGAGAACATGGCCGACGGCGTCACCGAGCCCACTCCCGCCAATCTGGAGAGCATCCTCACCCAAACGCAGCGTCTCTCCGACCTCATCGCCTTCCTGTTGGATTTGAGCCGTATGGAGGCCGGTGCGGCGAGTCTGAATATCGAAAAGTTCAACTTCGCCGACTTTCTTGACGAGACCATCGAGCCGTTGGAAATCGCCGATGGCGGCCACGCCCACGACATCCGCGTCACCGTGCCGGCCGACATCTCGATGGAAGGCGATCAGGACCGCCTGCGCCAGCTGTTCACCAACATCATCGCCAACGCACTGAAGCATTCGGCCGACGGCACCACCGTGCTGGTCGATGCCCATGAGGATGACAGCCAAGGCACCATCGTGACCAATGTGGTGAATTTCGGCTCCCAGATTGCACCGTCCGACCGTTCGGATATCTTCCGGCGCTTTGTCAAAGGCAAGACGGGTCCCGGCACCGAGTCGGGCGGCACCGGCCTTGGCCTGTCCATCGCACGTTGGGCGGCCCAATTGCACGGCGGCACCGTCAAAGTGGTCGATGACACGCGAGGCGCCGATTTCGAAATCATCCTGCCTAAATATCACGTCGCCGAACGCTGATATTGTCCGCCGTCCTACCGTATACTGTATTCGAACAGATGTTCGAATACAGGGTGGGAGGCACAGCATGACACAGCAATCCAAGTCACGAACCATGCCGCACGACACCACGCTGTTTGTCATGCAGATGGCCGGCGATTCCATGATCAATGCCGGTATTCATAACGGCGATCTGCTGATTGTCGATCGTTCGTTGGCACCAGTCCCCGGAGATGTGGTTGCGGCTGTCATGGACGATGAAATCGCCATCAAACGACTAGTTTCACGGGCCGGCATCACCATATTGCACGCCGAGAATCCTCGATATCCCGATTACATGCCGAGCAACGGCGCTTCGCCTGCTATCTGGGGCATCGTCACCGATGTCATTCACCCGTTGATATCGTCATCGGACCGTCGCGCCACAGCATCCGCCAATACCAGCACGCCCACCACCTTGGTGCCGGCCTGCTGAAACACCTGAACGCATTGCCGCACGGTGGCACCTGTGGTGACGATGTCATCAATGAGAAGCACCGCGTCGCCATGGCCTATGAGATCACGCTTCACCCTGACATGACCGGTGATACGACGGGCACGCTGTGCCGAAGAGGTCTGCTGCACGGAGCGTGCCTTGGTGGAGGAGCTCAGGGCATTGCATGGTCGCGCATTGACACCGTACCCACGCAATGCCCCTGCCACCGATTTGGCCAACGGTGCCGTATGGGCACGCCCTCTTCGGCGCATTGACGCCCGCGATGACGGCACCGGAACCACCAATACGCGATGCCCCAAGCATGATGATGGTATTGGCGTCTTGTTCAGCAGCGACACCATGATGCGGCCGAAAGGGCCGTCAAGCTCGGTATCGTCGTGGTCCTTCCAGTCGAGAATGGCACGACGCGCCGCTCCCTGGTAAATCGATGCGGACCATATACGGGCTCCGCCACCACCGTCTGTATCCCGCTCCCGGCATTGTGCGAACAAGGCCCGACATGCCGCACACAATACCTCATCCGGCGCGTCACACCCAGCGCAGCCGCGTGGAAACAGCAGATTGCAGACCTGTGCCCGCATCGCATGCCACCACTTGTATACGCTCGGCCCGTCCATAACGCGTCACCATCAAGCTGGAGTATCGAATCGCGCAAGCAGTGCATCCAGCAGTTGTACCGTGTCTTGCGGATTCTCCACACGAACACCGATCGCACCGGCCTCAACCGCAGGATAGTCATTACCCGTAGGCGTCATGCGATCGCCCACGAACACCATTTCATCGGCCTGTATGCCGAGTGTCTGCGTCAGCTTGCGCACGGCATAGGCCTTATCGATGCCGCATTCGCTGACATCCACACTGGTGTAGCCGCCGGCCCTGACCCGCATGTGCGGCAGATCGGCCTTGACCGCTTCGACCAGCGCCTGTTTCTTCGTGTTATCGCGATCCCATGCCTGTTTGGCCGCTACGGGTGCGAACTGTCCCAGAGCGGAGAAGGTGATCTGGCTGCCCCTGTTCTCGATTCGAGGCCCCCATACCTGCTGTTCCCACAATCCCAGTTCCCGGGCATGTCGCTCAAGACTTTCCGAGACAGCGGCCACGGTGGCTTCGGACAGATCATGCGCATACACCAAGGCCCATTGCGTGCCATCCCACCGGTAATACCGGGAGCCGGAGGCAGGCATGACATGCAGATTGCCGCGCCTGGCATTCGGGGTGAGTACATCCAGCACCTGTGAGGTGACCACCGCCATGCCGCCCCCTGAGATCAGGGCCACCACTGTATGGTCGAGCAGCGCACAGAACCGTTCGATCATCGCGGGCCTCATCGGCTGTTTTGAGCTGGCCAGCGTGTTGTCCAAATCGAAACCGAACACCTTGGCGTTGGAGCAGACATTATCGAAATCAAGTTCGGACCACGAACGTACCACCATTTGTCGCGCCTCCCTCGTTGACGAATGTTCACAGCCAATGAACCAATCCTAACGCATGTTGCCTCCGCCATGTCCTATGGTGGGAACCATGCTTCAGCCACCTTGGAACGCACGAATCTACCGCAACCGCCACGGTCGCGGCACACGAACCCCGATGTTCGGCACCCGTCTGCCCCGTTACCGCACTCGCACCGGCATGTTCGACGATATGGTGGCGGCCCAGGTTCGCAGGCTCGGCCAAGCGTGGCCGGAACTGATACGTCCGCTCCAGTTCGCGGTGGAGGATGTGCCGCCTTCGGATCCGACGCCTTGGCAGACCGAGCCGAATATGACGTCCCAGTGCTTCCCCGCCAGCCACGGCATTCCCGCACGAGTCGTGCTCTACCGTATGCCGTTGCAGACCGAGGCACCTACCAAGCTCGAATTGCAGTTGGCCGTCAGGGATGAGCTGGTGGCCCGCATAGCGGAATTGTATGGGCGCAGGCCCGAGGAAATCGACCCCGATTGGGGCCTGTGACAGTATTGCGGGGGCCGTGCCACTTCAAGTAAGACAGTGGCACGGGCCCCGCAGCTATATCGGCGCCGAAACATCATCAGACCGATGCTTCGGCGAGCGCGCTCTACTTGACGATGGAGGAATCGTTCCGAGCCCAGACATGGACCGTGGCGGGCATCAGCGTTGAAGCGTCGATGGCGGACAATCCGGCGATGTCCTTGTCTTGCAACGAATCGTGACTGAAACGCGCTCCCCAGCTCACTTTCTTGGATGAGTCCTCCAACATCAGCACGACCGCGGTGCCATGATCGCCGGAAAGTTTGCCGGTCTCAATCGTTTGCGCCGCGTTCGCATCCAGCGTGATTTCCTCGGAGGTCACCGAAGCACCGGCATCATCGTAGGCGCGCAAGGTGACCGTCCTGCGCGCATTGGATGTGTTGGCCAGCGTGATGGAGGCCTTTACTCCGTCGGGAAGGGCCAGCCCCGAGAATTCGGATGGCTCGCCGGCATTGACCAATGCGAAATCGGCTTGGCCGGAGTCACCGGAGCGTGTGGCCTTGACGGAGAACGACACGGCGTCCTCTGCGGTGGACATCACGCCCAACGCCCCATCAGGAGCCTCTCCCAAGTCGATTGCCGTCACCTTATCGGCAGTGACGGTAGCATCTTTGGCGG
>ENA-OXQK01000499-OXQK01000499.1-human-gut-metagenome-genome-assembly--contig:-NODE-499-length-12036-cov-6.50021_pt1 | contig 12036 bp, 10 predicted proteins | sample MGYA00249582_ERZ652563 | MGnify/ENA primary metagenome ERZ652563 (study PRJEB26925, sample SAMN05826493) | human gut metagenome | biome: ENVO:2100002; feature: ENVO:00000062; material: ENVO:00002003... | reverse complement strand
TCGGCAGCGTCAGATGTGTATAAGAGACAGATATTAAAAGGCCATGTTATCTATACTAAATGAAACTAAGACCAAAGTTTTTCAGCAGGAACAATTAACAGTTCGAATTTTCCCGTCCATTCAAGAGATGGGCAGTGTAGCCGCAAAAGAAGTCGGCGACCAAATTTGTCGTTTATTGGAAAGCAAACCGGAAATAAATATGATTTTCGCCGCTGCCCCCTCACAAAATGAGTTTTTGAGTCATCTGATTCATGACAAGCGCATCGACTGGACCAGAATAAACGCTTTTCATATGGATGAATACATCGGTATACATCCGGAAGCCCCACAAAGTTTTGGACATTTCCTTAGAATTCGTATCTTTGACAAAGTTCCTTTCAAGAAAGTCAACTATCTGAATGGTCTGGCGGAAAACCTTGAAGAGGAATGTCAGCGATATGCAGACTTGCTGACTAAGCATCCGGTTGACATCGTTTGTCTGGGAATTGGAGAAAATGGGCATATTGCTTTCAATGATCCGGATGTAGCAGACTTTAATGATCCCAAACTTGTGAAAGTAGTTGAGCTGGATCCAATATGTCGCCAACAGCAAGTCAATGAAAAATGCTTCATGACACTAGACTTAGTACCCAAAGAAGCTTTAACACTCACGATACCGGCTTTGCTAAGAGCTGAATGGATGTTTTGTATCGTCCCGTTCAAAAATAAAGCTCAAGCAGTCTATCAGACTGTTTATGGTGAAGTTTCAGAAAAATGTCCGGCCAGCATATTGCGAAGAAAAGAAAATTCTTCATTATATTTGGACCCGGAAAGTGCAGAAAGAATTAATTTATAAAGGATTATGAAAAACAGAATCTCACTTCTTCTTATACTACTGGCTATTAGCTTCAGTATACACGCACAAAAAGTTATGCGGATCGGAATTATTGGTCTGGACACATCCCATTCCACCGCTTTCACCGAACTGATTAATAGTGGTTCGGATGAGACCTTTTCCAAAGGTTTTAGGGTAGTAGCAGCGTATCCGTACGGTTCAAAGACTATTCAATCCAGTTACGAACGAATCCCCGGATACATTGAAAAGGTCAAAGCAAATGGCGTGGAAATCACCTCATCAATAGCAGATTTACTGGAAAAAGTAGACTGTGTCCTTTTGGAAACCAATGACGGCAGACTACATTTGGAACAAGCCGTCGAGGTATTCAAATCAGGTAAGATATGCTATATTGACAAACCTATCGGAGCTACTTTAGGAGATGCAATCGCTATTTATGAAATGGCAGAAAAATACAATGCGCCTGTTTTTTCCTCTTCTGCTCTTAGATTTACTCCTCAAAACCAGAAATTAAGAAATGGAGAATTTGGCAAAATCCTTGGAGCCGATTGTTATTCTCCTCACAAAGTGGAACCAACGCATCCGGATTTCGGTTTCTATGGTATTCATGGAGTAGAAACATTATACACAATTATGGGGACAGGATGCGAATCAGTCAACCGGATGTCTTCAGATAGAGGGGATATAGTAGTAGGACGATGGAAAGATGGTAGAATCGGAACTTTTAGGGCTATTATAAAGGGACCGCAAATTTATGGAGGAACAGCCTATACTTCCAAAGGGGCAATAACAGTAGGAGGTTATCAAGGATATAAAGCACTCCTTGAGCAGATTCTCAAATACTTCCAAACAGGAATCTCTCCTATCTCCAGAGAAGAAACAATTGAAATATTCACTTTCATGAAAGCATCCAATATGAGTAAAGAAGAGAATGGAAGAATTGTCACATTGGAAGAAGCTTACCAAAAAGGATGGAAAGACGCCCGGAAATTAATCAAAACCTATAATAAATAAGAAAATGAAATTTATATATAAAGGAATCGGGCTTATATCAATCTTATTTATAGTTGCTTCATGTTCTTTCTCCAAGAAACAGACTATGAATAAGGCGGAAGCCAATGATTCATGTAAAATAGAAGTAGTTGTTCTTGATCCAGGACATTTCCATGCCAGTCTGCTTCAGAAAGATGCATTAGCTGTTATTAATGATACCATCCGGATATACGCTCCTGAAGGAATAGGCGTCAATCAATACCTGGAAAGTATTGACTCTTACAACCATCGGCCAAAGTCTCCCACTACATGGAAGAAACAGGTATATACAGGCGAAGATTATCTCCAGAAAATGCTTTCAGATCATAAAGGTGATGTCGTAATTCTGGCTGGAAATAATCAGAAGAAGACACGATATATTATAGAATCTATCAAAGCCGGATATAATGTTCTTGCAGATAAGCCACTGGCTATTAACTCACAGGACTTCCAATTATTGACAGAGGCTTATCTGCTAGCACAACAAAAGGGGCTCCTTTTATATGATTTGATGACGGAGCGATATGATATTCTCAACATCATAGAAAAAGAGCTCTTACATCAAACAGAATTATTTGGAGAATTACAAAAAGGCTCACCGGACAACCCTTCTGTAATAATGGAAAGCGTACATCATTTCTTTAAAAAGGTTTCCGGTAAACCGCTGGTTCGTCCTGCATGGTACTATGATATAGCACAACAAGGAGAAGGAATTGCAGATGTAACAACACATTTGATAGATCTTATCAACTGGCAATGTTTTCCAGATGAAGCAATTCATTATCAATCGGATGTCAAAGTACTTTCGGCCAAACACTGGCCAACCCCAATCACATTGGCAGAGTTCAGCCAATCAACGCAAACAGACTCTTTCCCTATTTATCTGAAACAATACATAAAAAATGATGTATTGAAAGTTATGGCAAACGGAAGTCTCAACTACACCGTCAAAGGAATTTATATGGGAATGAAAGTCACATGGAATTATATGCCACCAGTTCATGGAGGAGATACGTTTACTTCTATCAAAAAAGGTAGCAAAGCAACTTTAAAAATTGTTCAAAATGAGAAGAATGGTTTTGTGAAAGAATTGTATATTCAGAAAAAGCCAAACATTGACAGCCATGCTTTTGAGACTCAATTACAAAAGACGATAGAACAACTTCAAGAAAGCTACCCGTTCTTATCCGTCAAAAATAAAAGTAACGGGATTTATCTTATTGATATACCACAGGAATACAGACTAGGACATGAAGAGCACTTCAGTAAAGTAGCAAAAGCTTTCCTGCATTATATACGTAACAAAAACATCCCGGAATGGGAAAACGAAAATACATTAACCAAATATTACATTACTACAACTGCTGTAGAAATGGCAAAGAAAGAAAATAAATAAGACAATAGGTGTTAGAGACAGGATGTAAATATTATAAAGATGAAGCCATGTTTCATGGCTTCATTCCTCATATCATGGGGACACGATTCGATATATTGCTTATTCATTCTGATGCAGAACGTTTAAACGGACTTTGGTGCCATATCATCAACGAGCTGGAACGTTTGGATAAGATCTTGAACCGTTTTGATCCCCACAGTGAGGTCTCCGGTATTAATAAACATGCTTTGCAAAGTTATATTCAAATTAGCAAAGAACTGGAGGAAATATTGCAACTTTGCCAATATTATTACGAAAACACCTTTCATCTATTTGACATTACATTAAAAGATTTCTCCAAAATACAAATTCACGACCATCAACGCATTTCCTTTGCATCTTCCACTATTTCACTCGATTTCGGAGGCTTTGCCAAAGGGTATGCTTTGAAGAAAATCAAAAAACTCATAGAACAAGAAAACATCAACCATGCATTTGTCAATTTCGGTAATAGCTCCATTCTGGGCATGGGACATCATCCTTATGGAGACAGTTGGAAAGTGAGTTTTCTGAATCCGTATAATCAGTCTCTTTTAAATGAGTTCAACCTTCAAAATACAGCATTATCCACTTCCGGTAATACGCTGCAATATACCGGACACATTATGAATCCACTTACGGGTTTATTTAATGAACAACGAAAAGCAAGCTCTATCATATCTACAGATCCGTTAGAGGCTGAAATTCTAAGTACCGTATGGATGATTGCGAATAAAGAACAACAGCAATTACTCACAGAGAATTTTAAAGATATACAAGCAACCCTATATGATTTATAACATGAAAGACAATAAAAAAGAAGGAGTAGACTTAGGGCTCAGACAATTTATAAAAAGTCTGGGATATGTTGCCGGAGGAACCGCTTTATTAGCTACCACTCCCTGGCTTACCTCCTGTACCCCCGAAAAATTGAAAGAGATTAAACATGAAAAAGCACGGATTGCTTTAATTGGCACAGGTTCCAGAGGGCAATACCACATCCATAACCTCAAGGAAATACCTCATGCACAAATTGTAGCCGTGTGTGACAATTATGCTCCCAATCTTCAGCAAGCATTGGAGCTTTGCCCGGATGCCAAGTCCTATACAGACTACCGTAAGCTGCTGGAATCGAAAGACATTGATGGAGTCATCATATCCACACCACTAAACTGGCACGCACCTATTGTGTTGGACGCATTAGCTGCCGGCAAACATGTCTTCTGTGAAAAAGCAATGGCACGCACCCTTGACGAGTGCAAGGCTATCTATGACACTTACAACCAGTCTGAAAAAGTACTCTACTTTTGTATGCAACGAATGTATGACGAGAAGTATATCAAAGGGATGCAAATGATTCATTCCGGACTGATCGGAGATGTGGTAGGAATGCGCTGTCATTGGTTCAGAAATGCAGACTGGCGTCGTCCTGTTCCTTCACCGGAATTGGAGCGCAAAATCAATTGGAGATTATATAAAGACAGTTCGGGCGGACTAATGACTGAACTAGCTTGCCATCAATTAGAAGTATGTAACTGGGCAGCTAAAAGAATGCCGGTAAGTATCATGGGGATGGGTGATATTGTTTACTGGAAAGACGGTCGTGAAGTATACGATAGTGTAAATGTGACTTACCGATATTCCGATGGAACCAAGATTGCCTATGAATCTTTGATTTCCAATAAGTTCAATGGTATGGAAGACCAGATTCTAGGTCACAAAGGTACAATGGAAATGGCTAAAGGTATTTATTACCTGGAAGAAGATCATTCTACTTCGGGTATCCGCCAATTAATCGATCAGGTAAAAGACAAAGTTTTTGCCGCCATCCCAACGGCAGGCCCCAGCTGGCGACCGGAAACGAAAATGGAATACACTCCACATTTCATCATTGACGGAGATATTCACGTTAACAGCGGATTAAGTATGATCGGAGCAGATAAAGACGGTTCAGATATCATTCTATCCTCTTTCTGCCAATCTTGTATCACTGGAGAGAAAGCACAGAATGTAGTAGAAGAGGCTTATTGTTCTACAGTCCTTTGCTTACTTGGGAATCAAGCAATGGATGAACAACGCCATATCCTCTTCCCCGACGAATATAAAATACCCTATATGAAATTCTAAACTATGAAAGATATTATTATCACCTCAAAAAAGTTGAAACAAGAAAGGAATATCTTTCTTCTAAGTTTCCTGCTTGCATTTATCATCAATGTAATCGCAATCATTATCTATTCCCGCCCATGGATTGAAATAATATCCCAAATCGGGTATGTCATCGTGATTAGTTTTTTCTTCTATCTTATCTTATGGATTCCCCGAGGAATCCTGATATTCTTGAGTCACCTTTTCCGAAGAAAAAAATAAGAGATTTACGTTTTTTGAAGGAGAATTGACGGAAAAGCTCATTCACATATTCTAATAACAACCTAATTTTGGAGAAAAATAGATACTATGACAACAAGAAGAGATTTTATCAAAAAAACAGTAGCAGGTACAGCTGCACTTTCATTAGGAAGCATACTTCCAGGATTCGGTTCAAGCCGTTATCAAGATATTCTGGGAGCTAACGAAAAAATACGTATCGGAGTCATTGGAGTGAATTCGAGAGGTAAGGCCCTGGCGCAAGGATTTGCCAAACTTCCAGATTGTGAAGTAACTTACATTTGTGATGTGGACTCAAGAGCATTAGAAAAATGCCAGGCTGCTATCCACAAAATAACCGGACGTACTCCCAAAGGAGAAAAAGACATTCGTAAGATGTTAGAGTCGAACGATTTTGAAGCAGTGGTGATTGCCACCCCTGACCATTGGCATGCCAAAGCGGCCATTATGGCTATGCAGGCCGGAAAGCATGTTTATCTGGAAAAACCGACCAGTCATAATCCGGCAGAAAATGAAATGCTGGTTCGAGCCGCTTTGAAATATAACCGGATTGTTCAAGTGGGTAACCAACGCCGCTCCTTTCCCAATGTAATTAAAGCTATGGAAGAAATAAAATCCGGTTCTATCGGAAAAGTGAGATATGCCAAATCTTGGTATGTCAATAATCGCCCTTCCATTGGAACAGGGAAAGTTGTTCCTGTACCTGATTATCTGGATTGGGATTTATGGCAAGGTCCTGCCCCACGTGTTGCAGATTTCAAAGATAATTTCATCCATTATAACTGGCATTGGTTCTGGAATTGGGGAACAGGTGAAGCACTCAACAATGGAACCCACTTTGTTGATATACTCCGCTGGGGATTGGGCGTAGATTATCCTACAAAGGTTGATTCTATCGGAGGTCGGTATCGTTTTCAAGACGACTGGCAAACTCCTGACACACAACTCATCACCTTCCAATTTGGCGACGAAGCATCTTTTTCATGGGAAGGACGTAGTTGTAATACGATGCCGGTAGACGGATATGGAGTAGGAACCGCATTTTATGGAGAAACCGGAACTCTCTTCATTGGCGGTGGCAATGAATATAAAATTGCAGATATAAAAGGTAAAACGATTAAAGAGGTAAAAAGTGATTTAAAATTTGAGACCGGCAATCTGTTGAATCCATCCGAAAAGCTGGATGCCTTCCACTTCCGAAACTGGTTTGATGCCATTCGCAAAGGAACAAAGTTAAATTCCGGAATTGTAGATGCCTGTATCAGTACCCAGTTGGTACAATTAGGTAACATTGCCCAACGTGTCGGACATTCATTACAGATTGATCCGGGAAGTGGACGAATTCTCAACGATTTGGAAGCCAATAAACTTTGGGGAAGAGAGTACGAAAAAGGTTGGGAAATACGGGTTTAAATCATGTCCCCATTTCTCGTTTTTTCATCAGGTTATAATTTTACAGAAAGGCATGTCTTTGATAGGATATGCCTTTCTGTTTTCCTTCCGTAAAGCTGATTTATACCCTTTTAACACACGGAATATTCACCGTTTTTCATCGAAATCTCTTTTATTTTTGTATTTTTGCGTGCGTATGCGTTAAAATTATAGTATATACGAATTTTATGAGTGACGAAATCAACGAGATAACGGAAGAACATTCAGACTACAAACCGGCGGACGCGCGGGACGAAAGCGTAAAACATCAGTTAACAGGCATGTACCAGAATTGGTTTCTGGACTATGCTTCATATGTTATTCTGGAACGTGCCGTACCTCACATCAATGACGGTTTAAAGCCTGTGCAACGTCGTATCCTGCATTCTATGAAACGTCTGGATGACGGGCGGTATAACAAAGTGGCAAATATTGTGGGACACACCATGCAGTTCCACCCCCACGGTGATGCTTCTATCGGGGATGCCCTGGTACAGTTGGGACAAAAAGACCTGTTAATTGACTGTCAGGGTAACTGGGGTAATATCCTCACCGGAGACGGTGCGGCTGCTCCCCGTTATATCGAGGCGCGTTTATCCAAGTTTGCGCTGGATGTTGTCTTCAATCCCAAAACTACCGAATGGAAATTGTCATACGACGGACGAAATAAGGAACCAGTCACTCTTCCTGTGAAATTCCCGTTATTACTGGCGCAGGGAGTGGAAGGTATCGCCGGTGGACTTTCTTCCAAGATATTGCCGCATAACTTCAACGAACTTTGTGATGCTTCCATCAGCTATCTGCGTGGGGAAGAATTCCAACTGTATCCCGATTTCCAGACAGGCGGCTCGATTGATGTAGCCAAATACAACGACGGAGAACGTGGCGGAGCAGTGAAAGTACGTGCCAAGATCAACAAGATTGATAACAAAACACTTGCAATCACAGAGATCCCTTATGGGAAAACCACTTCAACAGTGATCGACTCTATCCTGAAAGCTGTTGATAAAGGAAAAATCAAAATTCGCAAGGTAGACGATAACACAGCTGCCAACGTAGAAATATTAGTGCATCTGGCACCAGGTACATCATCGGACAAAACAATCGATGCATTGTACGCATTCACCGATTGCGAAGTAAGTATCTCACCCAACTGCTGCGTGATTGACGACAGCAAACCTCATTTCCTCACTGTCAGCAAAGTCTTGAAAAAGTCGGCAGACAACACGCTGGATTTGCTAAAGCAGGAACTGGAAATCAAGAAAAACGAAATACTGGAAGCGTTGCACTTTGCTTCGCTCGAAAAGATATTTATCGAAGAACGCATCTATAAGGACAAAGAGTTCGAACAATCCAAAGATATGGACGCAGCTTGTGCTCATATTGACGAACGCCTGACGCCTTATTATCCGAAATTTATCCGTGAAGTCACCAAAGAGGATATTCTCAAACTGATGGAAATCAAAATGGGACGTATTCTGAAATTCAATTCGGACAAAGCGGATGAACTGATTGCCAGGATGAAAGAAGAAGTGGCCGAGATTGATAATCATCTGGCTCACATCGTAGATTATACCGTCAACTGGTATCAGATGTTAAAAAACAAATACGGTAAGAACTTCCCGCGCCGTACGGAACTGCGTAACTTCGACACCATCGAAGCTGCCAAAGTAGTAGAAGCAAACGAGAAACTTTATATCAACCGCGAAGAAGGATTTATCGGAACAGCCTTGAAAAAAGACGAGTTCGTGGCATGTTGTTCGGATATCGATGATGTCATTATCTTCTTCCGCGACGGTAAGTATATCGTTACTCCTGTTGCCGACAAGAAATTCGTCGGCAAAAACGTTCTCTATGTCAATGTATTCAAGAAGAACGATAAACGTACGATCTACAATGTAGCCTACCGCGACGGAAAAGAAGGAACGACATACGTAAAACGTTTCGCCGTGACCTCTGTAGTTCGCGACCGCGAATATGATGTCACACTGGGAACTCCCGAATCACGGATTACCTATTTCAGTGCTAATCCGAACGGAGAAGCCGAAATCATCAAGGTGACATTGAAACCGAATCCGCGTGTACGCCGTATCATTTTCGAGCATGACTTCAGTGAGGTCAGCATCAAGGGACGTCAGGCACGAGGCGTGATTCTTACCCGCTTGCCGGTACATAAGATATCCCTGAAACAAAAAGGAGGTTCTACGCTCGGTGGACGTAAAGTATGGTTTGACCGTGACATACTCCGCCTCAACTATGACGGACGAGGTGAATATCTGGGTGAATTCCAAAGCGACGACAGCATATTGATTGTTCTGAACAACGGTGATTTCTATACTACCAACTTCGACTTGAGCAACCACTATGAAGATAATGTAAGCATCGTGGAGAAGTTTGACCCTAACAAGATATGGACTGCCGCGCTTTACGATGCCGACCAACAGAATTATCCGTATCTGAAACGTTTCTGTTTTGAGGCCTCCAACCGTAAACAGAACTACTTGGGAGAAAATAAGAGCAACCGTCTGATCCTGCTGACCGACGAGTACTATCCTCGTCTGGAAGTCATATTTGGCGGACACGACAATTTCCGTGATCCGTTGAATATCGATGCGGACGAATTCATTGCTGTCAAAGGTTTCAAAGCCAAGGGAAAACGTATCACTACCTATGCAGTGGAGACGATCAATGAGCTTGAACCAACTCGCTTCCCCGAACCCTCACAAGAACAACAGGAAGTTCCTGAAGAGGAGCCGGAAAATCTGGACCCGGACAGCGGCAAGAGCGAAGGCGACATTATTGATGAAATCACCGGGCAGATGAAATTATTCTGATGAAGAAAAAACTAATATACCTGGGGCTGACAGGTTGCATCCTGTTCGCCCTTTGCACAAGATTACAAGCGCAGATCGACAGTCTGCAAGCCCATCGGTATGTAACACGTGCCACCATGTATGGTATCGGATTTACTAACGTTTTCGACACCTATCTTTCACCGCAGGAATACAAAGGTATCGACTTCCGTGTTTCCCGTGAGTTGATTCGGATGACCAAGTTGTTTGATGGAAATGTATCTGTGCAGAACTTCTTTCAGGCAAACATCAGCTATACGCACAACCGGGCCGATAACAATAACACTTTCTCCGGATTAGTCAACTGGAACTATGGATTACATTACCAGTTCCGCCTGACAGATAATTTCAAATTATTAGCCGGAGGATTGATAGATGTCAACGGAGGCTTTGTCTATAATCTCCGGAACACCAACAATCCGGCATCCGCACGGGCATACGTCAATCTGGATGCCTCCGGAATGGCTATTTGGCACCTGAAAATCAAACGGTATCCGATGGTGCTTCGTTATCAGGTCAATCTGCCGGTTATGGGAGTGATGTTCTCTCCCCACTACGGACAATCTTATTACGAGATATTCTCTTTGGGAAATTCGAGTGGAGTAATAAAATTTACCTCCCTGCACAATCAACCTTCATTGCGACAGATGCTTTCCGTCGACCTGCCGATAGGATATACCAAAATGCGCTTCAGCTACCTGGCTGATTTGCAGCAATCCAACGTTAACAATATCAAGACACATACCTACTCACACGTATTCATGGTAGGATTTGTGAAAGACCTATACCGTATCCGAAATAAGAAAGGAACCGCTCTTCCTTCATCGGTTAGAGCTTACTAAGAGAACAAAATTTAATGTTGAAACTTCAAGTGAGAGATCAATTAATGATGAGAAATAAGATTAGACAAATACTTTGGCTGCTCTGCTGCCTTCCGGTGCTGACTGGTTGCATTGGGGAAGATGACTACGCCAATGATCCCAGAGGTAATTTCGAACAACTATGGAAGATCATTGACGAACAGTATTGTTTCCTGGATACGAAAGGTATTGACTGGGATGCTGTTCATGACGAATACAGCAAACTGATTATTCCGTCGATGTCCAATGATGACCTGTTCGACATCCTAAGCCAAATGCTTTATATCTTGAAAGACGGGCATGTCAATCTATCTTCTGCCAGTCGTATTTCTTATTACGATGCATGGTATCAGGGCTACCCTTGGAATTATAGAGAAGATATTCTTTATAACTATTATCTGGGTAGTGCCAATTCAGGCTATCGCACATCTGCTGGTCTTAAATATAAAATATTCGACAATAACATAGGATACATACGTTATGAAAGTTTCAGTGCCGGAGTTGGAGATGGCAATTTGGATGAGGTCCTTTACTATTTACAAATCTGCAATGGACTAATTATCGATGTCCGTGATAACGGAGGAGGTAATCTAACCAATTCTTCACGCATAGCTGCCCGGTTCACTGAAAAACTGGCATTAACAGGATATATCCAACATAAGACAGGTCCGGGACACAATGATTTCTCAGAGATGGAACCCATTTATTTAGAACCCTCCAACAGTATTCGTTGGCAAAAAAAGGTCGTGATACTAACCAATCGTCGATGTTATAGTGCCACAAATGATTTTGTTAACATAATGCGCAGTTTAAACAATGATAACGAGGATAAAAGAATCATCCAGCTGGGCGATCAGACTGGTGGTGGATCAGGACTACCATTTTCATCAGAATTACCCAATGGCTGGAGCGTCCGCTTCTCTGCCAGCCCCCACTTTGATAAGTATAGAAAGTCATTGGAGGATGGAATAAAACCTGATGTATACGTAAACATGGATAAGATTCTGGAAGAAGGGATAAAGCAGGGTGACATAGAATCACAAAAGAAAGATCCACTGATTGAAAAGGCATTCGAAATCTTAAGTGAATAACTTTATTGCCGAATTATTTGCCAAATCAGAAAATCTTCCTATCTTTGCACCGCTAAACAAAAAAGCTACACATGCGGCTGTGGCGTAATTGGTAGCCGCGCCAGACTTAGGATCTGGTGTCGTGAGACGTGTA
>ENA-OXQK01000496-OXQK01000496.1-human-gut-metagenome-genome-assembly--contig:-NODE-496-length-12119-cov-7.0165_pt1 | contig 12119 bp, 6 predicted proteins | sample MGYA00249582_ERZ652563 | MGnify/ENA primary metagenome ERZ652563 (study PRJEB26925, sample SAMN05826493) | human gut metagenome | biome: ENVO:2100002; feature: ENVO:00000062; material: ENVO:00002003... | reverse complement strand
TAAGAGACAGGGGGGATACTGATCCAAGTCTGACCAGCGTCGACGACGTGGCCAAAGCCCTGAACGTCGACCCATCCCAGGGCCTGAGCGAGGAAGAAGCCAAGCGTCGACTGGCCAAATTCGGCCCGAATGAGCTCGCCACCGCCCCGCCCGTACCGAAATGGAAGAAATTCCTGGCCCAGTTCCAGGACCCGCTGGTCTACCTGCTGATCGCGGCCACCATCATCTCGGTGATCGCATGGTTCATCGAAAAGGCCAATGCGCAGCCCGGCGCGGAAGACGGTGAAGTGCTGCCGTTCGACGCCATCGTGATCATTTTGATTCTGATCGTCAATGCCGTGCTCGGCTACATGCAGGAGGCCAAGGCGGAGGCCGCGGTCGAGGCGCTCGCCCAAATGACGGCCCCGCAGACCTCGGTGCTGCGCGGCGGCAAAGTCATGCGCATCAACACCGCCGACGTGGTCCCCGGCGACATCATCGTCCTTGCGGAAGGCGACTCAGTCTCCGCCGATGGCCGACTGGTCAACGCGGCCAGCCTGCGCATCGCCGAGGCCTCCCTGACCGGCGAATCCGTGCCGGTCGGTAAGAAGCCGGACACACTCACCGAAGCCAAGGCGCTGGGCGACCGTGCCAACATGATCTTCAACGGCACTTCCGTGACGCAAGGCACCGGCCGCGCAATCGTGACCGGCACCGGTATGAACACGCAGGTCGGCAAGATCGCCGACATGCTCTCCGCCACCGAAGATGAGAAAACCCCGCTGCAAAAGGAGATGGATTACGTCTCCAAGATCCTCGGCATTGCGGTGTGCGTCATCGCTGTCGTGGTGCTGGTGGCGCTCGCCGTGCTGGAAGGCTTCGACGACGTCCATGACGTGATTGATTCCTTGCTGTTGGCCGTCTCGCTGGCTGTGGCCGCCGTGCCGGAAGGCTTGGCCGCCATCCTGACCGTGGTGCTGGCGCTTGGTGTGCAGCGTATGGCCGCGCACAACGCCATCGTCAAGAAACTGCATTCGGTGGAGACCTTGGGCTCCGCTTCCGTGATCTGCTCGGATAAGACCGGTACGCTGACCCGCAACGAGATGACCGTGGAGCGCGTGGTCACCCCGTCCGGCGCAGTGCAGATCACCGGCACCGGTTACGCGCCGGAAGGCCGCATGGTTATGACCGGTGGCGTCAGTCCTGAATCCGAGCAGGCCCAGATTGTGGCCGATGAAGTCGTCGCCACGCTTGTGGCCGGCACGCTCGCGAACGACGGCGAACTACGCGAGGAGAACGGCCGTTGGGAGATTGTGGGCGACCCCACCGAAGTCTCGCTGATCGTGGCCGCACGCAAGGTCAAGGCCGATCGCAAGATCAAGCGCTACACGCGCGTTGGCGAGATTCCGTTCACCTCCGAACGCAAGCGCATGTCCATCATCGCCAAGGACAGCACCGATTCAGACAAGCTCACCGTGTTCGCCAAGGGCGCGCCCGACGTGCTGTTGAGCTACTGCACGCGCATCCGCGTGGGTGGTCAGGTCCGTAAGCTCACCGAAGGCGATCGCCAGTCGATTCTCGCCACCGTCGAACGTCTCTCCTCCGAGGCCTACCGTACGCTTGGCGAGGCCTGCCGTCCGCTGGAAACCAGTTCTTTGGCTGATGTGCCCGGTGTAAGCGTCAACGCCGCAGGCCAGGTGTCCGACATCGCCGATCAGGCCGAAGCCATCGAAACCGATCTCATCTGGAATGGCATGGTCGGCATTATCGATCCGCCGCGTACTGAGGTGCGCGACTCCGTGACCGAGGCCCATCGTGCCGGCATCCGCACGGTGATGATCACCGGCGACCACCCGCTGACCGCCGCCCGCATCGCCTCCGACCTTGGCATCATCGCCAAGGACGGCAAGGCCCTGACCGGCGACCAGCTCGACCAGCTGCCCGATGAGGCCGCACTCGACAAGGCCACGTCCGAAGTGTCCGTGTACGCGCGCGTGGCCCCCGAGCACAAGCTCAAGATCGTCGAATCCTTGCAGCGTCAAGGCAACATCGTGGCCATGACCGGCGACGGTGTGAACGACGCCCCGGCAGTCAAGTCCGCGGACATCGGCGTGGCCATGGGCATCACCGGCACCGAAGTGACCAAGCAGAGCGCCAAGATGATTCTGGCGGACGACAACTTCTCCACCATTGTGGCCGCCGTACGCGAGGGTCGCGTGATCTTCGACAACATCCGCAAGTTCCTGCGCTACCTGCTGAGTTCCAATGTGGGTGAGGTGTTCACCGTGTTCCTCGGTGTGGTGTTTGCTGGCTTCCTCGGCATCCGCCAGCCGGAAACCGTGGGCGTCACCGTGCCGCTGCTCGCCACACAGTTGCTGTGGATCAACCTGCTGACCGATGCCGCGCCGGCGTTGGCTATGGGCGTGGACCCGCAGACCGACGATGTGATGGGTCGTAAACCGCGTAAGGTGACGGACCGCGTGATTGACGCCTCCATGTGGGGCGACATCATCTTCGTCGGCGTCATTATGGCCATCGTCACGCTGATTGGTATGGACATGCACCTATCCGGCGGCTTGTTCACCGACCGCTCGGTGGATGCCATCGGCCATGAAGCGCAGATGACCGAGGCCCGTACGATGGGCTTCACGATTCTGGTGTTTGCCCAGCTGTTCAACGCGCTGGCCTCCCGTTCGCATCTGCAGTCCGCATTCGTGGGTCTGTTCTCCAACAAGTGGCTATGGGGTGCGATTGGTTTGTCCGTGGCGCTGCAGCTCGTGGTGATTTACGTGCCGTTCCTTAACGGTCCGTTCGGCACCGTGGCATTGAGCCCGATGGCTTGGGTGGAATGCATCTGCCTGGCCGCAATCGTGCTGATTGCCTCCGAGCTACGCAAGATTGTGCTACGCGCGATAGCCAAGCGTTAAGCCATCGCAATAGCCCTGATTGTGGGCATATAGCAGTGGGCCGGGCTCTGGTATTCAGGGCCCGGCCCACTGCTATATCCAAACGGCTCCTCATGGGGTGGTAACTATCCCATGGGGCGGTGAGTTCCTCATGGGGCGGTCGCTGAAAACGGCGTTATTCCGCGAAAAAGGAAAATGTGCTAACCGCCCCATGGGGAAGTTACCGCCCCATGGGAAACGGGAGAACGCTGCAGACCTCAGTTGTTGCTGCCGTCGGTGCCGTCAGTAGAGGTGGAGTTGTCGCCGCCGTTATTGTTGTCGCTATTGTTGGACTCGTCTTGAGACTTCTGCTGTGCCTCTTGGTCGGCCTTCTGCCGAGCCTCTTCCTGAGCTTGCTTGGCGGCATCTGCCTGCTGCTTGGCCTGCATCGAGGCGGTGACGTCGGACTCGGCCTTCTGCAGTCTAGAAATCGCATTGTTGACGTCGGATTCGGACGGACTGGTCCCGTTCATCACCGTATTGGCTTCGGTGATGGCGTTTTGCAGCGCGGTGCGGGTGTTCTCATCGGCCACACTGCCCGCGGAATTATCCAGTGTGCCCTGCGCCTGCGAAATAGCCGAGCTCAGGTTCGATTTCAGTGTGTCGGTATCGGCCGTCGCCTTTGAAGTATTAACGGCCTTGATCGCATTGTTGATGGCATCCGTCTTGTCAGCCATGTCGCTGGCATCATTCTGCAGCTCTTTAGTGTGAGACTTCAGCTCAGTGGCGTTGAGGCTGGAATCGCACTTGGCGGTGTCGGTCGGATTGTCGGCGTCTTGCAACGCCTGATTCAGCGTGGTGAGCGTATTGGCATCGGCCACATCGCTGGTGGATGTTTGCGCGCTGGTTTGGCCATTGGATATGGCGGTGGTGAGCTTCTTCTGAGCATTCGTGTACTGCTTGGCCGCTACCTTGCACTCGGCCAATGCCACGGCTTGGCTCGCCTTGCTGCTGTTGGAATGCCACCAGAGCAGGCCGGCGACAACCAGCGCTATCACGGCGACTACTGCTACGGCAATGCCGACGATTTTGCGGGTGTTCTTTTTGCCGCTACCGCCGTGACGAGGCTCGGCGCCATCGGAATCGTCCTCATCGGAGACCTGATTCAACGGAATGGAGGGAGGCATCACAGCAGGCTGAGCCTGTGCCGAAGCAGCCAGGGCGGCCGGTTGGAACACCTGTGTGGCTGCAGCATCATCGGCAGACGCTACTTGCGTTGCCGGCATGGCAACGGTCTCACCGGATACGGTGGATGATGCGCCGTATGCCTGTGTGGCCGCAGCTGAATTAGGCTGGAATGCCTGTGTGGCCGCGGTTTCGGCATTCGGCATGGCCTGAGCTTCGAAAAGCTGTGTTGCCATGACCTGATCAGGCCGGAATGCTTGTGTTGCCTCGGCATCTACCGCAGGCTGCTCGGCCTGACTGGGCTGGAACGCTTGTGTCGCGGCGTTTGAAGCTGCCGAAACAGGCGATGTCGCCGGTGCCGCTGGTGCGGCTGGCGTCACCGGCGCTGTCGGTTCCACCGGGCGGAAGCTTTGCGTCGTCTGATCCCAAACGTATTGCTGCTGGCCGGGCACAGCGGCGATTGGTGTTTCGGATACTACTGGCTGCGTGGCTGCCGCCGGCTGTGGTGCTTGTGCGGCAACCGCAGCCGGGAATTGCGGTGAGAACGGTTGCGTCATGGCCGGATCGATGGGCTGTGTGGGCTGTGCAAACTGCGTCGGCTGCACAGACTGCACAGATTGTGGGAACTGCAGAGCCGGTGTGGCTTGTGCCGCTGGCTGCGCGCCATATGCTGCCGTCTCTTGCCCGGGAATCGGAGGAACCGTTGGCCTGACCGGCTTTTCGTGCTGCTGGAAGTCGAACTGGAACCCACCATCGCTGTTGGTCATGACATCTCCTTGGGATTAAGCAAATGGCCGGCATCCGCCGGCCGAATGGTACGTCGCAACGCTCAGTCGTCGATGTGCGCGCGGTAGAAATTCTCGTAGGAACGGCTCGGCGTCGGGCCCCGTTGGCCCTGATAATGCGAGCCGGTGCCCTTGGAGCCATAAGGGTGCTCAGCGGGCGAGCTCAGCTGGAAGAAGCACATCTGGCCGATTTTCATGCCAGGCCATAGTTTGACCGGCAGCGTCGACACATTAGACAGCTCAAGCGTAATATGCCCCTCGAAACCGGGGTCAATGAAGCCCGCAGTCGAATGGGTCAGAATACCCAATCGACCCAGTGAGCTCTTGCCTTCCAAGCGGGCGGCAATGGACGGGTCCAACTTGACGTATTCCCACGTGGAACCCAGTGCGAACTCGCCGGGGTGCAAAATCCACGGTTCGTCGGGAGCCACCTCGAACTGTTCGGTAAGTGCGCCTTGGTTTTCCGCCGGATCGACATAGGTGTAGGCGTGGTTATTGAACAAACGGAAGTACCGATCCAATCGCACGTCGATGGAAGCGGGCTGCACCATTTCGGGGGTCCACGGATCAAGTGAGATATGACCTGCGGACTGTGCGGCGAGAATGTCGCGGTCGGACAGCAGCATGTGAAAAAACTCCTTGGGCAAATAAATACTGCCTTCAAGTCTAGCGCCTTGGGCGGAAACGTGAGAGGCTCCTCACGCTTCCGCGGTCCATCAATCGCAAGTATTCTCAGGTTTTTCTCAGAGAAACTTAGAGGTAGACCCAGAAAGCAGTGGTTATATAAATGATGTCAGCGGAAAGCTGATCAGGAGCCGCAGCAGTTCCCGACAATTGAACCTCCTTTCTTCTTCTCTCTCCTTTCTCTCCCCGGCGGGCAACCGCCGGGGTTCTTTTTTGCCCTGAATCATTCCCCCGAATGACCGCCATTCCCAAGCCATAGCGGTACACTGGCTGTGTAATCGGCAGGAAGGGGGCACCGATGGCCCGCAACGATGAGGACTACGATTTCTTCGGCGATGGTCAGTATGACGATTCGCGCAGCTCACGTCGTGCACAGAATCGACGCCCATCCAGGCGGAATGCCGGCCGGCGATTCGCCGCTACAAAAGCCAGCAGCCCAACGTCGATGTTGTGCCGCAGACTTGCCGTTGTCAGCGGACTGCTAGCCGTCGTGGTATCGGCCACCTCGGCGGTTCATGAAATCGCGCCTTACGCCATTTCCTTTATGACGGCAGTGCCAGGACGATACATTGCGTTGACGGCGGCGGTGCTTATCAGCATCACCCTGATTCTGGTCATCGCTGCGCGAGTCACCATGCCTCGGTACGCCACTCACGGGGGAGTGGGCGCGGGCGGCATCATCGCACTGGTGTGCGCCATAGTTTGCTTGGTTATCGGCGTGGCCGTGGGCGTATTGTTCCCGGAAGGACTGATTCAGCAGTCGAACGACAAGGCACCCGTCGAAGATACCGCACAGATGGAGCAAGGCATAGAACAAGCTGCCGGCGCGTGCAAAGAAGGATGGCAGGGGCTTGATACGGGCGGTTTGCCAGGCATCACCACCGTACAGATGTGCACTGATCCGAGAGTGGCCTTCGTGTCCTTTGAATCGGAATCGTCCGCAGCCATCAGCCGGGCACCTATCGAAAGCAAGATTTCCGAACTGCTGAGCCAATACGCTGATAATGAGCAAACGAAAGGTGATTGGCGATTGCTGAACGGCAAACGCTGGATGGTGTTCGGCGAGGGCAGCAAGATGACCGCACTGCAGCAGCAGTGGGGCGGCGAACTTGAGACAATCACCGCAGCCACAGACACCGCAGCCGCAAACAGCGGTAATGCCTGACAGATTGCCGGTATCCCCTGGAAAGTCCCAAGGCGATTCGGCGCGGATTACCCAATGTGACTGAAATCATGGTCCATCGTTTTCCGCACAGCGCGCAAGACCTCTATATTGGATTGGTATGAGCAAAGAAGCGAATGCCAGCCAGCCTCTGATCGGCCGCGAATCCACCACTGTGCCTGGACGTTTTGGCGAGCCACTCACCGTGGAACACAGCGTCACCTCGCGCGGCGGCTTCGACCAGCATGCCACGCATCCGCTGTTCCTGTGCCTGCATGGATGGGGATCCAGCGAAGAAGACATGGCGGACATCATGCGCCTCATCGCTCCATATAACGACTTCGTGGCATTGCGCGGGCCGCTGACACTCGCGCCGGCCCGTGAAGGCAGTCCCGACCCCGGCAACTACGCGTGGTTTCACGATGCCCTGCCTATCGGCGATGATCGTGACTACGACGCGTATGCCGCCGCCACAGCAGTCGACCGATGGGTGGCCGACAACATTCCCGCCGACCGTGACGTGGTGCCGCTTGGGTTTTCGCAAGGTGGACTGGTCGCCGTGCATTTGTTGCGCATCAACCCCGAGCGGTACCGGGCCGTCGTCTCCCTGTCCGGCTTCAACACACCCGGTCAGGTGCCCGGCACGGCCCCCGCCGACTCTCGCCTGGCCGATTACGATATCCCTGTGTTCTATACGTACGGCAAGAACGATGGCGTAATCCCGAAATACGAACTGTTCGCCACCGCCGCTTGGTTGGAAGAGCATACGTGGCTGAAAACCAAGAGCTACCACGGTCTGGATCACAATGTGAGTCTTGAGGAGTTCGCCGATTTGCGCCAGTGGCTGCTCGACAATGACATTACCTCTGGCGTGCTGTAGTCAGCCGCCATCACTGGAATTGGCGCGGCCGTCACAGCAATCGGACATCGAGGGCGCTTGTGGCCGGCGCGGTCATAGACTGTTCTCCCATGAGCGAAGTGAGCACTGCAAGCACTACTGCACATACTGAAGAGAATCATACGGAAATAGCAATCCCCAACTTGGCTCCCCTCAGAGAAGGGAGCCAAGGAAACTAGATGCCGGAATCGGCATCGACCTGCATAACGTAGATGTTGCGCCTCAGGGAGCGGGCTTGGGCTCGGTTGATGTCGCCGGCTTCGTACATGTCCTGAATCACACCGAGTTCGATACCGTAGCTCTCGCGCTTTACGTCCTCGACCTGCGTGATGGTTTCCGTAGTGCCGCTCATATTCGGACGTGCCTGCAATGAAGCCTCAGCGCGACGATAATCCAGCAACAGCGCCGAACAATGCTCGGTGTTGTACGTATCCTGGCCCATCTCGTCAATAAGCCGGCCGATAACATGATGAATCGCCTCGACCTGCAGTTCGCGGGTGCGCGCGAAAATCTGATCCTCGCTCACCAATGGTGTGGTATGGCGAATCTTGGACACCGTGCGTTTGGCGTAATTGCTCATCTGCCGCTGGAACATGCGTAAGCGACCGCGAATCTGCGATACCGCATGCCCCGAAGTCGGATCAGTGGAAGTGTGACGCAGCGTATTCATAATCTGGTCAAGCATGCGCTCGCAGGCTTCGACGTTCAGCTCTTGCGTGGCCGTATCCGCCGCCGGATGCGCCTTGGTGTCGGCAAGTCGGTCGCGCACGAATTCCTTTTCCCAATGCAGCGCTTCGATCTGCAATTGCTCGAATCCCTGAGGATCGGTATCGCCGATGCGCTGCTGCAATCGTCCGATGCGCTTGGTGTATTGGTCGATTACCATCAGAATCGCACGGCGATTCTCTGGCGTGATGCGTCCGGTCAATTCCTCCACCGTGGCGCGTAACACATCGATGGTCACCGGAATCATTTCCGCGCTGGGATCCTTGCCACGGTTCGGGGCCAATAGCGGTAACAGGAAGTTGGCCAGCAGCAAGGTCACGATAATCACGCCTGACGCAATGAAAATCAGCTCGTCACGCATCGGGAACGGCGCACCGCCGGCAATGTAATACGGGATGGTAAACATCAATGACAGCGTGATGGTTCCCTTGGGGCCGCCAAAGGTCATCACTGCGGCCGAGCGCCAGCGTTCGGGTGTCATTTTGCGGCGCTGGCCGGTGATTGTATCTCGCGCAACGCGCAGCATGGCCGCAATCCAGAAGAATCGAAGCGCGATTACCACCAGAGTGACCAGCAGAATAATGCCGATCAGCACGGTATTGCTGATATACGGGTCAGACCAGCTGGCCCTCATGGCGCGCGGCAGCTGCATGCCCAGAAGAATGAACACCGCACCGTTGAGCGAGAAACTCAGCACACCCCATACTGAAGTGGAAACGATATTCGTACGTGCCACATTCGGCCCCACGCCGGTACGGTCGAATCGGATGAACAGGCCAGCGGCCACCACCGACAGAATGCCGGACACATTGAATTCCTCCGCGCCCAAATACAGCAGGAAGGGCAGGAACAGTTCCATCAGAATACGTGTGGTGGTGGTTTCCCAACCGAGGGATCGCACGGTCTCGAATAGCCAGTTGGCCGCTGCTGCTATCACCAGGCCAAATAAGGTGCCGCCAAAGAAGGAGATCACGAATTCGCCGGCGGCCTGCCCCACGGCGAATTCGCCAGTGAAGGCGGCGGCCAGAGCGAACTGGAAGCCGACGATGCCGGAAGCGTCATTGAAGAGTGATTCGCCTTTCAGCACGCTGCGCTGACGCTGCGTCAGCGAGGCTTCTTTACCTAGGGAGCTGACGGCCACCGCATCGGTCGGGCCGAGTGCCGCGCCGAGTGCTAAGGCTGAGGCTAAGGTGATGGACGGCCAGACGGCATGCAAAGTGAATCCGACCGCCGCCATCGTGACGATAGCCAGTCCGATAGCCAGCGATAGGCTCAGATCCAGCGTTTTCAGCAACGCCGACTTATCGATTTCGTGCGCTTCCAGATACAGCAGCGGCGCGATAAACAGCACCATGAACAGTTCCGGGTCGAGCTTTGCATCCGGGAAAAACGGCAGATACGTAACCAGCACGCCCAGCACAATCTGGACCAGCGGTGTGGAAACCTTCGGTACGAAGCGACTGGCAAACGAGCTCACCACCACCGCCGCAATGATGCATAGGATGAGCTCAAATACCGCCATGTTGCCGCCTTCTCGTATTTTTTCTCCACCAAAAGTATATGGGAACCATGAAGAAAACGTTAAGATTGCGGCCGATTATGCACATCATGAGACGATATGAGAAAAAGGCATACACTCGTTGGTATGGAATATGACGAGGCGATGCGCTGTGCACTGGAACTGGCCGGTCAGGCCGCAGCCGCTGGTGACGTACCGGTTGGTGCGGTGGTGCTGGATGCGGCCGGCCAGATTGTCGGGCGCGGATACAACACGCGTGAGGCTGATGGCGACCCGCTTGCCCACGCCGAAATCATCGCCATGCGTCAGGCGGCCCAAGCCTTGGGCGCTTGGAATCTCGCCGATTGCACGCTGGCCGTCACACTTGAGCCGTGCCCGATGTGCGCGGGTGCCTGCATCCAGACCCATATCGGCACCATCGCGTTCGGTGCCTGGGATCCCAAGCTCGGTGCATGCGGTTCGATTTGGGATATTCCGCGCGATCCGCATATCGGCCATAGTCCTGAAGTGCACGGCGGCGTGCTGGAAGGCGAGTGTCAGTCCATCCTGACTGATTTCTTCGCCCAGCGGCGATAGACACGGACGCATTACTTACCTCACGCAACCAACACGCGGCACCAAGGCAACATATTCCATTTCTTCTACCATCGAAACCAGTAGTGCAATGCAAATCCACACACGTCGAAGGAGACAATATGGCCGAGAACACCTCCACTTTCACCGGCGCCGCCGCTGACGGCACCGCACTCACCGCCGTCTACCTGACCCAGCCCGCCGCCAATGTGGCGATCGGTCTGGTGTTTGCCGGCAGCGACCTGCCGCACATCGTCCACTGGGGCCGCCCGCTGGCCAAGCCCGACACCCTGCTGGCCGCCTATGACGCCCTGAAGCCGCAGCGCGTGTCCGGCGCGCTCGACGACACCGCCTGGCCGTCTATCCTGCCCACCCAGGCCGAAAGCTGGATCGGCGAGCAGCGCGTGGTGCTGCGCCGCGCCGGCGTCGAGCTCTTTCCCAAGTTCACTGTGACCAATATCGAGGCCGGCGGCGTGCTGGAAGCCACCCTCGATGCCGTGTCCGGCGAAAGCTACACCGATGTGGCCGGCCATGCCCGTGCCACCGGTCCGGTCCGCGTGCCCGGCGTCATAGTCACCGCGCGCGATGAGGAGCAGGGCGTGGAAGTCGAGTGGCACCTCGAACTGCTCCCCGGCGGCCTGGTCCGTCAGAAGGCCACCGTAACCAACCTGTTCGGTGCAGACGCCGGAGCCCCGCTCGAGATCGGCAAGATCGAGCTCGGCTTCCCGCTGCCCGAATCCGCCGGCGAAATCCTCACCACCACCGGTCACCATCTACGTGAACGCAGTCCGCAGCGCCAGCCGCTGACCGTCGGCCGTTTCGAAAAGCCGCAGCTCGCCGGCCGCCCTGACTTCGACGCATCCCTGCTCCTGACCGCCGGCGTGCCCGGTTTCAGCTTCGAGCATGGCGACGCCTATTCGGTGCACGTGGGCTGGAGCGGCAACTCCGTGCTGTCCGCCGAACGTCTGCCCTACACAACCGGCGTGATCGGCGGCGGCGAACTCCTGTTCGGCGGCGAAGTGACGCTCGCTGGCCCTGGCGAAGGCCAGAACTCCTACGACACCCCGTGGCTGTTCGGCTCCTATGGCGATGGTCTCAACGAGATCGCCGCCCGCTTCCACTCCTACGTGCGCTCCCTGCACCCGCGCCTGTTCTCGCACGGCCGTCCGGTGATCCTCAACACATGGGAAGCCGTGTACTTCGACCACAACTTCGATACGCTGAAGGCGCTCGCCGACAAGGCCGCCGACTCCGGCGTGGAACGATTCGTGGTGGACGACGGCTGGTTCGGCTCCCGCCGCGACGACACCTCCGGCCTCGGTGACTGGCAGATTGCGCAGGACGTCTGGCCCGATGGTCCGAAGTCCCTGAAGGCGCTCGCCGACTACGTGCACGCCAAGGGTATGGAATTCGGCTTGTGGTTCGAGCCGGAAATGGTCAACCCCGATTCCGACGTGGCCCGCAACCACCCCGATTGGATTCTTTCGCCCACCACCGGCCGACTGCCGCTGCAGGGCCGCACTCAGCAGGTGCTCGATCTGACCAATCCGGATGCGTTCGACTACATCTACGGCTGCATGGACCAGCTTGTCGGCGAGCTTGGTATCGACTACATCAAGTGGGACCACAACAAGCTCGTCACCGAGCCCGGTTCCCGCCGCTCCGGCCGCCCGGCCGTGCACGCGCAGACCCTCGCCGTCTACAACATCTTCAAGGGCTGTCT
>ENA-OXQK01000491-OXQK01000491.1-human-gut-metagenome-genome-assembly--contig:-NODE-491-length-12187-cov-7.53553_pt1 | contig 12187 bp, 9 predicted proteins | sample MGYA00249582_ERZ652563 | MGnify/ENA primary metagenome ERZ652563 (study PRJEB26925, sample SAMN05826493) | human gut metagenome | biome: ENVO:2100002; feature: ENVO:00000062; material: ENVO:00002003... | reverse complement strand
GGGCTCGGAGATGTGTATAAGAGACAGGTACTGTGGAAAGTGATCTGGAACTTCTGTTCCCGAATGAGTATATTCCCAGCAGCAGCGAACGTATGCTTCTCTATCGGGAACTGGACAAACTGGAACTGGATAAGGATGTGGAAGACTTCAAGGCTCGTCTGGTTGACCGTTTCGGCAAGATTCCTCCTGAAGGTGAGGAACTGATCCGGATTGTTCCGTTACGCAGGCTGGCCAAGCGGCTTGGAGTGGAAAAGGTGATTCTGAAAGCTGGTAAAATGATTTTGTTCTTTGTCAGCAATCTTGAAAGTCCTTATTATCAAAGTGCTGCTTTTGGGAAGATCATTGATTATATGGCTAAATATCCGCGTGACTGCAATTTGCGCGAACAGAACGGCAAACGCAGTATGGTGGTGAAGAACATCACGAATGTGGATGAGGCAGTCAGAATCTTACAGGAGATTGTTTCTCTGGGATAACCGGAGAAACAATCCTATAACATTCGGGTTACGTTTCTGTTTCATTGTGTGGGATAATTGCTTTTCCTGACTATTTCTGATAGGACGATCAGGCCAGAGTCTATAATTTTGCGCCACAAAATTATCAGGATAATCAATTATATGAAAAAAGAAATTCTGTGTATGTCGTTATGGGGACTTTCCTTAGTTGCCGTAGCGCAAAGTGCCCGTGAAGAAATTCATCTTGATCCGGCTTTGGCTGCCGGAAAATATTATGCCTACCAGGCACCCGAAGTGAAACTTTCTCCGGTTCCGGAAGGATATGAACCTTTTTATATTTCAGCGTTTGCCCGTCATGGTTCCCGTTATCTGACCAAGCAGAAGAAATATGATGCTCCGTTGAAGGTGCTGATGGATGCGGATGAGGCTGGTGTTCTTACGGCTGATGGAAAGCGTGCTCTCAAGGTTGTGTGCAGTCTGCGTCAAGAAGCGGAAGGCCGTTATGGAGAATTGACGCCCAAAGGTGCCGAACAGCATCGTGCTCTGATCCGGCGAATGTATGCACGTACGCCGGAGGTATTTGCTGATGGTGTGCATGTCGATGCACGTTCAACTTATAAAACCCGCGCTTTTCTTTCAATGGCAGCAGCCTGTGTGGAACTGAAAGGGCTGAATCCCCGGTTGGATATTACAACTGAAACAAGCGAACATGATGCTTATTATATAAAGTATAAGAACCCACAATACGAAGCCATGCATCTGGAAAATGCAGATTCCGTATATCGGGCCGCCGACAGTGTGTATATACATCCTGCCCGTTTGATGAAACAGTTGTTTACGGATTCTGCTTATGTCCGGAAATATATTAAAGACGCTTCCGGTTTGATGGCTGATTTATTCGAATTACACGGTATTAGCCAAAGCAGTTACAATCAGCCGGATTTGTCGTTCTTGTTTACCGAACAGGAATGTTATGATCTTTGGCAACGGAACAATTTTGAGTGGTATTATGAGAAAGGTGCTTCTCCGTTGAGTGATGCGTGCATGTATAAACTGGAACGTAATCTGCTGAAAAACTTTGTGGAAACAGCCGATACTGTTATTGCTTCCAAAAAGAAGGCAGTGACTTTGCGTTATGGTCATGATACAAATCTGGCTCCATTGGCTGTCTTGATGGGAATAAACCGGCTTTCAGTTTCTACTCCCGACTGGTATCAGATAGCTGATACTTACAGGACTTATCGGATTATTCCAATGTGCGGCAATATTCAGCTGATATTTTACCGGAAGCATAAGGGAGGGGACATTCTGGTCCGTCTGCTTTTGAATGAACGGGAAGTGACGCTTCCTCTGGAAACGGATGTTGCTCCGTTCTATCACTGGAAAGACTTACGGAAATATTGGTCGGATCTGATAAGAAGGATAGAACTTCCTGAAACTGTCCATTAAACGAAAAGATCATGCAAGTCGTATTACCGGACTTGCATGATCTTTTTTTATTCCGGAATATTTGTAAAGTAAAATGGAAAGGAAGTATCCTTGTTGATGGAACAATTTCCAAAGGGAAAAAATGTATTAGGAATGAAATATCTCTGCAATGACGATGAAAACCACTCCCCGTACTTTTGCGGCATAAAAATAACAGGAAAGATTGTATGAGAGGGATATTATTATTGGGTGCATGTATGTTTGCGGCTATGTCCGTTAATGCACGAACCGTGAAAGGATTGATCAAAGACGCCCAGACAGGTGAAGAGATCATCGGGGCTTCAGTCCTTATTAAAGAAGATCCGACGAAGGGTGCGGTAACCGGTCTGGACGGAAGTTTTAATCTGGATCTGAACCGTCAGAAATGTACTTTGATTTGTTCTTATGTGGGTTACAAGACGATGGAAATTCATGTAACTCCTGACAGTAAGGATTTGACAATTGCTTTGAAAGCTGATGAAGTATTGCTGGAAGGCGTAACGGTAGTTGCAACGAATCCGGGACGTACGGAAGCTGGAGCGCGAGGCATTGAACGTCAGGCTATGAATGTGGTGAATGTGATGAGTGCGAAAGCTATTGAACTTTCTCCGGATATAACGGTAGCTAACGTGATTCAGCGTATGTCAGGTGTGACGGTGGAACGTAACAGCAGCGGTGAAGGTCAGTATGCAATTCTTCGTGGAATGGATAAACGCTATAATTATACATTGGTAAACGGAGTGAAGATTCCGAGTCCTGACAATAAGAACCGTTTTGTTCCGCTCGATATATTCCCTTCTGAAATGCTGGATCGTCTGGAAGTGACCAAATCGCTTACAGCTAATATGGAAGGTGATGGAATAGGTGGAGCCGTCAATCTGATTATGAAGGATGCGCCTTCTGACCGGCAGTTTACGGCTAATCTTTCAACCGGATATAATGCCATGTATTTTGACCGCGACTTTCAGTCTTTTAATAAAGGTGCAATTGTGAAGCAGTCTCCTTATGAGGCCAAAGGCATGCCTGAAGATACCCGTGTGACGATGGATGATTTCAAGACAGACAATCTTCGTATGAAATGGAAGAGACCTTTGCCTGATCTGACAGCCGGCCTTTCTTATGGTGACCGTTTCTTCGACGATAAGCTGGGAGTAATGCTTGCCGGAAGCTATTTGAATACTTATCGTGGAAAAGAAAGTCAGATATATTATCAGCCGGGTACAAGTCATAACGGCATTGAATATCGTGACTATTCCTCTCAGCAGACCCGTATCGGTGCTCATGCGAAGCTGGATTATCATATTAATTCACAACATAAACTGACTTGGTATAATGGATATATGGATATGCAGGAAGCTGAAGTCAGAGACGGACAGGATGATAAGGAAGGTGCTGTCCGTATGAAATGGAATCATCAGTATATTATAAATTCAACTCTGAAGGGTGAGCATGCTTTTCTGGAAAATAACGTGTTGCGTCTGAACTGGTCGGCTGTACTTTCGAAAGCTTATAGCGAGACTCCGGACAATACGGAAATTTATATGCAGGGTACTCACTTGCAGAATACAAATTCGGCTATTCGCCGTTGGGAACATAACTCAGATAAGGATAAAGCCGGTTATGTGGATTTGATGTATAAATGGAATCTGGGCGGTGGATCAGTTCTGGACTTTTCGGTCGGTGGTATGTATCGCGACAAGAAACGTGACAGCTTCTTTAATGAATATACCTTTGATTCAGCAACCGGTTCAAAAGATCCGCAGTATCAGGGAACTGACTGGAATAATTATGATGAGCTGCTGTTTGCGGCACGGAAATATGGAAACATCAGTGATCCGCTGAACTATGATGCAACGGAAAAGATCGGGGCTGGATATGGTATGGTGAAATATACTTATGGACGTTGGGAACTGATCGGTGGCGTGCGTGTAGAACATACCAATCAGGGATATACATTGAAGTTCCCGACTGAAAGTGCAGATCCGAAAGGTAATCAGAAGTATACAGATGTTTTGCCGAGTTTCCATGCTAAATATGGAGTGCACGAGAATGCCAATCTTCGTTTGTCTTATGCACGTTCTATTAACCGTCCGAGCTTTTTCGAAATTGTTCCTTATTCAATCATCAATGAGGATTATAAAGAAAAAGGTAATCCGGATCTGAAGCATACTGTGGCAGACAATGTGGATTTCCGTTATGAGTTCTTTCCGAAATCTTCGGAACAGTTTATGATTGGTGCCTTTTATAAATATCTGAAAGACCCGATTGAATATGGTCTGTTGAATGAAGGACAGGATACTTATTATAAGCCGATGAATTTCGGTAATGCAACGAATCTGGGATTGGAAGTAGATATTATGAAATACTTCAACTGGTTTGGTATAAAAGCCAACTATACATATACTCACTCAAAGATTACTACAGAAAAACGAATCATGGAAGGATCTGAAGTGAAACAGGTTTCCCAGTCTCGTCCTTTGTTCGGACAAGCAGCCCATGTAGCTAATCTTTCTTTACTCTTCAAGAGTACCAAATATGGTTGGGAAGGACAGCTGGCAGGAAGTTATACCGGAAAACGTTTGAGTGATATTTCCAACTGGTATGAAGACGATATTTGGGAAGACGGATATATGCAGCTGGATGCTTCGGTAGAAAAAAGCTTTAAGAATGGAATCAGCCTGTTTGCCAAAGCTTCCAATTTGCTGGATACTCCTTTGCTGAGATATATTCACAAGGGACCGCATACGGAAAATGTAAATTCGGAACGTACTGATGGAAATGTGATTGAACGGAAAGAATGGCACGGACAATCATTCATGCTGGGTATACGTTATAAACTTTGATAAAAAACTAACTAAATATTGTTTGACTAACATTTAAAAACTTGATTAAAATGAATCGCAGAGGTTATTTGTGGGCTTGTGCAGCCTTTATGGGAATGTCATTGCTGGCAACAGCTTGTAGTGAAGAAGATCCTTTGAGCAATGGCTCAGACCAGACGGATGGTTCTTCTGATGGCAATGAAGATGAAAACGGAGGTGATGAGAATCCGGTGGATTCAAATACAATCGTTTGGCCTGCTGATACGGTAGTTAGACTGTCAGAGCATTACACTGTTCCTGAAGGTAAAAGTCTTTATATAAAAGAAGGTGCTCAGATTATTTTCAGTACGGAAGGTGTAGGAGCTAATCATACTCCTGTTGAATTCACGGTGGATGGCAATCTGTATTGTGAAGGAACGGCAGAAAAACCTGTTCTCTTCTCTGTAGAAGAAAGCGAACGTACTGAAGACAATATCTTTGCAGGTCTTTGGGGAGGTATCGTAGCTACGGAAACATGTGGTGAAATGCTGATTGATCATACAATCATTGAGTATACCGGAGGACAGGTTGTTGAAGGTTCACCTGCTGCTACTGCGGGCATATATACAGCTGGAGACGATGCTTATCCACAGATTACAACTAATAACATGAATGGTAAGTATGTAATTACCAATTCAGTTCTGCGTAACGGATGGTCAGACGGTATTTACATGATGGGTGGTCAGGCCATCATTGCAAATAATATTTTTGCAGCCAATGGATATGACGGTGCTGAAGCTGTCAATGTGAAAGCCGGATGTAAGGTAGACGTTGCAGGTAATGTGATGTTCAGCCCTAATACCAACGGTTTGAAGCTATCCAGCTCTGGTCAGAGTGAAGAACGTGGAAAGGCACTGGTACAGGCTTATAATAACACAATCATCAATGCCGGATGGCGTCGTGACGGTGAAAAAGGCGGATGTGTATATGCTGAAAAGAATGTACTGGCCAATGTCTTTAACAATCTGATGGTAAACTGTAAGTTCCGTGCTCAGACTCCGAACTATGATCAGCCCAATAATCCGGAAGAAGGTTATAATGATGCTTCTGTTATTGATTATAATTTTTATGCTTCCGGTACTCAGAAGAGCGATATCGTATACGACGGTGAAGATGAATCAGGTGTTGCTTACGCATGGGCTGGTTATGCTTATGAACATGAAGATTATAATGAAGGTGTAGTTGATCTGAACAGTATCATTACTAAAGCTGCTGAAGATTGTGCTAAGAATGATCCGAAATTTGTAAACTTCGATATCAATGCTGTGGCACTGACAGAGTATGTATATAATGAAGGCTGGGACTTCCATGTACAGGCTGGATCTCCGGTGTTGAGCGGAGCTTATAATGGAACAGATGCCAATATGCAGCCTTACTTCGGAACAGACGGTTTGACTGTCAATGAAGAAACTTACACTTCTCCGGCAATTGAAGCACACTTCGGTGCTTACGGAACAAAATAATAATTGATTGTTTCTTTGAAATTCCGGATTTGCCTATGGATAATGACAGGCATATCCGGAATTTTTTATCGGGCAGAAAGGTTTTTCAGAATCTTTTCAAATTCCTCCCATACTTTTGTTCTAGATTTAATTAACAACTAAAAAAAATTGTATGATCTCAATTAAAAGAACATTTTTGACTCTTTGTCTGGCTTTGATTGCTATTGCAGGCTTTGCACAAAATGAGGCTGCATGGAAAGCTTTGGAAAAGCCGCTGAACTTCTATTTGGTAAACGATTTGGGACGTAATGGATATTATGATCAGAAACCGATTGCTGAATTATTGGGAAAAATGGCTGAAGCTGTCGATATTGAATGTGTCGTAGCTGCTGGTGATGTTCATCATTTTGAAGGCGTTCGCAGTGTGGATGATCCATTGTGGATGACTAATTATGAATTAATTTATAGTCATCCGGAACTGATGATTCCCTGGTATACCATTATGGGAAACCATGAATATCGCGGCAATACGCAGGCTCCGATTGATTATACCAGGAAAAGTGCCCGCTGGAATATGCCTGACCGTTATTATACAAAGGTTTTGGAAAATGATGGAATAACCATTCGTCTGGTGATGATTGACACTCCGCCTTTGTTGGACAAGTATCGGGAAGATACAGAAAAATATCCGGATGCATGCAAGCAGGATATGAACAAGCAGTTGGCCTGGATTGATTCAGTCCTGAGTACGGCAAAGGAAGACTGGGTTCTGGTTGTCGGCCATCATCCGATTTATGCAGATACAGAGAAAGAAGAGTCTGAACGTATGGATATGGAAAAGCGGGTTGATTCGATTTTGCGTAAATATAAAAATGTAGATATGTATCTGTGCGGACATATTCACAACTTTCAGCATATCCGTAAAAATGGAAGCAACATTGATTATGTAGTCAATACTTCTGGATCATTAAGCCGCAAGGTAAAACCGGTTGATGGAACAAAATTCTGCAGTGGAGAAACTGGTTTCTCTTTGATTTCAGCTGATAAGAAAGAACTGAATCTTCATATGATTAATAAAGAAGGTAAAGTGATATACACGGTAAAACATACGAAGTGATAGCGGCGCTTCTTTTTATAGTTTAAAGATAAAGGGTATTTGTCAGGACAGGCTTGGCAGATACCCTTTGCTTTTTGGGGAATACCTGGTGAGGTATATATTTTGTTTTTGCCAACTGGAGTTAGCGTTTCTTAAAGATTTTAGTTTGCTTCCTTATTTTTACATCTTACTTTATACTAAAAATCATATAATGAACAAAAAAAACACCTTAAATAACGGGTATTGCTCTTTTTTTTCTAATTTTGCACAGTTTTAGGAATCGTGTGCTAATACTCTTAAGCATAGTTTCCATGTATAGATCGTCCTCTTGCTGCATGAGTGTGGGTGGACAAACGAGTGAAGAATATAACTAAAACGTAAAGCATGATACAGAAAGTATTGATCGCTAACCGTGGTGAAATAGCAGTTCGTGTAATGCGCTCTTGTCGTGAGATGGGCATCCGTTCTGTGGCAGTCTTTTCTGAGGCAGACCGAACAGCACGCCACGTTCTTTATGCAGACGAAGCCTGCCTGATTGGTCCGGCAGCATCTCGTGAAAGTTATCTGAATATCGATAAGATTATCATGGCAGCCAAACGTCATGGCGCGGATGCAATTCATCCGGGATATGGTTTCTTATCTGAAAATTCTGAGTTTGCACGTCGTTGCAAGCAGGAAGGAATCATCTTTATTGGTCCTGATCCTGAAACTATGGATGCGATGGGGGATAAGATTTCCGCTCGTAAACACATGATTGCGGCTGGAGTACCTGTCGTTCCCGGAACGGAACAACCTCTGCAGAGTGTAGAAGAAGCAAAGGAAATCTGTAATCGGATCGGTTATCCTGTGATGCTGAAAGCTTCAATGGGTGGCGGTGGAAAAGGTATGCGTCTTATCCACAACGTCGATGAAGTGGAAGAGGCATATAATACAGCCCGTTCAGAATCAATGTCTTCATTTGGCGATGATACCGTTTATCTGGAGAAGTTTGTTGAAGAACCTCATCATATTGAGTTCCAGATTCTGGGAGATAATTATGGCAATGCTGTTCATTTGTTTGAACGTGAATGTTCTATTCAGCGCCGTAACCAGAAAATAGTAGAAGAAACACCTTCTCCTTTCGTTACTCCGGAATTGCGTCAGAAAATGGGAGAGGCTGCAGTTGCTGCTGCTAAAGCTGTTAACTACAAAGGAGCCGGAACCATTGAATTCCTGGTAGACAAGCATCGTAATTTCTATTTCCTTGAAATGAATACCCGTCTTCAGGTAGAACATCCTATTACTGAAGAAGTCGTTGGTGTTGACCTGGTAAAAGAACAGATTCGTGTAGCTAACAATGAACCGTTGCATTTTAAGCAGGAAGATCTGAAGCAGCGTGGTCATGCCATTGAGTGCCGTATCTGTGCCGAAGATACAGATAACAACTTTATGCCTTCACCTGGTATTCTTCGTCAGCTGATGGAACCGAACGGTATCGGTGTCCGTATTGACAGTGCAGTATACGAAGGATATGAAATTCCTATCTATTACGACCCGATGATCGGTAAGCTGATTGTATGGGCAACTACCCGTCAGTTTGCCATCGAACGTATGCGTCGTGTGCTTTATGAATATAAGATTACAGGCTTGAAGACTAACATCAGCTATTTGCGTCACATCATGCATGTACCTGATTTTGTTGAAGGACATTATAATACCTTGTTTATTCCGAAGCATCAGGAAATGCTGAAGGAATGGGCCGGTAAGAAGGAAGAAGAAACAGAAAATATCGCTATGATTGCTGCCTATATCGATTATCTGATGAACCTGGAAGAGAACAAGTCTGCTTCTTCTGATAACCGTCCGATCAGCCGCTGGCGTGAGTTTGGTCTTCAGAAAGGTGTGTTGCGTATTTAATGTTTAACTGACGAAAGAACTTTTATGGAAATACATATCGGTGACAGAGTTGCAGATGTAACCTTGGTCAGCAAGGATGGTAATAAAGTGCAGTTGACAATTGACGGCACTCCTTACGATGTAGATATTGTAATGGCAGAAAACGGAAGCTGCTCTATTCTGCATGACGGTAAGTCATTCAATGCGGAACTGATCCGTAAAGAAGGTGGAAAGAGCTACACTGTTAATGCTCATTATCAGTCATATAATATTGACATCATCGACTCTCAGGCAAAATACTTGCGTATGCGTAAGGGAGCTGATGAAAAACAACAGGATAAGATCGTTTCTCCGATGCCGGGTAAAGTCGTTAAGATTCCGGTTAAGGCAGGTGATCGTCTGCAGGCTGGTGATATCGTTGTTGTGATTGAAGCCATGAAGATGCAGAGTAATTATAAGGTAAACAGTGAGTGTGTCGTAAAAGAAATTCTGGTTAATGAAGGAGACTCCGTAAACAGCAACCAGGTGATTATGACTCTTGACGTTATTAAAGAAGAAGATTAATTATGACAGTAGCAGAACAATATAAAAAGTTTGAAGAGCTGGATAAACTGGCTTCTCAGGGTGGAGGTATTGAGCGTGTAGAAAAGCAGCATGCCAATGGTCACATGACTGCCCGTGAACGTATTGATATGCTTCTCGACAAGGGAACATTCAATGAACTGGATAAATTCGTAATTCATCATTGCTCTGATTTCGGTATGGACAAGAAACACATACCGGGTGACGGCATTGTATGCGGTTATGGAAAAATCGACGGTCGTCTGGTGTATGTATATGCATACGATTTTACCGTTTATGGCGGAACTTTGAGTGCTACAGGAGCACAGAAGATTGTCAAAGTACAGCAGCTGGCGCTGAAGAACGGTGCTCCGGTGATTGCTTTGAATGACTCGGGAGGTGCCCGTATTCAGGAAGGTGTAGGAAGTATTTCCGGTTATGCATCTATCTTCTACCAGAATACGATTGCATCGGGAGTAATTCCTCAGATCTCAGCCATTCTGGGTCCGTGTGCCGGTGGTGCATGCTACTCTCCGGCTTTGACTGACTTTATCTTTATGGTAAAGGAAAAGAGTCACATGTTTATTACCGGTCCGGATGTTGTGAAGGCCGTAACTCACGAAGAAGTTGACAAAGAAGAACTGGGAGGTGCTTATACACACAGCAGCAAGAGCGGTGTAACTCATTTCCTGTGTGACACTGAAGAAGAAACTTTGATGAGCATCCGTGAATTGCTGAGCTTCCTGCCGTCCAATAACATGGAAGATGCACCGGTACAGCCTTGTTCAGATGATATCCGTCGCGCTGATGAATCTTTGATGAGTGTGATTCCTGATGATCCGAACATGCCTTACGACATCAAGAATATCATTGAACCGGTAGTGGATAACCACTATTTCTTCGAAGTAATGCCTCACTTCGCTAAAAATATTGTAGTAGGTTTTGCCCGTTTGGGTGGACGTTCTGTGGGTATCGTTGCCAACCAGCCCGCTTATCTGGCAGGTGTTCTTGATATTGATGCTTCAGATAAGGCTTCACGTTTCATCCGTTTCTGCGACTGCTTCAATATTCCAATCGTAACATTTGAAGATGTTCCCGGCTTCTTGCCCGGATGTACACAGGAACATAACGGTATCATCCGTCATGGAGCGAAGATTGTTTATGCTTATGCTGAGGCTACAGTTCCTAAGATTACGGTAATTACCCGTAAGGCTTATGGTGGTGCTTATATCGTTATGAACAGTAAACCGATCGGTTCAGATGTGAACTTCTCTTATCCGACTGCCGAGATTGCCGTTATGGGAGCAGACGGAGCAGTGAACATCCTTTACCGCAAGGCTACTCCGGAAGAAAAGGCAAAGGCTGTAGAAGAATACAAGGAAAAATTCTCTAATCCTTATCGTGCAGCCGAGCAGGGATATATCGATGAGATTATTTTGCCGAAGGATACTCGCTTCAAACTGATTCAGGCTTTGGAAATGACTCAGAACAAGAGCCAGAGCAATCCTCCTAAGAAACATGGTAACATGCCGTTGTAAAAAGCGGATGATCTATAAGAAACCTATTTAGAGCACGGATTTCACGGATTGGTATGGAGAGAGAGTTCTCTGCACCGCTCCGTGTAATCCGTGCCTTTTTATTGTAAAAGTTCAAGAAAGTATGAAAAAGTGGAGTAAATTCTTTACCGTTGCACTGGCTATGGCCGGATTCCTTTTCGCCGGAACACCGCAAGCCTGTTCGCAACAGCCGGATGCCGATGCAGCCGGATATATCGTGAAGGTGGGTGATATGGCCCCTGACTTTGAAATGACTTTGACAGACGGAACACAAGTGAAGCTGTCTTCACTGCGCGGAAAAGTAGTTATGTTGCAGTTTACAGCCAGCTGGTGTGGAGTATGCCGGAAAGAGATGCCTTTTATTGAGAAGGACATCTGGCAGAAGCACAAGGACAACTCAAAGTTTGCCTTGTATGGAATAGACCGTGATGAACCGTTGGAGCGTGTCAAGGCTTTTGCTTCGCAGACGAAGATTACCTATCCGCTGGGACTGGATCCGGGAGCTGATATTTTTGCCCGTTATGCGGAGAGAAACGCCGGAATTACCCGTAATGTCCTGATTGATGAAACCGGAAAAATCGTCATGATGACCCGTTTGTATAATGAAGAAGAGTTTGCTTCTTTGTGCCGGAAGATTGATGAACTGTTGGAAAAGTAAACGATGAGATTTGGATTATTGACAATATGGCTTCTTTTTCTGCTGGCGCTTCCTTTGAGTGCAAAGAAGGAGAGAAGGCCGGGATATGAGCCGTTGTTTGGAAAGGCTCAGGCTGCTTATAAAGTGACTTCCAGTTCGTTGAAGGGAGCGACTTTTTATCTTGTAAGCGGTCATGGTGGTCCGGATCCCGGATGTATCGGAACTGTCTCTTATACA
>ENA-OXQK01000490-OXQK01000490.1-human-gut-metagenome-genome-assembly--contig:-NODE-490-length-12193-cov-6.43203_pt1 | contig 12193 bp, 10 predicted proteins | sample MGYA00249582_ERZ652563 | MGnify/ENA primary metagenome ERZ652563 (study PRJEB26925, sample SAMN05826493) | human gut metagenome | biome: ENVO:2100002; feature: ENVO:00000062; material: ENVO:00002003... | reverse complement strand
GGGGCTCGGAGATGTGTATAAGAGACAGATATACAGCATAACTCGGCTGTTCATTACATTGAAACCCAGATGATTGAACTGGCATTGAAGAAAGGTAATATAGCCCAAGCGAAGACTATGATCGCCCGGACTGCTCCTGTGGGGCATCTTGACGCCAATATGTTGACTATACGCAATCAGTATCTGCAACATTATTTTGAGCATACCGGTGATTACTGCCGTGCCTATGAATACCTGAAACGTGATTGCCATCTGGACGATTCCATCCGGAGCGAACGGATACAGATGCGTGTTGCCGAATTGGATATGCGTTACCGACAGGATACGATAGTGCTTCGTAAGGAAATGAAGATTCAGCGACAGGCGGCAGAGATGAGAGTGCTCAAGTTGAGCGTATCTATCTGGGTACTTGTCTGCGTGTTGCTTGTGGCAGGGGTAGTGATAGTTGTCTGGTATATGCGTAAAAAGAGGGAGTTTCTTCGCCAGCGTTTCTTCCAGCAAATCAACCGTGTCCGCATGGAGAATTTGAGAAGCCGGATTTCTCCTCATTTTACTTTTAATGTACTGGGACGTGAGATCAATCAGTTTAACGGCTCGGAAGAGGTGAAACATAATCTGATGGAACTGGTGAAATATCTCCGTCGTAGCCTCGAACTTACCGAGAAATTGAGCGTATCTTTGCAAGACGAACTGGATTTCGTCCGTACATACATCGAACTGGAACGTGGACGTGTCGGAGAAGATTTTGTCGCAACAATCACGGTGGAGGACGGTTTAGATGCAACCCGCATCATGATTCCATCTATGATTGTGCAAGTTCCGGTGGAGAATGCTATTAAACATGGACTGGCGGGAAAGGACGGAAAAAAGGAGCTAATGGTATATGTTTCCCGTGAAACAAATGGGATTCGCATAACGGTTACCGACAACGGACGCGGGTATCTCCCGCAGGTAGTTTCCGCCACACGGGGTACTGGTACAGGATTGAAAGTGTTGTATCAGACCATTCAATTACTGAATACAAAGAACAAGAGTGATAAAATACGTTTTAATATAACCAACAGAAGCGATGGACAAACCGGTACGGAAGTGTCGGTATATATCCCGTTTCGTTTTTCTTATGATTTATGATGGAGACAGAAGAAAAGTATAAGGTAGTCATCGTTGACGATGAACGTACAGCGATTGATGCTTTGCGCCGAGAGTTGGAGCCCTATCGTGAATTTGAAGTAAAAGGAATCGCAGGGAATGGTGCAAAAGGTAAAAAGATGATTATGGAGTTGCATCCGGACTTATTGTTTCTTGATGTGGAACTTCCGGATACGTTGGGACTCAATCTATTAAGTGAAATCAGGGAGGATATTTTGTGGGATATGAAGGTTGTGTTTTACACCTCTTATGATAAATACTTGCTTCAGGCATTGCGTGAGTCGGCTTTCGACTTCCTGTTAAAGCCTTTTGAAGCGGAAGACCTGAAAGTGATTATGGAGCGTTACCGGAAGGCGATGACCTCTGCTTCGCTTCCTCTTTTGCCTTCTTTTGCCTCTTCTATCAGTGCATTAATGCCACAACAAGGCATGTTTATGATTAGCACAGTGACGGGTTTCAAGCTTTTACGCCTGGAAGAAATCGGCTTTTTTGAGTATCTGAAAGACAAACGTCAATGGCAGGTAGTCTTGTTCAATCAGACTCGCCTGAATTTGAAGCGGAATACAAAAGCAGAAGATATTATCAGTTATTCACAAGCTTTTGTGCAGATTAGCCAATCGGCTATTGTAAATGTTAATTATTTGGCAATGATTGATGGTAAGTGTTGTCAACTCTATCCGCCTTTTCACGATAAAAACGATCTGATGATTTCTCGAAGTTATCTGAAAGAACTGCAAGAGCGTTTTTTTGTTTTGTAATGTAGACCTTATAAATTGCAATACGCCACTTCTTCAGCAGAAGCGGCGTATCTTTTTTGTTAGAATATTAGAATGAGAGAGAGTTTATGTTACATATTTGTATTATCCATCGTAACAGTCATTTCGGGTACCAGTATATAGGCTTGTTTTTTAGCGTTCCATTTATAATAATTGGTAGTAACGGTCTTGCCTTCATACGTATAGTTGATGCGTAGGTCTTTTTCCCATTCGTCCTTGTTGCTATTCCACTTTAAGGCTTCGCTTTCAATCATACGTTTATTGTCATCGTACTTGTAGTTGTACTTCATGTAGTTGGCAAGTGTGTTTCCGTCCATTTTGTAAACGGTCTGTCCTACTGTCATACCATTCTCTTCGATTGGATTATAAATCAATTGATTGTCGTAGCTACGTGCAGAAGTAGCAAGCGATACAACAAGAAGAGCTGCAGATAAAACGAACATTTTTAAAGATACTTTTGCTTTCATGGCTATTTAATTTTTTGAGTTATACTTTCATTTGTCTATCAAATGTATTGGTTTTACGCTGCAAATCTACATATTAATTTGGTATTTATGCATTTTAGAAGATAAAAGATTGTCAAAATGTCAAGAGGTGGGGCGGGAGATGAGTTGCTTTTTGCCAAGATTGGTGACAAAAAAATATCCGGCAGTCAATCTGCCGGATATAGAATGAATCACTTCGTCGAAAAAGGATTCCTTTTTCTAGCTTTCTGGATAATGAGTTAAATAATGTTATTACCTATACTTGCTTCTATTTTGTAAGCGGAGACCCTGGATAAGGTAGAGTCACTCTGCGCAATTAGTATCTAAAAGATAGCAATTCCTTATTAAGCTGGCCTTTATTCACTTAATGGTTTAATGTGCTTCAAGCCAGTTTTTGCCCCATCCGCAATCTGCTTTCAAGGGGACGTGCATGCGGTATGCTTTCTCCATTTCTTCAATGACAATTTCTTCTACGCGCTCTTTTTCATTGACGGGAACGCTGAAGTTTAATTCGTCATGTACTTGTAGGATCATTTTGGCTTGTATTCCTTCGGTTTGGAACCGTTGATAGATACGTGCCATTGCTACTTTTATAATATCTGCCGCACTTCCCTGGATAGGGGCGTTGATGGCATTTCGTTCCGCATATCCGCGTACAACGGCATTCCGGGAATTGATGTCCGGCAAAAAGCGCTTCCGATGGAAAATTGTTTCTACATAACCTTTTTCCTGGGCCACCTGAATACTTTTGTCCATATAGGCTTTCACTCCCGGATAAGTTTCAAAGTAACCGTCGATCAATTCTTTGGCTTCTTTGCGGTCTACATTCATCCGTTCGGCAAGACCAAATACGGATATGCCATAGATGATACCGAAATTGGCAGTCTTGGCTTTACGGCGCATGTCGGAACCTACATCTTTCAGATCAATCTTATAGATTTTGGCAGCGGTGGCAGCATGAATATCGTGGTTGCTAAGGAAAGCATCAATCATATTCTTATCCTCGCTAAGGTGTGCCATAATACGCAATTCGATCTGCGAATAGTCGGCAGAGAAGAAGAGGCAGCCTTCATCGGGGATGAATGCTTTACGGATTTCTTTTCCATTCTCGTCGCGGATAGGGATATTCTGTAAGTTCGGGTTACTTGAACTAAGGCGTCCCGTAGCGGTTACAGTCTGGTTGAAAGAGGTATGCACCCTTCCTGTGCGTGGGTTGATAAGTAGGGGAAGCGCATCGATATACGTGCCCAATAGCTTTTTCAGTCCGCGATGTTCCAGAATCTTTTCAACCACAGGATGTTTATGCCGGAGGCTTTCGAGCACTTCTTCCGAGGTGACATACTGCCCGGTCTTGGTCTTTTTCGCTTTTTCTATAATCTTCAGTTTGTCAAACAAGACTTCGCCGACTTGCTTGGGTGAAGCGATGTTGAAGGTCTCACCAGCTAGTTCGTAAATCTCTTTTTCGATTTGCTCCATCTGGGCGGTGAAATGAGCAGATGATTGTTGCAGTGCTTCCGTGTCCAGTAATACTCCGTTTCGTTCGATATTGACCAATACCGGAACAAGCGGCATTTCTATATCATAGAATAAACGTTCGGCGTCATTCTCTTTCAGCTCTTTCTCCAATACGTTTTTCAGTTTCAGAGTGATGTCCGCATCTTCGCAAGCGTACAGATATACATCTTTCGGGTCAAGGTCGCGCATGTTCTTCTGATTCTTTCCTTTGGGACCTATCAGTTCGTCAATATGGATAGTCTGATAATGCAGATAAATTTCTGCCAGATAATCCATGCCATGACGAAGTTCCGGTTGAAGAACATAGTGAGCGATCATCGTATCGAAAAGCGGACCTTTTACTACTGCACCATAATTTTGAAGAACGATCATATCGTACTTGATATTCTGTCCGACTTTTAACGAATTCTCATTTTCGAAGACCGGGCGGAACTCCTCTACGATTTTTAACGCTTCGTCCCGGTCTGATGGAACAGGAACATAAAATGCTTCATTTTCGGCAATGGAAAAACTCATTCCGACCAATTCGGCATCCATTGGTTCGGTCCCGGTGGTTTCCGTATCTAATGAGAGAATTTTCGATGTAAGTAACTTTTGAATAATTTCTCTTCTTTTCTTCTCTGTATCAATGAGTTGGTAGCTGTGTGGCTGCGATTCTAATGTCTCTAGATTCGATTTTTTTGCTTCATTCGGCTCATTGGGCGTGAAATTCGCAAACAAATCGCCTTGTATTCCGCCTCCTTCTTCGGGAAAAAGTGGAAGAGGAGAGGGGGCGCTTTTTCCGGTGGCTACTTTGCTTCCGGGAGTGGAGGTTATTCCATTTCCGGAAACCTCTTTTTTTAGTACCCGGTCGATGAGCGTTCTAAATTCCAGTTCTTCGAAAATACTGCGAAGTGAATCTTCGTCTGCTTCTTCGCGGACAAGAGAATCCATTTCAAGTTGGATGGGCACATCGATTTTAATCGTGGCGAGGAATTTCGAGAAAGTGATCATTTCCCGGTTCGTTTCCACTTTTGTTTTCAGTGCACCTTTCAGTTGGTCGGTATGCTCTAATAAGTTTTCGATGCTTCCGAATTCAGAAATTAGTTTTTGGGCAGTCTTTTCTCCTACTCCGGGACATCCGGGGATATTATCCGAAGAGTCGCCCATCAGTCCGAGCATGTCAATCACTTGTGCCGGAGACTGAATGTCAAACTTGGCTTTCACTTCTTCAACACCCATCACTTCGAAACCTCCTGTGTGCTTGGGACGGTACATAAATACCTTGTCGCTTACCAACTGCCCGTAATCTTTGTCGGGAGTCATCATATAGGTGGTGATACCCTGACGACCGGCTTCGGTGGCAAGCGTACCTATCACGTCGTCGGCTTCGTAGCCTGCAACTTCCAGAATAGGGATGCGGTAAGCACGAATAATATCCTTTATAATAGGTACGGAAAGGCGGATCGCTTCCGGAGTTTCTTCACGCTGCGCTTTATATTGTTCGAAAGCTTCGTGGCGGAAGGTAGGTCCTGCAGGGTCGAAGGCTATTCCTATATGAGTGGGATTCTCTTTTTTCAGCACTTCTTCGAGGGTGTTTACAAAACCCAGTATAGCTGAAGTGTTGAATCCTTTGGAATTGATTCTTGGGTTCTTAATAAAGGCGTAATACGCCCGGTATATCAGTGCATAAGCGTCTAAAAGAAATAATTTATTACTTGAATCCATAGATTTAATTAATTTTTCATGGTAAAAGTACAAAAAAATACGGTATTCAGCGTTTTATTATTACTTTTGTGCTCAAATTGTGTAATTAATGGACAGCATCTCACTCATCAGAACTCCGATTGAAGCAGAACTGAGAGACTTCAAAGAACTTTTTGATAGTTCTCTCTCCAGTTCAAATGCATTGCTCGATAGTGTCGTATCTCACATACGGCAGAGGAATGGTAAGATGATGCGTCCTATTCTTGTTTTGCTGGTGGCACGTCTTTATGGTGCTGTATGTCCTTCCACCCTTCATGCAGCTGTTTCATTGGAACTCCTTCATACAGCCAGTTTAGTACATGACGACGTCGTGGATGAAAGTACCGAACGCCGTGGACAACTCTCGGTGAATGCTATCTTTAATAATAAAGTAGCTGTGTTGACGGGCGACTATCTGTTGGCAACCAGCCTGGTGCATGCCGAACTGACGAACAGCCACCGCATTATTCAATTAGTGTCTACTCTTGGGCAGGATCTTGCTGACGGTGAGTTGCTTCAGCTTTCAAATGTAAGTAATCATAGCTTTTCTGAGGAGGTTTACTTTGATGTAATCCGTAAGAAGACTGCCGCTCTTTTTGCCGCCTGTACGAAAGCTGCCGCTTTTTCGGTAGGTGTAGGGGAGGGAGAAGCCGAACTAGCTCGTTTGTTGGGCGAATATATTGGTATCTGCTTTCAGATAAAAGATGATATTTTCGATTACTTTGATAATAGAGAGATTGGCAAACCGACAGGTAATGATATGCTTGAAGGTAAACTGACATTGCCCGCTTTGTATGTATTGAACACGACAAAAAACGATGAGGCTCAAGAATTGGCAATCAAGGTAAAGGAGGGTGCAGCTACTCTCGATGAAATTGCCTATTTGATCTCGTTTATCAAAGAAAACGGGGGCATTGAATATGCCGTTCAGACGATGAATGTATATAAGCAAAAGGCTTTTGATTTATTGGCTTCTTTGCCGGAATCTGATATTTGTGTAGCTCTCCGGGCTTACTTGGATTACGTGGTAGACCGCGAAAAATAGTTACTTCCTGTGCCTGCCCAGAAGTGAATAGCACGATAATAATCGATCCCAATCTTCTATCTTTCCCGATTTCATCGCTTTTCCTAAAAGGAAACTCTTGTCTATTTCTTCAGCTGTATGAAGATCTAGAGAACATAATTGGGCTGCTTGTTCTATGTACTTCCAGGCTTGTTCCTTGCTGATGTGCCCGCATGTTTGGGAGGCGCGCGCCAAGCTGACAAGCAATCCCATGTCCCATCCGATAATCCCTTTTTCTAAGTCATTTATCCATATAATCGGGTCTCTTCTTTCTTCTGTATATTTCACGAATCTGTATAGATTCTTTCCTTGCCGGATGAAGCGTTCTACTCCGAAAAAGCGCTTTTGGATGATACTTTCGAACTCGTTGATGTTCTCTGTGGAGAGCAGATAGGGGAGCATAATCTGGTAGGAGACCCTGTCTCCTTCGTTAATCAGGAACTGGAATAATCCGGTGACGGACTCGGTATCGGTGCAGTGGAACTCTTCTGCCAGCAGTCTGGATAGCTTTTGCGGATGGACTCCGGTCTCCATGGAGTTGAGATAGAAGCCTTGCAGTCCAGCTTCCATATAACCGATGCGTAGCCCCTTCTTTTTCTCTGTTCCGAGGATGAGATTCAGAGGGTTGTGATTGAATCGTAAGGTTCTCGTGTAAGCGTCCATCCTTAATACCTCCATAAAGTTCATGAAAAGCGTGAGAACTGTTGCCATGTATTTTCCTGAGGCTTCGGCAAGCCGTTATGAGTATACAAGCAACAGTCCCACGCTCCATTCGATATATAACAAAATTATATACATGAAGGTGCGTGAGACCCGTTTGCTTATTACCATTCATAACTTTGAATTTTGCCGAATTCCAGGAACTGGTAATAAATGAAACGTTCTCTAATATAACTAATTAGCTATATTTTCATCGCTAAACCATTTACAAAGATAATTATTTTTCCGAATTGCCCAGTAACTATCTTTAGTTTTTCTTAAATAAAAAATACCGCGTCGATTCCCGTGATACGGGAGTCGCGCGGTAAGGCGTATTTGATTGCTAATGTAGCCTTTAATTTTTAGAAGAACTTGATTTCTTCGCCTTTGATGTCGGAAAGGAGGAGGTTGGCTAAACGGCTGGTTCCCAGGCGGAACAGTTGATTGTCCAGCCATTCTTCACCTAATAGTTCTTTTACAATAGTGTAGTAAATAATCGCATCGTTAACGGTGTTGATACCACCTGCCGGTTTGAATCCAATCTTGATTCCTGTCTTCTGATAGTATTCTTTGATAGCTTCACACATCACATAAGCGGCTTCCGGGGTAGCGGCAGGCTGCTGCTTTCCGGTAGACGTCTTGATAAAGTCTGCGCCCGAATACATGGATAGGATAGAGGCTTTCTTGATGTTGGAAGCACTCTTTAATGCGCCTGTTTCGAGAATTACTTTAAGGTGGTGTTCCTTGCAAACTTCTTTTAGTTCCTGTATTTCTTCGCACATTCCTTCGTAGTCTCCGCTAAGGAATTTGCCGATGGAAATCACAATATCTATTTCGTCTGCACCGTCTACAATGGCCAGTGCTGTTTCTGCCACTTTTACTTCAATGAATGTCTGTGAAGAGGGGAAACCTCCTGATACACAGGCGATATTGACTCCGTCTACTTCCAGCGTGTTTTTAACGATGGCTGCAAAGTTGGGGTACACACAGATGGCTGCTACGTTTTTCAGATCAGGATATTCGTCGTCAAACTGATTGACTTTTTCAGTAAAGTGCATCACGCTTTCGTCGCTGTCCGTACTGTTCAGGGTGGTCAGATCAATGCAGTTGAACAGGAATTTCTTAACGTCTTCCGTGTTGTTCTCCGACACTTTTTTCTCAATCAATTCAGCTACGCGAGCTTGAATATCTGCATCGCTCAGATTGGTATTATACTTTGCCAATGCGGCCTTGTACTTGTTGGGCTGTGAGTTATTCTCTTCCATGATCTTTCAGTTTTGGGTTGTTGATATGTCTTTTATTATCTCGTTTCGTTTTCTTCTCCATGCTTTTCCGGAAAGCGTCAGTGATGTCTACTCCCGTCTGGTTGGCGATGCAGAGAAGCACCCATAAGACGTCTGCTATCTCTTCATCTATGTTGTCTTTTTCTCCTTCCTTGAAGGATTGGTCGCCATATTTGCGGGCCATGACACGGGCCAGTTCTCCTACTTCTTCCGTCAGGACTGCCATATTGGTCAACTCGCTGAAGTAGCGGACACCGTATGTTTTCACCCATTGGTCCACTTGTTTCTGTGCTTCTTCCAGAGTCATTTTTTTAATGATTAGTGATTAATGATTAGTATGGAATATCTATTCTTTGTTTTTGGTATCCATGCATATAGTAACAGGACCGTCGTTTAAAAGTTCAACTTTCATGTCTGCTCCGAAGATTCCTGTGCCTATTTCTTTTCCCAGTGCACCGCTTAAATCTTTGCAGAATTGCTCGTAGAGTGGGATAGAGACATCCGGTTTGGCTGCTTTGATGTAGGAGGGGCGATTTCCCTTTTTGGTAGAAGCGTGTAGCGTGAACTGGCTGATAACTAAAATTTCGCCTCCATCTTCTAAAATAGAGTTGTTCATCACCCCATTTTCATCGTCGAAGATACGTAGATTTACTATCTTTTTGCAGAGCCAGTCGATGTCTTCCTGCCCGTCTGATTCTTCGATGCCAACTAATATCAGCATCCCTTTTCCGATGGACGATTTGCAGTGTCCTTCAATGGTTACTGACGCATGGCTTACCCGTTGTATAACTATTCGCATTGTTATTTATTCTATTTCGTGGTTAGGAAAGGCAAATTTACAAAATTCGAAAGAGAAAACGGTGTGTTGACAGGAAAATATTATAAGGTTTTGCCGAAAGCTTTAATGGCTTATTATTTAGGCACGGATTACACAGATTGCACGGATAACGCGGTTTTTAGTAATTTAACCGTGAAATCCGTGCAATCTGTGTAATCCGCGGCTAAAAATGATAGGAAGATAACTGGCTCCACTCCGCCGGCTTCTTATTCATTTTTTGATGATTCATTGTTTAATCCCTCTTTTACGGTCTTGGCTTTCGCTTCTCCGATGATAACGGCAATCTCCTCAAAAGAGGCTTCTTTTATTCGTTTTACGCTCCTAAACTCTTTCAAAAGTGCTGTTTTTGTCTTTTCTCCAATACCTTTGATATTATCCAGTGCGGACGCAACTTGTCTTTTGCTGCGTTTATCACGATGGAAACTAATAGCAAAACGGTGTACTTCATCTTGAATCTGTGTCAGCAGACGGAATAATGGGCTTTGCTGTTTGATACCAATCGTCTGCGGAGGAAATCCAAAAAGCAGTTCCGATGTGCGGTGGCGGTTGTCCTTTGCTAGTCCGGCAATAGGAATAGCCAGATTCAGTTCGTCTTCAATGACTTCTCTGACGACCTCCATTTGACCTTTTCCACCATCAGTGATAATCAGGTCGGGTAGAGGAGAATTCTCTTCGATAGCGCGTTGATAACGCCTTCTGACGACCTCTTTCATGGAAGCATAGTCATCAGGCCCTACAACCGTCTTTATATTGTATTTCCGGTAATCTTTCTTTGATGGCTTGGCCTTCTTAAATACAACACAGGCTGCCACGGCATCAGAACCCTGTATGTTTGAGTTATCAAAACACTCGATTTGTAGCGGCGGTCTTTCCAAATGCAACTCTTGCTGAATTTCTTTCATTAAACGCATGCTTCTTTGCTCCGGATTCAATTTTTCCGCCTGTTTTAGGCGATCGGCCTTGTACTGTTTCACGTTTAGAACCGAAAGATCCAGCAATTTCTTCTTATCTCCCCGCTGTGGAACGGTAAATACGACATTGTTTAACTCCAAATCGAGTTCAAAAGGCACTATAATCTCTCTGGATTGGCTTTTATAGCGTTCCCGCATTTCAATAATACCAAGCGTCAGAAGCTCCTCTTTTGATTCGTTCAGCTTCTTTTTATATTCGAACGTGAAAGCCTGATTGATGGCACCATTTGTAATGTGCAGATAATTGATGAAAGCAGAGTTCGACTCGTCCTCTTCGATTGAGAATACATCGATATTGTGCAATACAGCACTTACTACCTCTGATTTGGAGCGGTAACTCTCTATCAGGAGATATTTCTCTTTCACTTTCTGCGCCTCTTCAAACTTCATTTCGGCTGCCAACGTCTGCATCTTTTCCAGCAACATACGGCTGATATCTTGTGTATTCCCTTTCAGGATTTCCTTGATTTCATCTATGTTTTTGAGATATTCTTCCTGTGATTGCAACCCGATGCATGGCCCGGCGCAGTTTTTTATATGATATTCCAGGCATACATTAAATTTACCCGCCCGTATGTTTTCCGGACTTAGGTTTAAATTGCATGTGCGCAAGGGATATAAATGCTTTATCAGGTCTAATACCGCATACATTGATGGAATGTGACTGTACGGGCCATAATAAGACGAACCGTTCCTGATAACCTTTCTTGTTTTGAAGATTCTCGGAAAGTACTCATTCTGCACGCAAATAGAAGGGTAGGTCTTGTCGTCCTTTAACAGAACGTTGTAGCGCGGCTTATATTTCTTTATCAGATTATTCTCCAGCAATAACGCATCTTCTTCTGTGTTGACTACGATATAGCGAATATCAGCGATTTTACTGACCAATACTCGTGTCTTTCCCGGCTCATGCTCTTTGCTGAAATAAGAATAGACTCTTTTCTTTAGATTTTTTGCCTTTCCAACGTATATAATCGTTCCTTCCGTATTCAGGTATTGGTAAATACCCGGTTTCTCGGGAAGGTTGGCTACAATCCCTTTCAAATATTCATTGGTTTTGCTTTCCGGTTCTACATTCATAATCGTTAGGTATGAGAGATCGCTAGCTGCTTACTTTTGACACATTCTCTGCAAATAGATGCAAATCCTTTATAAAGTCAATACCGATTCTACTTCTACGTCGTCTCCGAATACTGATTTTCCATTCAGTTCTTTCAACTCAATGATGAAGTTTACATATACCTTTTTAGGTTTTAATCTTTTCACCAATTCACAAGCCGCTTTCATCGTGCCTCCTGTTGCCAGCAAGTCGTCGTGTAATAGAACTACATCATTCTCATCCAGTGCATCTTTGTGAATTTGCACGGTGTCCTTTCCGTATTCCTTGTCGTAGCTTTCTTCAATTGTTTCTGCAGGGAGCTTGCCGGGCTTGCGGATAGGAATGAAACCGGCGTTCAGGCGGGTGGCTAAAATCGGTCCCATGATGAAGCCCCTTGATTCTATTCCTACTACTTTGGTGATCCCTTTATCCTTATACATATCAAACATAATGTTTGATAATTCTTGCAGGCACCATGGATCTTTGAATAGGGTGGTGACATCGTAGAATAGGATTCCGGGGATCGGAAAATCGGGTACTTCCTGTCTCTTATACACATCTCCGAGCCCACGAGACGCTACGCTATCTCG
>ENA-OXQK01000472-OXQK01000472.1-human-gut-metagenome-genome-assembly--contig:-NODE-472-length-12372-cov-6.23033_pt1 | contig 12372 bp, 9 predicted proteins | sample MGYA00249582_ERZ652563 | MGnify/ENA primary metagenome ERZ652563 (study PRJEB26925, sample SAMN05826493) | human gut metagenome | biome: ENVO:2100002; feature: ENVO:00000062; material: ENVO:00002003... | reverse complement strand
ACTATATTTCAATAATTTCAAAGAACTATTTATCCACTTTTACGGGACAGTAGTGTTTCAAGGATTTAAAAGATGTTATTAAACATGTTTTTCTTCTGAAAAGATTTGCAATTAACCGGAAAACCCGTACCTTTGCATCGTGTTTTCATAGTATTAGATTTAAGGTTAATAAAAAGGTTGGAGTACAGCGGTACTCCTTTTTTTATACCTGTACTCCAACCTCTCTTTTTTCCGCTCCTGCGGCCTGGTAAATCCGCTTTTCGTTTCAAGCACATTCTGAGCCTCAATCTCTTTTCAGACCTTCAGGATTTTTCTGTCCGTCCAGCACTTCCCGAACGAAATAAACTCCGTCATAGTCCGCAGCAAATCCGTCATCCCACTTGCCGTTATATTCCAGTTTCAACATCATTTGGAGAGGTTTGCCATTCTTCTGTCCGCCTGTCTTCCGGTCATAAATTTCTGTCAGAGTCCCTGTCTTGTCCACCAGCCAGTACTCCTTATCACTGTTTTCCGGACGGAACGAACGTACTTCATGGCCGATACGTACTTCTCCCGACAGATTATACAACACCTGTGTGGAGTCGGATACAGCATCCATTGCGGTCAGACAGATACTGCTTTCATCAAACAAAGGAGCATCCTGACCAATCTCAACGAAAACAGCCCGGTCGGGATGAGAATCCTGCACCTCAAAATAGCGCATGCCACTATTTCCGACACCCCATCCGCTGCAAGTGGAAGGCACAGGCTCTTCCTTCATCTGCTTGTCTACTTCAGCTGCGTACGAACCGGCAGGAACCAGCAGATAACGCTTCACTCCTTCACGTCCGGATTTTACTTCCTTGAACTGACAGGACTGGCTTGCATCCCATCCTTCCTCTTTCTGCAGAAGAGGAAGTACATCCTCGATGGAACGGTTTTTCAGTTCAAAGACCTGAATGACTTTCCTGGGAGCTGTATCTCCGTTCCGGACAACTACGGCGCCCGGCAAGGAAGGATCTGCCATCACCCTGATATCCGGATTATGCTGTGCCCAGAAACTCAGACCAGCTCCTGTCACACGTCCCCATTCAAATCCTTCATACGCTTTTCTGGAAGGAACATCAGCTGTCGTCTGCTGCATGGTCTCTTCTGTTTTTCCGGTCTTCCCGTTCCCACTACAGGCACACAGACCAGCTGCCAAAAATAAAGCCAGATATTTCATAATTATTTATTTTTTTTCTTTCAGGGCAAGACGGCTTCCGTCTGACAAAGTAGTCAGCACAGCTTCCTGTCCTTTTCCACGAAGATCGAATACCGGATTCTTATAACCATAGCCGGAAGCCGTACGATACTGACGCAACAGACTGTAGACTCCATTCCGGTTCATCTGAGCCACTCCGGCCTTTCCGAAGAAAAGAATCTCAATTTCCTCACCGCCATCGGCCACAAAGGCAGCTTTCACCAGATCTTCCACTCCACTGGTGGCATACAGCAATTGCCCCCGTCTGGAGACCAGCCATTCTGACTCAGCCTTTTCCACCAGATACGTATCATCATCCTCCACATTCCATACAGGTGTACCGTCCGGACGTGTTCTGCGGTCAAGCACCACATCCGTTTCCGGATAGAAGAACTCTACCTGCGAAGAATCGGATGCAAAAACCAGATAGCCGGCAACAGACGAATTCGGATCAGCCACAGAATGTACACGGGTACCCTCTTCGAATACACGTATTTTCTTCTGAAGCATTTTTGACCAGGTATATCCCATGGCCGCATCGCTGCCCCCAATCAGACCTTCACCTTCCTGCTGACGTACATATTGGATGCGGTACATCTCACCCTTTCCCAACGTCAGAGTATCTCCACTGAGGGAAACAACATCCAGTGTGTCGGCAAAATCAATCGTCTGTCCGTTACCGATACTTTTTCCTTCCAGTATCAGCCGGGCACCGTCAGTCAGTTTCCAGCGTTCATATTTCAAGGTTGCCATTCCGATGGAAGTTGCCTTGCCTCCTTCTTCCAGGGTTACTCCCTGTACAATCTGCTGATTGGCAGGCATCACTTCCACCCAGTTACCTTTCAGTTCATTCTCCGTTACAGATCCTTTACCCGCATTGCAGGATGCCAGAACCAGCGCAGATGCCAATGCGCCCCATAATACATGCTTCTCCATATTTGTATCACAAATTTAAGTGTTTATACTCACAAAGTTAATCACCCCAGGGAGAAGTCCAAAGGAAAAGCCTGTCCGTATGTTCTCATTTAGTGATTTTTAAAGTCACTTTTCTTTGTTTCACTCCAATAAATCTTTCATTTTTGCAATCATCCTCTCCAATGAAAAGATTTTTCTTAGTCACGCAATGATTTAACCCACATACAATTGCAGACTCAGCTGTCACCTTTATCGACAGACACGACATAAGCCGGCCGATGTTTCTGTATCTGACTCATTATGCCCCAGCTGCCCTTGCAGGCTCCGGAAAAATATAAATGTATGAAAACACCTTCCACCGAAAGGCAGACGCAATGTCATCAAGTTACTTCCTGCCTGTCTTATCCGATTCCACACTCTGGAAAGGCACATAAGGAGAAAGGCTAAAGATCACATTTCCATAAGAGTCCGTACCCCGGTAACCGGAAACTTCCATTCTCAGTGTATATTTCGCATCTTTCCGGTAGTTCTTCACATCCAGATAATACAGATAATTCTTTCTTTTTCCGGTGGTACGGGTTTCATCAGCAAATCCCCGGTGCAGATCTTCAGCTATGACCTTGCCGTTTTCCAGCAGCTGCATACTCTTGATGTTCAGTCGGTCATTCCCCTTGGTATAGAAAAGCCCCGCCATCGCACGGCCGTTGTCATACACCTTATCAGTGACATCAAATTCCCATGTCGTATAGTCAATGAAAGAAACCTTTTCCGGCGACCAGGTTGCGATGACATGACAGTCAGGACGGTAATAGTCAACTTTCAGGGCATCCAGTCTCTTATACTGCGTATTCATGCGGTTCTCAAAATCAGCAAAGTCCTTCTTGCCGTCTGCCCAGGCAATTTCAGCCAGTCCCAGCAGTCGCGGAAAGTTCTGCAGATTAATGTCTTTCACCTCCTGCGGCACAGCCGGCCACATATTCGCCTGCACTCCCAGCAGACAATCCAGCTCCCGCGAAGTCAGACCTTCAGCCGGATCGTATCCATAGACATCGCTCAACGTGATGGCATAAGGATAAGCCAGGTCCGACAGCAGGCCGTCATCCGGTGTACCCTGACGGATGTCAAAATACAGATGACTGGCAGGAGTGGCAATCGTCGGGAAACCATACTTTGCCGCATCCTTTACAGCAGAACTGCCAAGCCATGACATGATGTGAGCATTTTCAGGCAGATTGCCGGCATCAGCCAGAATATCATTCCATCCGATCGGCTTCTTGCCTTTGCCGGCAATGATGGCCGAAACTCTCGTCACGAAATAACTCTGAAGTTCCATGACATTCTTCATTCCTTTTTCCTTCATGAAGTTCTGAATATGCTCATTCTTTTCCCACAGGATATGACGGACTTCATCTCCTCCGAAGTGAATGTATTCAGAAGGAAATATGGCTGCAATTTCAGTAAACACATCATCAAGGAACTGATATACCTTCTCATTCGACGGATCCAGCGTATTGGGAGTAAACTGATGGCCCCACACATGGTAAGTCTCGCAGAACGGCATCACATAATCCGGATAGAACGAATCATTGACAGCCAGTTCCGGATAATTAATAAGCACAGGCCAGCAATGTCCCGGCACGTCTATTTCCGGAACGATCTGCACATGGCGGGCAGCAGCATAAGCCACCAGATCCTTCAGTTCTTCCTGCGTATAGAACCCGCTTCTTCCTTCCGGCTGGCCAAACTGCACGGGATAGTGTGTAGCCTTCTCGGAAGTAAGCCGTGGATATTTCTTTATTTCCACCCGCCATCCCTGGTCGTCCGTCAGATGAAGATGCAAGGTATTCATCTTGTAAAGAGACATGATGTCAATATACTTCTTCAGCACATCAACCGAATAGAATGTACGGCTGACATCCTTCATATATCCTCTCCACTGGAAGCGAGGCTTGTCATTGATCTGAAGCGACGGCACGATAATGTCACCTTCCAGTTTTTCTTTTCCTACCACTTCGGGAGGCATCAGCTGTGTCAGTGTCTGCGCTCCGTAGAAGAGTCCTGCCAGACCTTCCGACCTGACAACAATTCTTTTATCACTGACATCCAGCGTATATGCCTCCGACGAACGGTTTTTCTTCGACAGATCAAACACGATGCCATTCTTCCCTTTTACACTGGACACCTCCTTCAGCTGCAACTGAAAGGGAAGCGAACGGCTGACAGACTGAATCCACAATTCTCCGATCTGCCTGGAAGCCGGAGTGACATAGACAACTGTCCGGGGAGTAAACACAAAAGCCGGTTTACCCGTTTCCTTCACCGACAAAGGTTTGGGAACCACACTGTATTCTGCTGCCTGCAGGTTGAACAAAGTGCACAGGCAAGCCCAGATAATCAATAAATACTTCATACGTTAAACAAGGTTTTATACAGATTAAAAATATATTTATCAGTTGGCATTTGCAGTTTTATCAGCCGTTTTTCCGGCTTTCCAACCCAGACATCCAGCCCAAAGCATTTTATTTCTTAAATTCATAGTCTTTTATTTAGATTTTTAACGGTTTAACATAACCATTTGAAAAGTCAACTTTTTACGAGATATTTAAGTCGTTTTACGAAACTTTGCTATCAAATAACTCTTGGGCAAAAGTAACCAAAATACTTGACAGGACAAAAAGATTGGCTACTTTCGATATCATTTCTCAATACTGACGTATTTCTGATTCTGACTATTCGGTTTATCTGGAATAGTCATTTGAAGTTTTATACCGATAAACGGAGCTATATATTTTCTTGCGTACCCATCTTCTATCGTTCACTCCAAGCATTTCAGCTATTTCAACTATACTTTTCGGTGATTTACAAAATTCAAACACCTTATCTTGGGGTGTCATGATATCCGACTTATTCTGTATTTCATCATGACTTGAGGTGAAATCATCATCACTTGGGGTGTGACTTGGAGTGTATGAATCTTTCACTTGGGGTGTAGATGTTTTTCACTTCACCAGCCAGTGAGTGTTTAAACCATATTGTGAGATTCACGAATGGCGGAACAACTTTGATTTCCGGTGCAGGAAGTCCTTGCTCTCTACAACTTTCCATAATAAGCCCTATACCTCGTCCCCAAGCTTCCATCTTGCAGCCGAACTCCTTAACCTCGCCGTCAACAGTAACAAAGTACATCAAAGACAAGTTACCACTGGGCTTTTACGGAGAGAAAAAATATAGCGTAACAAACTCTGTTTCCCATCGGTTCGCTACGCTTTCTAAATTTTACAATCTCTCTATATGTTTTATTACATGATTTACACCTTCAGGAATATCCTTTGACGATAAAGCAGGTACAGGAATCCCCAGCAAACGGCAATATAGGCCAGTGCCAGTATCAGCGGCTGGAATGATTCCGGGAAAAGTGATGCCAGTCCGCCGAAAAGGGACCGGCCCGTATAGTCAAAATCAATGAAGCGCTGAGCCAGATAGATCGTAATGGAGTTCATCCCGATGACCCGGAAAAACAAAGTCCACCGATGACAGTGCCGTACATCAATCAGGTAATAGAACAAGGCAAACAGCAGCATGGATATACCACCGACCAGGCAGGCAAACGAACTTGTCCACAAGTTTTTATTGATCGGGAAAACCAGATCCCATATCCATCCGACAACGACCAGCACCACTCCGGCACAGGCCAGCAGAACGACCTTCCGCAGTTCAGGCAGTCCTTCCCGCTTGATCCATTCTCCCGTCAGCATACCCAAAGAGGCTGTTCCGACAGCAGGAATAATACCTAAAAGCCCTTCCGGATCATGAATTCCCAAATACAACTGTCCCGGCAAAAACATCCGGTCTACATAACCGACCAGACTCCCTTCCATGGAAAAAGGATCTCCATTGCCATCCGGCGCCGGAAAACAGGCCAGCAGCGCCCAGTAACCGATAAAAAGCAAGGCTACAACTCCCATACGGACACGTGTCCGCACATTCAGAAAAAGCAAGGCTGCAAACATCCAGGACAGGCCGATACGTCCCAGAACACTGGCATAACGCAAATGAGCAAAATCAAAATCCAGCAGTCCGTTGTAAATGCAACCCAGCAGTACCAGAACCAGTCCCCGGCGGATCACCTTACGGTAGATGGCTGCCGAACTCATCCCACACGCTTTCTGTTTTTCCAAAGAATAAGGAAAGGAAATACCTGCAATAAAAAGGAATAGAGGAAAAATCATATCCTCAAAAGCAACCCCATGCCAGGGCACATGCTCCATCTGCCTGGCTATTGCCTGAAAAAACGGAATCGGACAGCAGGTTGCCAATCCGGCAAACAGAGCTCCTCCTCCCATAATAAAAAACATGTCAAATCCCCGCAAGGCATCCAACGATTGCAAACGTTGACTCTTTACTTCTTTTTTCATACGTATTATTCGGTTTATTACACTATATACAACCCCATTTCAAGATATACGCCACAAAAGTAGAAAATTTATCATAGGAAGAAAATTTTATCGCCAGATATTTAACGACCGCACGATACCTTCGCATTGACAGGTTAATGCAAAATAATCGACCGCACGATCAGGCCCAATCGACCGCACGATCAGGCCACAACGACCGCACAATTCAGCCGCAACGACCGCACGATCAAGCTGCAACGAAAGTAAATTTATCTCTTTAGCTATTATTAACTACAAAGATTAGTTTATCAACTAAAAATTTTCGTTATTTGCAGAAAAAGAAAAAAATCATGAAAGGACTGACTGCAAAAGAAGAAGAAATCATGGGCTTTTTCTGGGAAAAAGGCCCGCTGTTTGTGAAAGAAATGCTCGCTTTCTATGACGATCCGAAACCGCATTTCAATACCCTGTCCACCATCGTACGCGGACTGGAAGAGAAAGGTTACCTCTCCCACAAAGCATATGGCAACACTTATCAGTACTATGCCACCGTGAGCCGTGATGACTTCAGCCGCCGTACGCTCCGGAGTGTCATCAGCAAATACTTCAACAATTCCTACCGGGATGCCGTTTCATCGCTGGTGAAAGAGGAGGACATTTCGCTGAAAGAGCTCAAGGAGCTGATACAGAAGGTAGAGGAGGGACGGTTATGAGTCGGAAACAAATCAGAAAAACCAGATAACGATATGGGAACCTTTTTAGTCTACATACTGAAATCCGCCGCCTGCCTGGCCGTATTCTACCTGTTCTACAAGCTGCTGATGAGCCGCGACACATTCCACCGTTTCAACCGTTTTGCCCTGCTGGGACTGCTGGTGTTGTCCTCCCTGCTTCCACTGGTCGAAGCCAGTGTAAACAGTCCGGCAGCTGTACAGGAAACAATGCTCACACTGGAGCAGCTTCTCCTGATGGCCGATATACAGCCGGAAGGCGAAAGCATGGCAGCTGCAACACCGTCTGCCACAGTCTTGTGGTTACGTGCGGCCCTGCTGGTCTATCTGACAGGTATCGTATTCTTCATCGCACGCAACCTCTGTTCACTAGCCAGGCTGGGCAGACTGATCCGTCAGGGCAAACGGGAAGCTCTGGACAGCTATCTCCCTGACCGGAAAGAGAAAAATGTACGGCTGGTGGTACACGATCACGACATTGCTCCTTTCAGCTGGATGCACTGGATCGTGATTGCCCGAAAGGATCTGGAAGAAAACGGACGCGAGATACTCATCCACGAACTGGCCCACATCCGCAACCGCCACTCATGGGATCTGCTGCTGGCCGACCTCTGCATCTTCGTACAGTGGTTCAATCCGGCTGCATGGCTGCTGAAACAGGAATTGCAGAATATCCATGAATATGAAGCCGACGAAACCGTTCTGCGCGAAGGCGTAAACGCCAGAAATTACCAGATGCTATTAATAAAAAAAGCTGTCGGCACAAGGCTCTACTCTATGGCCAACAGCTTTAATCACAGTTCACTAAAAAAACGTATCACTATGATGTTAAAAGAAAAATCCAATCCGTGGGCACGGGCCAAGTATCTTTATATACTTCCATTGGCCGCACTGGCTGTTACGGCCTTTGCCCGTCCTGAAGTCTCAGCCGTAGCTGATGAGATTTCAGCCGTCAAAGTAATTGCTCCGGCCGTACACGACAGCATACAGCCCAATGTACAGCCAGCAGTCGCAGCACCCTCTTCGGCTCTGGACCAGATGCCTGAATTTCCAGGTGGCATGGAAGCGCTGAATACCTATCTCCGGAACAACATACGATATCCGCAGGAAGCCCAGAAAGCCGGAATACAGGGAAGGGTGGTCATAGAGTTCGTCATCAGCAAAGACGGCAGCATCACCGATGCAGAAGTGGTAGAAAGTGTGGATCCGCAACTTGATGCTGAAGGTTTGAGACTCATAAAAAACATGCCCCGATGGAAACCCGGCATGCGGAAAGGACAGGCTATCAGAGTGAAACAGACGCTACCGATCAGATTTGCTTTCACGAAAACATCCGACAAACCCGAAAACAGCAATTCCATCTTCCTGAAAAATGGAAGCTACAACTCTTCCCTCAAGGATGTCATTCTTCTGGTCAACGAACAGGAGGTCAGTCCGGAGATTTTCCGCGCCATCGATCCGCAGCGTATCCAGTCAGTTACCGTCCTGAAAGATCAGGCTTCTCTGGCCAAATACACGACCGACAAGAGCAAGACAGGAATCATTCAAGTCAAACTGAAAAAAGAGGATCAGGCTTCGGGCATAAATATCCCGACCATCCGGTTTGACTCCCAGACATCTAAGTCTCTGGTCATCATAGACGGAAAAGCTGCTGATGCTACAGCTGTACAGGCTCTCTCACCCAGCCAGATCAAATCCATCAAAGTGCTGAAAGGCCAGCAGGCTGTTGATCTTTTTGGAGAAGCGGCGAAAAACGGGGCAATCTGTGTTTCAACCCGATCTGCAGAATCCGAAACTGACAAATAAAACCTAACCATACATAAACCTTTTATACACATGAAAACAAGAACAGCCACAACCGTATCCTTGACCGATAAACGGCAGACACCATGGCAAAACCTCAGACAGCTGCTCCTATGCCTGCTGATCCTGCTTCCAGGAATACTGACAGCACAAACAATTGAAAATCCGACATTCAAGGCCCGCAACGGAAGTATCCGCAACATTACCCGGATCGAGCGTACCCCCGAATGTACAAAAGTCTACATCCACGCGATTTTCCGGCCACACTGGTGGATCAAGGAAGATGGAGAGAATTATCTGGAAGATACTGCCACCGGAATACGCTACAAGCAAACGGGAGCTGAAGGCATTGAACTGAAAAAGGAAACCTATCTTCCTGATTCGGGAGAAATGGACTTCGTACTATTGTTCGAACCTCTGCCCCAGGAAACCCGGAAAATACATTTCATAGATCCCAATGGAAGAGAAGGAAATACTTTTGATATCTCACTGGTGGCCGACGCCTCTGAACCCCGTTCCCTTCTGGAACCGGTAGAGGGAAACTGGTTCAGCGAGGATGCACAGAGCCGCTGGACTTACGGCATCTATGATTCCATCGTCATCCTGAACAACCGGCTGTACACTCCCGTGGAATGCAGAAAAAAGGGGAAACGCATCCTGATGACTGCCAGCGACCGCAAGGACGGAAGCACCGTCACCCTGAAACTGACTGCCCGGAAAGACGGTTCCTGCCTCATTGCCCTTAACGACGGAGAGGAACAACGCTACGTACGCACCCGCAAAGAGCCGGCAATACCGGATGCAGACAACGGATATGGCACGGACTTTTTCCGCCGGGACAGCGTTTACCTGCAAGGCTATCTGAAAGGTTATGATCCGAGACTGGGATTCGACAGCGGTATTCTTTATCTGAGCAATGAAATTACCCGCAAGGACTATCCCACAGTAGTCCCCATCAATCCCGACGGAAGTTTCGAATGCAAATTTATCCTGTCATATCCCGTTTGCCAGAACCTGACCCTGAACAACCAGTGGATTCCATTCTATGCCGAACCGGGTGACACAGTCACGATGTATCTGGACTGGGAAGACATCATGGCACGAAGCCGGGCACGCGACAACAAATATCCGCTCATCCACACGGCTTATATGGGAAAGACAGCCGCACTGTCTTATCTGGCCGTCACCCTGAATGACCTGATCGATTATCCTTACGAGAAGCTGAATAAAGCCCAGAAGACACTGACACCGGCACAGTTTCAGAAACAACTGGAACCGTACACTGCCCGGTGGCAGCAGCAATCCGATTCACTTTGCCGGCTTTATGCAACTTCGCAAAAAGCAGTTTTGCTGATCCGCAACCATACAGCCATCAAAGCAGGAGAGATTTATTTTGACTATCAGATGCCCCGAAGCTATTATGCCCGGCAAGACACGGCCAATCAGGTATTGCAGGTACAGCCGGATGCTTCCTATTACGACTTTCTGAAACAAATGCCTCTGGACGAAATGTCAGCACTGGCCTGTTCCCGGATAAGTGTTTTCATCAACCGTTTTGAATACATGGGCCCACTCGAAGCAGCCAATAATGCTTACAAGAGTCTGGCAGGTGAAGAAGACTTCAAAAAACTTCCGGATAATGAGAAACTGATCCGGATATATGCAAAGAAGTATGAGATACAGGACAGTATCATTCAGGCGTTGTGTAATGAACGCTCTCCCCTGCTCTGGCAGATAGCCCGTGTACGCGACCTGCGTGCCATCGTTGCACACCAGGCCAGCCGGAAAGATGCAGAATGCCTCATCGGAAAGACACAGGCAATCCTTACCCATCCCTATATGCAGACTGCAGTCAAGGATATGATTGACGAACTGCATCCGGCAGGACGGACCGCATCCTACCAGCTTCCTGCGGGGAAAGCTACCGATATTTTCCGCCGTATCATTGCTCCTCATGCCGGCAAAGTACTCTTCATTGACTTCTGGGGAATCTATTGTGGTCCCTGCCGGACTGGCATACAGGCTACAGCCGACCTGCGCAGACAATACCGCAACCATCCCGATTTTCAGTTCGTCTATATAACCAGCGAAAAAGAATCTCCGGGAAAGGCCTACACGGACTATGTAGAGAAGAACCTGAAAGGAGAAGCCTGTTACCGGCTCACAGACACTGAATACAAATATATGCGCCAACTTTTCCAGTTCAACGGAATTCCGCACTATGTAATCGTAGAAAAGGACGGAAGTATCTCAACAGAAGATGTCGGTACCCACAATCTGAAAGAGTTCCTGCAAAAGCGCTTCGGCTCTGTTCCGGAAACTCAATCCACAGACGGACATTCCATACAATAAAAACGGACTGAAAAATGAAAAGAAATCTCGCTATTCAGATCTTGTGTCCCCTTTTCCTGCTCATTGGAGCAGGAAACATTTGTCAAGCTCAAGAATTAGAAGGAAAATTCCGGATTCATTGCGCAGTTCTCGTCCTGTTTTCCAGCAGTTGTATGCACGTATGCCGGCCGAATGGCAGGAAACGGAGAAAGGAAAACTCATTGAGTCATATGCCTTCCCTGCTCCGACAGTGGAAGAAGAAGACGATATGGCTGATGGTTTACTATATGACGCTGAAGGAGAATCCCATCATTTGTCTGAATTGCAAGGCCGATACATCTTGTTGGATTTCTGGAGTATCTACTGCGGCCCCTGCCGCATGTCTGAACCGGAAATGGAAGAGATTGCCCATCTATATGGCGATAAATTGGCCTTGGTAGGAATATCCAATGATGAAAAAACCTCCTGGAGCAAATTCCTGAAAGAACACAAGATGCCGGGTTATCAATGGAAGGAACCGAAAAATGGAGGACGAAGTCTGGCTTCGCGCTATAAAGTCGGAAGCATCCCGCATTTCGTATTGATTTCACCGGAAGGTAAAATCCTAAAGATGTGGACAGGCTATCGGAAAGGTATACTCAAATCCAAACTAAAAAAGTTTATATCAGAAGATACCATACATTCTACCAGATAGGAGGTATAAATTATTCTCTTTTTAAGCCCAAGATTCCACCCATAGCGATAAAGCAATCTTAATCCAACCAGCCTTATCCCTGAAGACTTCTGAAGAGAACCTAAATTCGCAAACAAACTTAACTCTCATGTCACAAACGAATATTTGGTTAAATTTCCCCTTTCATATGATTACTTTATAGCATAAGAACTGTTGTACATCTTTCAAGTACATCTTCTTACCCCATTGTAAGCATTCGGTAAACCACGTATTTTTGTCTCCAACTTCCATCATTAACTTTAC